>Ga0209426_1001844_pt1 | contig 11267 bp, 8 predicted proteins | sample Deesub1362B_J571_FD_187697 | JGI IMG/M metagenome (GOLD analysis project Ga0209426, IMG submission 187697) | Deep oceanic, basalt-hosted subsurface ecosystem from Juan de Fuca Ridge flank, Pacific Ocean, CORK Borehole 1362B_J2.571 (SPAdes)... ...
AAGATTGCCATCATCAGCGATGATGAGGCGTCGTGGGATTGGGCGAAGTGGTTGCCGCACAACGGCGATGACGAGTTGGTCGACGCCTGCGGGCCGGTTCGGCTCATCTTCCCCGACGTGCCTTCCTTTATGGAGCGTTACGGCGATGCGTTGGCCCAACGCGGCCCCTTCCAACCCCGACAGGAAGGCAGTCCGCTCCCCGACAGCTTCTTAGTCCTAATCGTCGATCTTCCCGAGGCGGACTGCTCACCAATACTCGGCGCGCAAGGGCGACTGGGGGTTTCGGTCTTGGAAGCCACCGGGAACGAACACAGCATGCTGGCCAACGGCGCCACCGCATTCTTTATGGCCACCGATGAGAACGGCACCATCAATCTACTCAAGGCCGCTGGTCAGGAGGTTTACTAATGGTTGCAGTCACCCGGGCGATGCCCATGGGTCTGCGGTTCGCCGCCGAACCCGACATCATGCCGATCTATGAGGCCGAGGCGCTAGCACGGGCGCTGGCGGCGTTCACCCCCACCGACGAGGCAGAATCACTGCTGGCGAGGACGGCGGAGGAGGCCCGCGCCGGACAGGACTTCACCGATGCGCTAGGTATTTACGATCTGCGCGTTTGGGATCCGCGGTTGAACTGGAACAACCTGTCACCGGCCAACCGGCTGCGGGTACCCATCGGCAAGGCCCTTAATGGCCGCCTGGTCTACCTGGACGTCAAGGAAGGAGCCGAGGGCGGCTTCGGGCCGCACGGGTCAATGGTCGGACAGACCGGCTCGGGTAAATCCGAGCACCTGATCTCCACCGTGCTTGCCCTATGCGCGACGCATTCCCCGCAGCAACTGCGTATCCTTTTGGGAGACTTCAAGGGAGAGTCGGCGTTCGGACCCCTGGAGGATTTGCCGCACTGCGACGGGATCATTTCGAACTTGTCGAAATCACAGCACAAGCTCGACCGTTTCAAGCTGGTGCTGCGCGGTGAGTTGAAGCGCCGCCAAGAGCTGCTCAACAGCACCGGGTTCGCCAGCGTGCGGCTCTATGAGAAGGCCCGGGCATCAGGGCGCACTGATCTCGAACCGCTTCCCGCCCTGCTGCTGGTCCTCGACGAGTTTTCCCAGATGCTGGACTTGGTGCCGGAAATGGCCAAGGTGATGGACGAGGTCGCCCGCTTAGGTCGGTCGCTGTGGATTCACATCCTTAACGCCAGCCAGCGCATGGAGGTGGGCAAGATGGCCGGCATGATCGCCCAACAGACGTTCGCGATCGGCCTGAAAGTCAAGGATGCCGGGGAATCCCGTGCGGCGATCGGCTCCCCTCGAGCGTGGGAGGAATTGAAGAACGCCCCGCAGGGGTCAGCGTTCCTCGTCGTCGATGGCGAGCACACCCGCTACCGCAGCTTCTATGCCAGCGGCCAATTCATCGCACCAAAGATGAATGCCACAGAACGCGACCGCAGCGAAGGCCACTATCTTCCGGTCACCAAGTTCAGCACCGCACCGGTCCCGCTGCCCGACATCGTGGTCGGTGAGAGCGACGTGGAGCTAGGGGACGCGCTAGACAGCTCTCCGGAAGCTGATGCCCCCACCGTGGCCGAACTGATGGTCGATCGGCTGCGCGAGGCGGCCCGGACGATGCCGCGCGGCCACCGCATGTGGCGGCCTGCGCTCGATGACACCACCACGTTGACCCTCGATGTGATCTTGGGGGAGTACTGGAATCGTCCCTGGGACGAGTTCACCGAAGACTCAGGCCTGGTTGCAGCCTATGGGCGAGAAGACGATCCCTTCGAGCACTCCCAAGATGTGGTGGCGCTCTCGCTCGTTGACAGCAGCGCAGGTGTGGCCGGCGCCCCGCAGGCCGGTAAGACAACCGCGCTGCGCACCCTGATGATGTCCCTGGCGATGACGAACTCTCCGCAGCGGGTGCAGTTCTACGGCATCGACTTTGGTGGCCTGAAACTGCAAAGTGTGGCCGGGCTGCCGCATGTGTGCGGCATCGCGGGAACCGGCGACGAAGAGAAGGTCCAGCGGGTGGTCGCCGAGGTCGAGCGGATCCTGCGCAACCGCAAACGCGACTGGACGCGGTGGGTGGACCCGGGCTCCTCCAGCGGGCAGCCGACGGGGCTGGACCTGTCGCGCTTCCGGGCGAACAAGTTCGGTCCGAACCGGCGACCGGTGCCCGAAGATGGCCACGGTGACGTGTTTCTGGTCGTGGACAACATCACCGCGATCAGGAACGAACTGCCGCTGATCCACGACCGGATCACCGCTTTAGCCGACGGTGCCCTGAACTTCGGCGTGCATGTGATCATCAGCAACGACGCCTGGCTGGGAATGAAGGCCGAACCGAAGTTGAGTTCCAAAGTAGAACTGCGCCTGGCCGACTCCACCAACTCCCTGATGGACCGCCCCACAGCTAAGACCGTCCCCGAAGACCAAAAGGGGCGAGGGGTGGTCAAGCCCGGTAAGCACATGCTGGTCGCCGTGCCCTTCGTGGCCCAGGTCGCGCACGTCGGTGGTGAGGTAGCGGCCACCGAGGCAACGGCGTCCTTGGTGGCCGAAAAATGGGCCAAACGGGGCTTCGGTCCAGCACCGCAGCTGCAGCAACTGCCCGGCGAAGTCGCCTTCACCGACCTGGAACCACTGCCCGACACCGCGCCACGGCACGCACTGCCGATCGGCATCGGGGAGCGCGACATGTCTACAGCCTGGCTGGATCTCAACCTCTATCCGCACGCGTTTTGCACCGGCACCACCAAAGCCGGGCGCACCGTGTTCCTGCGCACGGTGTGCGCAGCGATCATGCAGACCTACCGCCCAGACGAGGTCCAGGTGATGATGTTCGATCCCGATTTCTCGATCGGCGACGCCCTGGCTGACGAGTACCGCACGGTATGGGAGACCGATCACGCCAAAATCGGTGAAGCCGCCGCCCAAATCGGGGCCTTGTTGGAGCGGCGTCGACCCCCAGCGAACCTGGATCCACGTCAGCTTCGAGACTGGAAGCCCGTGCGCCCCAAGTGGTTCATCCTCATCGACGACCTGACGATGCTGAGCCCCAATGGACCCTCCACCACGGTATTGCACCCGCTGCTGCCGGCAGTGGAGTCGGCTCGCAACCTGGATCTGCACGTCATCGCCTCGGTGACCAGCGAAGGCTGGTACTCCCGCGGCGGGTCGAACAAGCTGATCCAGGCGATGCAGCGCGGAGGTACCTCGGTGCTGGTGCTCGACGGCGACAAGAAGGAATACATCATCGACCAGGTCCGCCCCGCCGCCCGGATACCCGGACGCGGTGAGCTCTACCTCCGCAAGGCCGGCGGCCAGCTGATCCAGGTCGCCCTACCGCCCGCGCTGGACTAAACAGTGTCGGCAGCACCTGCGGTACAGGGGTATTGGGTATTCTTGCACATTTTGCACAAGCCTGGTTGTGGCGCACTTCGTGCGCCACAACGGCGGGCCGATCGGCCTCGGGACGGTGCGGGTGGCGGTGGTCGCAGATGTTGACGTGCTCGCCGCTGAAGCTGTGGTCGATCAACTACTACAACCACACCGCCCGCCGGGCCGGGGAGGCGGCCAAGGACGCGGCAGCGGCCAATGGTGGGCTGGACGAGTACTACTCCGAACATGACACCCGAGCCCCGCTGTGGATAGTCGTTGGGGACGCTGACACTGCCGCCGAACTGGTCGGTTTGACCGATGAGCAGCGCGCGAGTGGGCTGGCCGATTTGGACACCGTGGCGCGCTGGCTCGACGAGGGAATCGCGCCCAACGGGGCGCGCGGACAGGCGTTCGGGCCGAAGGACAACCACGGCATCGACGCGACGTTTTGCGCGCCCAAGAGTGTGAGCTTGTTGCGGGCATACGGCAGTGACCTGGTGGGAAAAGCCGTCCTTGACGCTCACAACCTTGGGGTGAAAGAAGCCCTCGAATACGTTCATCAGCACGCCGGGTACACCCGCGTGCACAACAACGTCACCGGTAAAAAAGACCTCCAACGACTACCGGGTTTGGTCGCGGCGGCCTACCAGCACGAAACGTCGCGTGCGGGTGATCCGCACCTGAATACCCACGTCATCGTGCCCAACAAGCAGGCCCGCGCGGACGGCAAACTCGCCGCCGTGGACACCCACTCGTTGTGGCATGAGGCCAAGGCCGGCGGGGTCATCTATCAGTCCACCATGCGCCGAGCGCTGACCCAGTCGATCGGCGCGGAGTGGGAACCGATCAACCCGCACACCGGGATGGCCGAGCTCGTCGGCATCGATCCCGAGGTGGTCAAAGCGCACTCCCGACGTAGCACCCAGTTGCAGGAATGGGCTGATGACCACCTCACTCTCATCGATGGGCAACCGACCCCAGCGCAGCTGGCGGCCGCGCAAAAAGCGACCCGGCCAGCCCAGCCCGAAGGCTTGTCGTGGGCGCAGTTACGTCAGCAGTGGAGAGAGGACCCGCGCGGGTTCCGCTTTGATTTTGACGCCAATCGGGCCGCGCGTAAGCAGCGCCGGGCAGCCCCGGCGGTGCTCGATCGGCAGCGTATCGCTGAGATTGCGGCGAGCATCGATAAGGCGGCGTTCACCCGCGCCGATCTGGTGGAAATCATCGGTGCGCAGCTGCCGATCGAGGTCGATGACGACGACCGCAGCCCGCGGGAACAGATCGAAGCCGCTGTCGACGAGATCGCGATCCGGGTCAGCGAAGAACGCGCCGCCCATCACCGCGAAGGCCACGTCCGCTACACCATCGACCTGGGGCTCGCCGAGGAATGTGACATCCTCAACAAGATTGATGCACGCGATGACCGGGCTGTCGTGCGGGTCACCGAGGCCGACACCGACGGCTTGTCGGGCGACCAAGCACGCTCCGTCACCGCGCTGGCGCAATCGCCGTGGCCTGCGCAGCCGTTGGCCGCGCCCGCCTGTGCCGGCAAGACTCATTCGCTCAAAGCGTTGCGCTCCGCGGCAGGCGACGAGGCCGACAGGTCAACAGCGCTGCATGATTAGTGAACAATACGACGTTTACGTGTTCTGTTATCTGCTTCTTTGTGGTTAGACTGTTGGGCAAGCAGTGCATTTCAATCTCTAGTGAGGAGTTTCCTATGGAGCCGTTCATCATGATCGAGCCCGAGGCAGTGACCGGGGCCTCGGGTGCTGCGGCCGCGCTGTCCGGTGAAGCCGCAGCACACGGCGGCCAGGCGGCAGCGTCGTCGGCCGTGGTGCCCCCGGGGCTGGAGGAGATCAGCGCGGCCAACGCCGCCAAGATTGTGGAGTTGGCCACCCAGGCCTCTGCGGTCATTGAGGCCGGTGCGGCGTTCCATGCCGCGCATGGCGTTGCGGTGGGAACCTCGGCGGGCATCGTCGACCTGGCAGATGCGGTGAACTACGCCGCCATCGGCGGAATTGTTTAACGGACCGCTGGATGATCGGGGATTGAGACCATACGATGGCGGGCGAATGGGGTGCAGATCCACCAGAGGTGAACAGCGCGGGCTTTTGGTTCGGGCCTGGCGCATCCACTTTCGTGGCCGCCGCTGAGAATTTGGTCAGCGTGGCCGCCGGGCTGATCGCGAACCTGGGCGGTCAGGAAGCGATCAACGCTGCGCTGGCGATGTCGTGGCCGGACCCGACCGGGGAACTGGCAGTGCTGGCGAAGGTGCCATTGATGCTGTGGCAGGCCGCTGCGGCCGGTCAGATCGAAGCACAGGCGGCCGTCATTCACCAGGTGGCCCTGGCGTTCGAGTCCCTTAAGGCAGCCACCCCCACGCCGGGTGAAATCGGGGAGAACCAGGTCGAGCACGGCTCGCTGCAGGCCCACAACTTCCTGGGCATGCTCACACCTGCGATTATGGCCAACCGCGCCAACTACGGTCGGATGTGGGTCACCTCGGCGTCGAACAAGTACGAGTACGCCGCAGCATCCATGCCGATGCAGGCCCTTCCACCCTTGCCTCCTCCCCCGCCGGCGACCGCCAGTGGAGGAGCCACCCCCTCCATGCCAGCACCGCAGGAGAAGTCCGCTGACCTGCTCAGTGCTGGCGGTGAGCAGGCGATGACCGCCTTCATGGGGCCCCTTGGCCAGGTCAGCAGCATGGCCGGGCAGCTGGGCCAGGGTGGACCGTTCGGCAGCCTTGCCCAGCTGCCGCAGCAGGGCATGCAACCGCTGATGTCGCTTCTCCAGGGCGGCATGGGTGGCGGCAATCCCTCTGATGCGCTGTCGGCGGCTACCGCTGCGGACTGGCTTACGGCCACCCCCGCAGCCGGTGGGCCGGTCGCGGCGAACCTGGTGGGTGCCGGTGGTGGGGGCGGCGGCGGAATCGGTGGCCTCGGGGCGCTTCGCGGGCCTGCCAGCTTTGGTTCAACCCCGGCAATCAACGCGGCGTCCTCCACACCTGAGTCTGCGTTGTCGCGAGTCAACGAAGCACGTTTGGCTTCCGGCGCTCAAGTCAGCGGCGCCGGCATGGGCAGCAGCGGAGCCATGATGGGTCCGATGGCGCACGCCGCCGGCGAGCAGAACAAAGAGGAACGCAAGAGCACGCCACTTACCTCGCTGGCGGCACTGTACCGGGCGCCGACGACGGTTCCGGTGATCACCGGTAGTGGGGGGGCGGTCTTCCGACCGTGGGAGGGGGGCGGCGACCGAACCACGTGACCTCGACCTCCACGCCCGCTGCGGCGAAACCGCCGACCTGGGCTTAACACAATTGCACTACATCCCTTATTTGAAAGGACGATTCAATGTCAGGACCCATTCACGGCGATATTGAGGCCATCGGCAGGGACGCCGGCAGCCTGCAGGAGATCTCCGATCAGCAGGCCTCGATCATGAACGCCCTCGGCGGCGCGATGGAGTCGCTCGCCCCGGCCATGAGAGGTGGCGCCGGAACGGCGATGCAGAACGTCGGCGAACAGCTGCAGCACCAGGGCCAGCAGTTCTCCACGGCCTTCGCCGATCACTCGCACAAGATGTACAACAACGCGACCATCCTGTCCACGGCTGACGAGCATCACACCTCGATGATCAACGGCATCAGCAGCCTCATCGTTTAAGCCAGCTAGCCCAACACACGCATAGATCACCCGAAAGGACTTTGCAATGTCAGGAGTTATTCACTACGCGACCCCCCAGATCGCGGAAGTGGCCCAGCAGATCGCCCAGGCCGCCACTCAGACCGAGCAGAATCACCAGCACTCCCTGCAGACGGTGAACGCCAACGCAGAAAACTTCGGTGGCCGCGGCTCGGATGCCTTCCAGCAGGTCATCGCATCGCTCAACCATAAGTACGCCCAGAGCAAGGAAACCATCGCTCGAGCCGGCCTCGTACTAACGCAGGCCAACGACGGCATGACCGACGCCGACGGTCAGTCGGCTCACCAGTACTGAGCTGCGCCGGCTAGAACCTCGCTAACCCTGCGGCCCGGCGAAGGGCTGGACACGCCATGGCGTGAGACCAGCCTGACGCCGGGCCGTAGTGGCGAGAAGAGATCTATCCACCATCCAAGCAGAGGGCTGTCCACCCGTGACCCGACCACCGTCGTTCATCAAGCGTCCGCCACCACCCGCGCCCGGCCCCCGGGCGATCACCGCGATCGACACCACTCGCGAGGGGGTGTGGCTGCTGCAGGCGCTCTGTGGCATCGAACAGTTGCCCGCAGCCGTGCTGTTGCGGCCCTACGTCTCTGCCAGCGGCCGGCCCACCGGCCACCCCGGTATCGAGATTTTGCGTGGGGCAGGCGCCATCCTCGATGAGGACACCGTGCATCCGACAGTGGCCCGCTGGCTGGAAACGCTCGCTTGCCCCGATATCGCGCTCACTGTCGACGTGAAGCGCCCCGGGGTGGAGTTCATGCGGATGGTGATCGCCCGCCGCGGCAAGTCCCACGCCGCGATTTCGCGCAGCGGCCCCGAGGTCGCTGAGGACATCACCATCGAAGAGGTGGCCACTGTGCCCTCCCTGCGCGCACTGTATGACCGGATCATGGTGCTTTGCGACCGGGGACGAGGCCCGGTCGGACCGGCATCGCTGTCTCCGGTGACGGTGCGCACTGCCGACCTGGTGGATAGCTTCGCCAAGATCGCGGTCGGTGACCACACCCCGGCCGCCGCGCTGGCCGCGTTGAACCTCAACGCCGATCAGCGCCGCATTTTGACATTGGCCGCCGATCAGCCGCTGATGGAGGTCAGCTTTGCCTTGACCATCCGAGACTCCCGAGGAGAGCACGTGGCCATGGCGTCGGCGGCGGTTACCGACACCGCCGAGGGGCGCATCGTCACAGGTCCCATCCTTGGTGAGGACCGCACGTGGTGGACGCAGATCGTTCCGGGCACCCCGGACGCGGGAGGAAGCGCCCTACGGGGGTTGGTGGCCACCGCGGGCACCACCTGGGAGGGACACTCCCAGTTCAGATAAAAACACAATTCGTGTGTTCACTTACTGCATTGATTGCATCAATTGTGTTATTTTTCAGGGTAGGGGTTTCGAGGGGCGTCGGGTTAGCCCCCGACACGACGTTTGGGAGAACAAATGAGCGAGACCAACAGCGAGAACGACTTCTACAGTCAGTATGTTGGCGAGAGGTCGAGCCCGAGCCCGACCCCACCTGCATGGAGCGGCGACAGCGCCGAGGAGGATGCGGGGGCTAACGTCTCGCCGTTCGACCCGCTAGGCGGCCCACGCGACGGTGCGGCCAGCCCCTCCCGATCACCGGAACCCCCCCCATACGCCCCGCCCCCTGCGGAAACCGTTGCGCCCCTTGACTCCGAGGATCACACACAGATCGTCGACCGCGAGCAGATGCGCCGCGAGATGGAGAACTTGCGCAACGCCGAGTCTCCGGCCGCGCCGCCGGCATCCGAGGAGACCACGCCGCCGCATTACGGCGCTGCTGTTCAGCGGCCGTGGGACAGAGCCGCGCAGGACACTGAGGGTGGACGCCACACCGCGCCGCCCCCGCCGCCATGGAACTTCAGCGCCCCGCCCCCGCCGCCTTCGGCGGCGCCGCACGGCGGGCCACCTTCCCAGGAGGCGTTGTTCGGCGGTCCGCAGACCGGCATGCCGCGCCAGCCCGTACCACCTCCTACCTCCCCGCCCGGGTACCGCCCGCCGACTAGGGACGAGGGGCGCTACGGCGCCCGTGTTGAAAACGATCCGTTCGCCTCGGTCGGCGCCATGCGCGCCCAGATTCACGACGGCCAGGTCGCTGCACCGTACAAGCCGGTTCCCGAAACCGGTTGGCGCCACGGCTTGTACAAGATGACCCGGATCAACCTCGGCTTGTCGGCCAAGGAAGTGCACTGGAACGACTTGCGTCGCCGGCTCAAAGTCAACTTGCGGGGCAAGTACGTCATCGCAGTGATGCAGTCCAAGGGTGGGGTCAACAAGACCAGCACCACTGTGCTGCTGGGCGCGGCATTGTCGAAGTACCGCGACGAGAAGATCGTGGCGATCGACGCCAACCCGGCCAACGGCAACCTGGCCCGCCGTATCGACGAACCATCCACCATGTCCTGGCGTGGGCTCAACAGTGACCGAAACTTGCGCGATTACAGCGACTTTCGCGAATATCTCGGTAAGGACAACCATTCCGGGCTGGAAGTCTTGGGCAGCGACAGGGGCCGCACACCGATGACCGGGGCCGACCTGATCACCGCGTGGTCCAAACTGCAGGTGCAATATCCCATCGCCATCGTGGACTGCGGAAACCAGCTCGACGACGACCTCACCCATGCTCTGCTCGAGCACATCCGGGTCGATGCGATCGTCGTGCCGTCCACCACGCGCCTCGACGGCGCCCAGGGCGCGGCCGACACGTTGAACTGGCTGCTAGAAAGCGGCTACCCGCACCTGGTGCGCGAGGCGGTAGTGATCGTCAGCAACATCAACAAGGTCAACGCCAGCGCGCAGGTCAAGCAGCTGCACGCCGACTTCGGGCGCACGGTGCGCTCGGTGCACACGATCGACTTCGATGCGCACCTCAGTGACGCCGTACCTATCGAGTTCGACCGGTTAGCGCCCAACACTCAGCTGCACTACATCGAAGCCGCCGCTTCCCTGGCCGACGGCTTTGCCCGCGCCACCGACCGCGATCCCGGCGCCCGGCAACAGCGCATCACCGGAGCGCCCGAGGGGCAGCCACGCCCACCGCAAGGCGGCGGCTACCCCGGTTCGTGGCCCCCGGCGCCTGGCGGTCAAACGTGGGGTCCCCGCCAGTGAGCACCGTATCGGAGCGCACAGGCATTCGGCCGGCGGCCCAGGTACGGATTCGCGAGCAAGTCCGGGTGGCGGTGCTGTTCGGGGATCGGCAGACCGATCTGGTGCTGCCCGCCACCGAGGCGGTAGCCACCGTGGTTAACGAGGTGCTGGCACAGGTGGTCAGCCCCGGTGACGAGGTCCGCGGCCCGGATGACAACGATCTGATCGTCCCAGGCATAGTGACGCTCAAGCGGGTTGGCGGCGCTGCCCTGACCCGGGGCCAGTCGCTGCGCGAACAAGGCATCACCGACGGCACTCTGCTGATCCTCGAGGTCGACGACGCCGAGGTGTCGTTCACCGAGGTGATCGAGAACGCCTCTTCAGCTATCGCCCACCTCAACGCTCAGCGTTTCAAATCGGTCACTCCGCAAACCGCACTGAACGTCGCCGCGGTGACCGCCGCAGCCGCGGCAGTGATCGTTTGTGGGCTGCTGCTGTGGGTCTGGCACCTCAACAGAACGGCCGGCGCCTACTGGCCGGTGATTCCCCCGGCGACAGCCGCCGGGCTGGCGGTGGTCCTGTTTTTCGGTGGCGCCGCGGCGTGGTGGCGCCAGCACGTCGCCGCCATGGCCTACGGCCTGTGGACAGGAGCGTTGTCCGCCATCGCCGTCGCGGGCTACACCGCCGTGCCGGGACCAGCTGGCTCCTGGCATGTCGTGCTCGGGGCAACGCTGACCCTGGTGACTGCCATCGCATTGTGGGCGCTGTCGCCGGCCCCGGCAGGAGTGCTGGCCTGGCTGACGTTGGTGTGCCTGGGTGCCGCCCTGCTGGGCGTCCTACACGCGACCGGAATACGGATGCACTATTTGTGGATCGGCACCATGGTGGTGGCCCTGGTAGTGCTCAAGAAAGTCGAGTCGCTGTCGGGTCTGCTCGCACGGGTGCCCATGCCAAGCTTTCCGACGGTCACCGGCAAGCTGGTCTTCGACGACGCCGAGGGTATCGCCGCCGAAGCGCTGGTAGCCGCGGAGACCGAAGGCACGCCCAGCGTCGAGGAACTCAAACGCGCAGCCGCGGCCGCC
>Ga0209426_1001845_pt1 | contig 11262 bp, 12 predicted proteins | sample Deesub1362B_J571_FD_187697 | JGI IMG/M metagenome (GOLD analysis project Ga0209426, IMG submission 187697) | Deep oceanic, basalt-hosted subsurface ecosystem from Juan de Fuca Ridge flank, Pacific Ocean, CORK Borehole 1362B_J2.571 (SPAdes)... ...
GCTTTGACCGGACCTCAAGATTGCATTGAGGAGCACAACGCCATCTACCAGCGGCGGCGAGACCTGATTGTGGAGGTCTTAAACAGCATCGGGCTCAAAGCTAGGCCACCCAAGGCCAGCCTCTACATCTGGGCCAGGGTTCCTGAAGGTTATAGCTCGGTGGACTTCACCACCGACCTTTTGGACCAGGTTGGGGTAGCGGTCACCCCCGGGGTAGGGTATGGTAAGCACGGTGAAGGCTATGTCCGCCTGTCACTTACCATTCCTGATGCCACCCTGGTCAAGGGATTATCACGGCTGTCCGGGTGGCGTAGCTCCCGCCGCCGGATAATCAAGTAACAAGTTGACATAACATAGAGGAGGCCGAACATTAGGACCACGATCCTGACCAAATCAGCACCAGAGCGGGCCTTGCTGGTCGCGGTGGAGGCCAAGGAGAGCCGTGACAGCTGGCCGGCGGAGGCCTCTCTGGATGAGCTGGCCCAATTGGCGGGCACGGCTGGAGCCAACGTCGTGGGCAGGCTCATCCAGCGGCTGCCGATGCCTTCAAGAACGCATTACTTGGGCAAAGGCAAGCTAGAGGAGTTGATCGCGCTTAAAAACAGCCTGAACTATGACCTAGTCATCTTTGATGATGAGCTTACCCCGCTCCAGCAGCGCAACCTGGAGGAAGCCCTCAAGGTAAAGGTGATTGACCGCGTCGCTTTGATCTTGGATATCTTTGCCCGGCGCGCCCACACCCATGAGGGCCAGCTTCAGGTGGAGCTGGCGCAACACCAGTATCTCCTGCCCCGTCTGGCCGGACAATGGAGCCATCTGGAGAGGCTGGGCGGTGGCATCGGCACCAGAGGCCCCGGCGAATCACAGCTGGAGACGGATAGACGCCTCATTCGCCGCAAAATCCACCGGCTGAAAACGCAGCTGGAGGAGGTGAGAAAGCACCGGGCGCTCTACCGCCAGAAGCGCAACCGCAGCGGACTGCCCGTGGTGGCCCTGGTGGGCTACACCAACTCCGGCAAGAGCACGCTACTCAACGCCCTCTGCCAGGCGGACGTTTTTACCGGGGATAAGCTCTTCGCCACCCTGGACCCGACCACCAGGCGATTGACCCTGCCTGACCAGAGAACGGTCTTGGTCACTGACACCGTAGGCTTCATCCGCAAGCTACCCCCGACCATCGTCAGCGCCTTCAGGGCAACCCTTGAGGAGCTGGATGAGGCGGCGCTGCTTCTTCACGTCGTGGACCTGGCCTCTCCTGATGCCGCCGAGCAATGCCGCACCGTGGAAGCCATCCTTGGGGACCTCAACCTTCTGGGTAAGCCAAGGATCACGGTGCTGAACAAAATAGACCTATTGCTCAGCCATGACCGGGAGTGGGACGAAGAGTCCGCCATAAACTACCTCTCCGCTAAGTCCCCAGGCGAGGACACGGTGCTCATCTCCGCAGCCCGGAAATGGGGGCTGGCCAGACTGCGGGAGCTGATCAGCCACACCCTGACCACAGCAGCTCATCCCAGTTTAACCCCATCAAAATGACGCGCTGAAATCAAAATCTAGGCCCCTAAAAATTCTTTTGAATATTTTACCTAGAGAATAACTAGGGGATAATTTGGGGCTCTTGCTTTCTGGGTATGTCTCCCGGGTTTTTATTTTTGGTGATTCCAGTCCCTTTATCCCACTCCATTAATGTGATAAAATATTCGCACCTTTTTAAGAGAGTGTTTTATATCGAGAAAGAGCCAATGAACAAGTTAAGACGATTTGGCACAATTGCGTTATATGCAACTGTACTGCTTTTTGCGGTAATTGCTTTCTCATATATGTTGGCCTCGATACTAGCATCTTTTATGGCCATTCCGGGATTTTCGGAAGCTATGGTTGCATTGGGGACTTTAGTATTGGCAGCAGCTGCTTTCGTGGCAATTATTAATAGTAACAAGCAAGAGAAAAGGCGATATGAGTCAAATTTATTAAAGGATATCCTTGAATGGGCTGAACAAATAGCAGCTGTCGGAAAGGATTCACCTTCTCCGGACTTGGAACAATATGACATTGTAGAGAAAAACCCTGAAACGAACAAAGTGTATTTGTGGAATATTATGACTTCCGTAATGCACGACTTTGAGCGCTTAGAAGTTAAAAGTGTATATAGACGTAAAATGGCCACTTTCTTTGGAGAGCATTTGACAAAAAAGTTGATAAAGTAATAACCGCTTTAGAGGAACATATAAAGGTTATTAATGCTGTAAGGCACCATATTAGCGGAGCCAAAGTTCTTGAAGGAGAGATACCTGATATTCCTGATGTACCTTTACCACCAAATATACCTGACGATATGAAAGATATAGCGAAATTATGCAAAGGCGTCGCGGTCTTTAGAGGTTTACTGGACACGGCTGTGAACGAACTGATAGAAGAGTTATCTGAAATACAAGCAAAAAGATTGGGGTAGCAAATCATAAAAAAGTTAACGGTTCCTCTTTGTGGCCGTTTTTATGTAAATCACTCTATTTGGATTATTTTGGGGCGCACTATATATGTTATGTAAAAACACGTGTAATTCGGCGCTTCCCGTAGGATGCCTCACTGCTTAACATAGTTTTCAGATTTCCGCTCTCCTTAAAATCAATGTTTCCAGTCTTTGGCAAATCTTTATCCCTGGCTAGAGCAGTAATCAAAGAAAGAAGGCTTAATTTTAAAATAAAAGATGCCGGCGGATAGACTTTAGAGGGTTAATTTTTTATGTAAACTCCCCTACTGGCTAGCCCAAGAGCTGAGCCACCATATCTTTGGCAAAAGCTAGAGAAGTAGTGAATGCCGGGGATATGGGGTTTAGGATGTGGAGTGAATCCCCATCGCGGAGCACGATGAAGTCCATAACCAGCTTCTTGGTCGGCCAGTGGATGAGCTGAGGGCGAATCCCCACGTGGTCAGTCTCGGCAAGGTCCTGAGGGCTTAATTCCGGCACTAGAGCTCTTGCTTCCTTGAAGACAAAGCGCTTGAGATATTTCCTGGGCTCGGTCAGGGCCACCCGGCGGAAGGCGTGGTCCTTGAACATCAGAATTGAATCCCGCAATAGGATGGGCAGCGCCTCCCAGCCCCACCCGGCAAAGGCGCGGTAGTTTTCACGGCCGAGGGCAGGCATCGCCGTCGGGCCGACCAGAATCTCACCATCTGCGGTGCGGGTAAGGTGCACCCCCAGGAAAGGCGTCCGCAGATCGGGTACCGGATAGATGTTCCCCCGAACGAGAAAGGCTCGCTCCCCGGTCAGCTTCTTGTAGGTTCCTTTGAAAGGAAGTATCTTGTACTCCCGGGCCAGGCCAAACTGATGGGCGATGCGGTCAGCGTGAGCGCCCGCGGCGTTGATGAACTTCTCAAAGCGAACTACCCCTTTTGAGGTACGAGCCTGGCAGCTACTCTCAAGGCCACGGAAGGCGGTGGCATAGCTGATGGTGACCTTGGATTTGGCTAGCTCTCCCTCCAGCGCCTTGAGCACTTCCATTGGCCTTATCACCGCGGTGTCCGGCGAAAAGAGGGCTTGGAGGCTGGGGGCAGCGTATGGCTCCAGCTCATGAAGGCTTTGATCATCAATGAGCCAAGCCCGGGCCCCACAGGCATCGGCACGGCGCTTGAGCTCGTGCAATGCCTCAACCTCCGCCTGGTTCCTCCCCAGGATAACCTTGCCCGTCTCGTTCAGCGTCAGCCCCTTCTCCCGGCAGAACTCCTTCATCAGGCGGTTCCCATCCACGCAATACTTGGCCTTCAAGCTATCAGGGGTGTAGTACATCCCGGCATGAAGCACCCCGCTGTTACGGCCACTGGCGTGCCGCCCCAGAGAAGGCTCCTTCTCCAAGATCAAGATATCCTTGATCCCGCGCCTAGCTAGCTCACGGGCGATGGTAAGCCCAATGATGCCCGCACCCACGATCAAGACCTGACATTGTACCGGTTTCATGCTGCTCTGCGCTCCAGGGTCAAATATAAGCTGACTCTGCGGTCTGCGTCTTTCTCTGAAAGCGGTCAAGGGATAGAGCATCAGCCTGTGGTAGAGAGCTCTTCCCGGTTACGATCAGCTCTGCCATAAGCCTTCCCACCGCCGGGGAATGCATAAAGCCATGCCCGCTGAAGCCACAGGCAAGGTAGAAACCAGCTACCCCCGGCGCTTCTCCCAGTATGGCCAAGCAGTCAGGGGTATCAGCGTGCAGCCCTGCCTGCCCCCTCATTATACCAGTTTCCTTGAGCCTGGGTAAACGCTGTGAGGCTGCCGGAGCCAGGATGTCAGCGAAGAAGCCCCAATCTACCGAGGTGGAGAACCCCTCTGGTTCCAGAGGGGAGCGCATGCCGAAGATAAGACACGAGCCCTCCGGCCGAAACCAGAAGCCATTGTGAAAATCCACCACCATGGGCAGGTTGCGGCGGGGAAAGCTCATCGGCTCGGTGACGAAGAGATGGCGCCTTGAGGGGCGGATGGGAATCTCAAGCCCCACCATCCTCCCGATAACTCCGGCATGGGCTCCAGCGGCGTTCACCAGAACCGGGGCCTCAAACTTGCCTTTGGTGGTGACCACCCTCTTCAGCCTATCCCTCACCAGCTCAATGCCGGTAACCTCGGTCTCCTCAGAGATCCTCACCCCCAGCCTGCGGGCGCAAGCGGCAAAAGCTGATACCACGGAATAAGGGTCAGCGTAGCCATCAGTGGGACAGAAGGTAGCCCCCAGGACATCTCCCACATTGAGCCCGGGGACAAGCTCGCCGGCCTCCTTGGCTGAGATGAGCTCCACCTCAAGCCCAAGTTGGCGCTGACGCTCCACGTTACCGCGGAAAGCCTCAAGCTCTTCCTCGCTGGTGGCCAGTATCAGGTAGCCATGCTGGCGGAAACCAGCGTCAGCGCCGGTCTCCTCCTCAAAATTGGCAAAAAAGCTGACGCTCTCCATGGAGAGCCTGATATTTATCTCCGCGCTGAACTGCTGCCTTATCCCGCCAGCGCACTTCCCGGTGGAGCCTGAGCCGATATAATTCTTCTCCAAGACGAGCACATCCCGACAGCTCTGTTTTGCCAGGTGATAAGCGATGCTGGTGCCGACAACGCCAGCGCCAATGATGATTACCTCAGGCATAGGGTCTCATCACCTTCGGTCAGCCTCGGCGGGATAAAATAAAGGATAACCTGCCTCATCGTCAAAAGCTGGAGGAAATAATTTCTGGGCTCGGCAGGATTCGAACCTGCGACCAATCGGTTATGAGCCGACCGCTCTGCCGCTGAGCTACGAGCCCGTGGAGTGAAAAGCAAGATACCCAGTTCCAGATGCCAAGTTATTTTATGCCCCTTATTTGGCGGCTGTCAAGGCTGGCGCTTCCCTGCCACCATCACGGTGAAGCCCGCCTCAGGAGAAAAATGCTCCCGCGGGGCTTCCACCTGGGTGACCTGATTCGGCTTCTGAAACAGAGTGGAGAGCACCCGCTCCAGGGCAAAGCCAGCCTCCTCCAGCAGCCCCACCACCTCTTGATAGCTGTAAAGGGTGGCATGCCGGTAGAAGGGATCCCCTTCTTTTTTCCTCACCTGATAGAACTCGCCCCAGGGACTTTCCCGCAGCACCAACCCCAGCACCACCTTGCCATCTCTCTTGAGGGTGCGGTGGGCTTCCCTGAGGACGGCCAGCGGCGAGCTGACAAAGCAGAGGGTGACGATGAGGAAAATGGTGCCGAAGCTCGCATCCCGAAAGAACCCTTCTTCACCCCTGCCCAGAAAGCTATTTATCCCTCTTTTTCTCGCCATCTCAAGTAATCTAGCTGATGGGTCAACTCCGATCGGGATGCCCAAGGCTTGAGCGAAGCGCCCGCTGCCCACCCCAACCTCAAGCCAGGGCTTGGGCAAAAGCGCGAGTATCTTCCTCAAGGCTCTGACCTCGGTGGCGAAGATCAGTCTCCCCTCCCCTTCAAACCAGCCGTCATAGACTGAAGCTAGCTGGTCAAATGGAGAATCACTTTTATTTATCATCGGGAATTTTTAAGCCAGCGCCGAACACTCAGTGCAAGCGCTCTGTCAGATTGTTTAGCTTGCCCTCAAGATAGAGTTTCACCGCTTGGTCAATATCTTTTACATCCGTAACCACTGGCTCTATATTATAGCGCTTTATGCTCTCGTAGGCACCCCAGCCCATGCCTCCAGCGAGCAGAACTTGACAGTCGGCAATGGTCTCAATCATGTCGGCATGCCGCACCTGAGACCCGGCGCCATAGCCGTGGCGCTCCCCTGGAGCTGCATCATGGTGGTGGGCAGCAAAGATATGATGCCCGCTCTTCTCCCGCCTCTCCTTACCCACCACCTGACCGTTTTCCACTGTAAGCACTACATAAAGCGGCGCCCGGCCAAAGTGCCGACTGAGAGTGACCCCGTCGTCCGAGACTGCAGCAATTTTCATCAACCTTCTCCCTCATGTTTTATGTAAAGTATCCCCTTTCCGGCTGAGGGCAAATAACCAGAAAAATCACTTCGGCCAGATGGGTTTTGGCGCTTACTCTTCCCTGGCTTCAAGCTCTCTGATTCTGGCCTCAATTTGATCAAGCTGCTGCTTGATCGCGGCTGCCTGACCTTTGAGCAAGGTGAGTTCTTGCTCCTGGGTCATCGTCGGCGCGAATATTGCTCCTCCACCGAGGAAGTAGCCGCACCTGGGCAGGCCTCCCCTACCCCGACCCAGGTAAGGCCAGGGAGGAGAACTACCTCTGAAGCCAAATCCCATCCCGCCTCTGGAACCAAGCCTTGGGCCAAATTGGTAAGCCATATCGCTCACCTCCTTTCCTCACTTCATCATGGTCAAGCGCCGCACTCCCTTGAGCTGCCGGAAGGTTGCCCCTTGACTGACGTAACGCAGCACCGTCTCTGGGTCAGTCACCTGGGCACCAGAAACGGCATCCACCCCGTAATTGAACAGGATGGGTGATAAGGGGGTGGTGCCTCCCAGGACAATCACATAAGCCTGTGGCGGGCAGAGCTCAAGCAAGCGCTCAATGGTATGGTTGGTGAAGGCGCTGCCAGTGATGCCAATGACCTCCGCCCTGGGAATCAGCCTCTCCGCTTGGCTTTCGGCAAAGTCTCCCGGCTGCGGCTGGCGCTCAATCACCCAGAGTTCCCCTGCCACCTGTCGTAGCTTGGGCACAAAGGGGAAATGGCCAACCAGGGCGATTTTCTTACCCCTTCCCTTCTCAATAAGCAGGTCGGCGGCGTTAAGCTCAACACAGCGCCTCTCATCAATATCTAGAAGCGAGTTGATGGTCGCCATCCCGATGGTCGCCTCAAGAGGACTTGTTGAGTAAACCATCCGGGCAAGCTCTAGAGCGCTCTTCTCCATCAGGAGGCCGACCTCTCTTATTGGTGTTTTATCGTGGAGGGGGCCGGGTTCATAGAGCGTGGTTGCCAGACCGCAGCGGCGGGTCAGCACTGCCGTCTGAAAAGGCCCCTGGCGTATCTCCCTCACCGGCGCTTCAAAATTCAACGTTGATAGCAGCTCATCAATGATCTTCATCTCCGCGCTCCAGTCTGTGGCCGCCTCCAGCATCCCTTTCCATGGCGCCCGCCCCAGCCAGCGGCCAGGCATGGGTGGGGCATCACCTGCGGCGCCACCTCAAAGTTACCTCCCTCAATCCTTATCGCCTTGCCGTAGAGCAGTGCCTCAGCTATTTTTTGTCTGGCTGAGGCCAGCACCCGTTGAAAGGTGGGACGGGAGATATTCATCCTTTCAGCCCCCTCTTCCTGCTCCAGCCCCTCCAAGTCCTTGAGGCGTATCGCCTCAACTTCTTCCATAGAGAGACAAACCTCCTCCAGCGCTCGCAGGGGTATCCCGGCGGGCTTGAAGTAAGTTGCTTCCGGTATGAAGGCGATTCGGCGCCATTTTATCGGCCTGGGCATGTCAACAGCTCCAAGGTTATTATGAGCATATGCTCATAATAATGATAACACTTATATCGTCAATCTGTCAAGGAAGCCAGCTTGACTGGGCGCTAAAACTCATAGTAATCTAGGAGTGCCAGCCGAGCTCGGCTAAATTAAGCTATGCCAAAGTCAACGGTACCACAGAAGGCGGTTATTCTGGTCGGTGGCGAAGGCACACGGCTGCGCCCCCTCACCAACGGCATACCCAAGCCAATGATGCCGGTGCTGAACCGGCCTTTTTTGGAACACACCATCGCCTATCTCAAGCAAAATGGCATTGATTTCACCATCCTGGCGCTGAGCTACCTCCCCGAGGTTATCCAGGCGCACTTTGGCGATGGCAGCAGGCTGGGGGTGGAGCTGGCTTACGCCGTGGAACACAGCCCGCTGGGGACAGCCGGGGCGGTGAAGAACGCGGAAAGATACCTGGACAGCACCTTTGTCGTGCTCAATGGGGATATCTTCACCAACCTTGACCTGGCCGAGATGTTCGCCTTTCACCGGCGTAAAGGAGCCAAAGCAACCATAGCTTTAACCCATGTGGATAACCCTTGTGCCTTTGGGGTGGTTGAAACCGATGACACCGGGAGGGTGCGCCGCTTTGTGGAAAAGCCAAAGCCGGACGAGGCACCCTCCAACTGGATCAACGCCGGGATCTACATCCTGGAGCCAGAAATCCTGGAGTATGTGCCGCAAAACCGCCACTATATGTTTGAAAACGGGCTCTTCCCTCACCTTCTTGAGCTGGGGGAACCAGTTTATGGCTACCGCTTCCACGGCTACTGGTTGGATATGGGCACGCCAGAGAAGTACCTCTGCCTCAACTGTGACCTCCTCTCGCGGAAAGAAAAGAGCGCCTTAATCAGCGGCCTGAGTCAAGACGAAGTCCGCTGCGATGGAGACGTCATCATCCATCCCTCGGCGCAGATAGAGGGGCCGGCCATAATCGCCAGCCAGTGCCAGATAGGACAAAGGGTGCGCATCAAGGGGCCGGTGGTTATGGGGCCAGGGTGCTTCATCGCCGATGAAGTCAGCCTAGAGGAAGTGGTGCTGTGGCGAGGCGTCAGCATCGGGGCCGGGGCCACCCTCAAGCAATGCGTCATCGGCGATGCCGCCGAGGTGGAGGCTGGGGCTCAGCTTATCAACCGCGTGCTGCCTCCCCGCTTAAGCTAATCCACCACATCAACCCAGAGGTGTAATTCCCGGTAGGGCTCGTTTTCCCCATCTCGGTAAAGCAGGAACTCCACCCTTTGAGCGCTTCCAGCCTTCCGCGGGGTGAAGCTGACCACCTCCTCCCACTTCTCATCAGGCTGGAGCATGAGCGGTCCCAGCTCGCCACCCTCCTGGCCACCCACCATTATCTTTATCCGGTAGCTTACCGGCTCCTGCTCTCGGTTGATGATGCCCACCAGCACCCTCCCCTGCTCCCCCACCTTCATCTCCTTGGGATAGTCTATCGCCTTGCCGTCCAGCCCCAGGATGTAGAATTCGGTGAACTTCTCCCCTACCCGAGGGGTGGCGATGGTATAGCCCAGCGTCCCCAGAGCCCCCAGTATCGCCACTATGAGGATGATGGAGAGCACCCGATCCATAAGGCCCTGCTCCCGCAAGGAAGCTAGGCGCAAAGGGAAGGAGAGGACAAACCTCTCTGCTATAGCCAGCCGGCGCCGCCGATACCAGCTCACCAGGGAGAGAACGACGATAAAAATAGTCAAGGAAATAAGAATAGGATATAGCCTGATGCCCCAGGGAGTATAGTTGAGGGTTAGCCCGATGAGCGATACCACGGTGATGCTCAGACCAAAGCTGAGCGCTAGCCTCTCCAGGCCATCCAGAGCGCTCCTCCGGGGGAAGAGCGCCGCAGTCAGCACGTATCCGGGGAAGATGAGCACGAAGGGCAAGCCGAGAATCACCCGCAGGACATCGGAGGGGAGGAGGGTGATGATGAGGATGAGCAAAAAGGTGGCCACATTGAGCCAAATAAGGTCACTCTGCGCTCTCATCCCCATTGGCAGCCGGATACCCCCGCTCATTTCCTAAGAGTATAGCATATCGCCAAGGGCGTGAGCGATATCAGAAGAGCCCGGCTTGCCTAGGGCATTCTTTACACAAATAACCCCCAAAATACACAATATCTCCATTTCATCTTCATACTATCTTCATATTTCCCCCTTATTATGGGAGTAGAGAGCAAAAGAGAGCTCTAAAGCAAACGAGAAAGGAGGTGAAAAAGATGAGAAAACGGACTTGGCTCGTGGCCCTAGTTTCGGTGGCCATTTTGGTGGTCGCCTTGGGGGCTGGCTCAGCCTTCGCCCATGGGCCTGCGGAGTCAGACGCTGATTGGCAGGAGATGGAAGGCCACTGCCCAGGCATGGGTGGCGGCTGGGGCATGGGCTACCACCACATGGGCCTAGCTGACCCGGTAACCCTAGAGCGGGTGGCCGGTACGCTGGGGCTGACCTATGAGGAGCTGGCAAACGAGCTGGCCCAGGGAAAGACCATCGCTCAAGTAGCCGAGGAGCAGGGGATAGATAGCTCGCTGGTGATAGCCACCATACTCGCCCCCCAGAGCGAGATACTTGAGATACGCGTGAAATATGGCTACCTGAGCGAGGCACAGGCCCAGGCCATCCTGGAGCAGGCTCGGTACTGGGTTGAGCGGGCCATTCTAACTCCCCTTTACGCCCCCAACAGCTCCTCGAGCTATGCCCCCAGATACGCCCCCGGCGTCTGGGGTGGACTGGGTGGTATGATGGGTGGTGGCATGATGGGTGGCGGCATGATGCACGGAGGCATGATGGGCGGCTGGTAAGAGCCAAACTAAAGCCCGACAAGTTGAGGCAGCCCCGAACTGGGGCTGCCTCAACTTTACATGCTGGAGAGGTTATTATATTCTGGACTTGTACGCTAAAAACACGGGAGACGATAGTGGCTAAAGGCAAAATCTTAGTGGTAGATGACGAGAAAAAAATCCTGACCCTGGTGCGTGGCTATCTTGAGCGCGAAGGCTACCAAGTGATAGAGGCAACCGATGGGCGTCAGGCTATGGAGGCCTTTCAGCGCGAAGCGCCAGACCTCATCATCCTTGACCTTATGCTCCCTGAGATGGATGGCTGGGAGGTATGTCGGGAGGTGCGCCGCACCTCAGAAGTGCCCATCATCATGCTCACCGCCCGCGATGAGGATGCCGATAAGCTGGTGGGGCTGGAGCTGGGAGCCGACGACTATATCACCAAACCCTTCAGCCCGAGGGAGCTGGTGGCCCGGGTGCGTGCCGTCCTGCGCCGGGTTCGCCCCGCCCAGGCACCAGCTTCATCGCCATCCCGCCTTGT
>Ga0209426_1001846_pt1 | contig 11259 bp, 10 predicted proteins | sample Deesub1362B_J571_FD_187697 | JGI IMG/M metagenome (GOLD analysis project Ga0209426, IMG submission 187697) | Deep oceanic, basalt-hosted subsurface ecosystem from Juan de Fuca Ridge flank, Pacific Ocean, CORK Borehole 1362B_J2.571 (SPAdes)... ...
CCCGACATCGCGGTTCTGATGATCGAACATGACATGGACCTTGTGTTCAGGTTTGCGAAGCGCGTGCTCGTGCTTGCCAATGGTCGCCTGATCTTCGAGGGCAGTCCGGAGGATGTGACCAAAGACGACGAAGTCCGCCGCGCCTATCTGGGGAGCTATGCCGATGCCAGCCGCACGGCTTGAGGTCGAACGCCTGAGCGCGGGTTATGGCCCGACGCAGATCGTCTCGGAGATGTCGTTCGAAGTGCCAGCCGGCGGCCGCCTTGCGGTCCTCGGACGCAACGGCGTCGGCAAGACAACGTTGCTCGCGACGCTGATGGGGCTTTCGACGCGGCATCACGGCCGTATTCTTGCGGACGGCAAGGATATCAGCGCATTGCGAACCTCTGCGCGGGCGCTGTGCGGCATGGGATATGTGCCGCAGACGCGCGACATTTTCGGCTCGCTGACCGTGGAAGAAAACCTGTCGACAGGCTTCAAGACACGTGAGCGGCAGGGATTGTCCGAAATCTACGAGATGTTCCCGCGGCTGGCAGAGCGAAGACGTCACCTCGGCCTTCAGTTGTCCGGAGGCGAACAGCAGATGCTGTCGATGGCGCGAACGTTGCTGGGAAAGCCGTCGATCCTGCTGCTGGATGAGCCTCTCGAAGGGCTCGCGCCGGTGATCTGCGACCAACTGATGGAAACCATTTCACGGCTCGCCACCAGCGGCGACATGACAATTGTGCTTGTCGAACAGCAGATCGAACGCGCGCTGAATTTCGCCGACCGCGTCATGGTGGTCGAGCGTGGTCGCTCGGTCTGGGAAGGCGGGTCGGCGGAGCTGAAATCGGACCGGTCGCTGGTCAACCGTTTGCTTGGTGTAGGCATTCACTGATCGAATTGATACTGTAACAGGGTCAACAAGAAGAAGACGCCCATGACGTTGATCTATCCGCGAGAAAGCAACGCCGCACACGCGCCACGGCTGTCGCCAGCCTACAAGAGCACGGTGCTTCGCTCTCCCACCAAGCCGCTGGTGATTATTCCGCATACGCTGTCGGAACTAACCGGGCCGGTTTACGGCCACGAGACCGTACGTGACAACGACAGCGATCTGACGATCCAGCACAAGGGCGAGCCGCTCGGCGAGCGCATCATCGTCCATGGCCACGTTCGCGATGAGGGCGGCCGCGGCGTGCCGAACACGCTGCTCGAGGTGTGGCAGGCCAATGCCTGCGGGCGCTACATCCACGTCGTCGATCAGCATCCGGCACCGCTCGATCCGAATTTTACCGGCGCAGGCCGCGCGCAGACCGATGCGGAAGGATACTACCGCTTCATCACCATCAAGCCGGGTGCGTATCCGTGGGGCAATCATCCCAATGCTTGGCGGCCGGCCCACATCCACTTCTCGGTGTTCGGGTATTCCTTCGTCTCGCGTATCGTGACGCAGATGTATTTCCCCGGCGATCCGCTGTTCGCCTACGATCCGATCTTCAATTCGGTGACGGACGAGAAGGCGCGGATGCGGATGGTGTCGAGCTTCGATCTCGAAAACACCAAGCCTGACTGGGCGCTGTGCTATCGCTTCGACATTGTATTGCGCGGGCGCAATGCCACGCCGCTGGATAACGACTGATGAGCAACATCACGCCTTCGCAAACCGTCGGTCCCTATTTCAAGTACGGCCTGACGCCCGGCAACGACTATGCGTGGAATGACGCCTTCGGCAACGATCTGGTGACAGCGGATGTCTCCGGTGAACGCATCCGGATCGTCGGGCAGGTGTTCGACGGTGATGGCAGGGTCATTCCCGATTCCATGCTGGAAATTTGGCAGGCCGACGCGCAGGGGCGTTTTGCCGATCCGCAGGATACGCGCGCGATGCCGAATGCTGCGTTCAAGGGTTTCGGACGCTGCGGCGCCGATGCCAAGGGCGGCTTTGAATTCCGCACCATCAAGCCCGGTCCGGTGCCGGGGCCAGGCGGCAAGCCGCAGGCCCCGCACATCCTTCTGGCCGTTTTCGCTCGCGGCATGACGCAGCAGGCGATCACGCGGATCTATTTCGGGGACGAGGCTGCGAACGCTGCCGATCCGATTCTCGCGCTGGTACCCGCCGAGCGCCGCGCGACGCTGGTCGCGCAGCGTGAGCCGGGTGACGTCGTGACCTACAGGTTCGACATTCACCTGCAGGGCGACAGGGAAACCGTGTTCTTTGACGTGTGATCCGGTCCGAGGCGGATTACCGCCGGCGGCATTTTCGCTGAACCAGTCGGTTGGACAGCTGTTACTTTCTAATAGCTCTAAATTCTAATAGCTCAAAATACGCCTGTAACCCGTTGAGGATGCGGGGGGAGGCCGTCATAGTGGCAAGCTCGAACAGTTTGCCGAATGACAAGTCTCTTCGATCTGATCGTCGACGACTACCGGATTCTCGATAGCGAGAATCGACCGGTCGAAGACACCTTTTCCCAAAGCATGATCTGGCTGGATAATCCCGGCTGCGTTCTTCAGCCGGGTAATTTTCACTTGCCCGCCGATCTTCGCACCCACGGAACCATGAAGCCCGGTCTCTATATGACCATCGTGCTGGAGGGCACTGGCGAGAGTTTCACCAACGACGGTCTTGAGAAGGTTCGCTATTCCGAGAACCTCTTGCTGGGGATGGCAATACGTGAGCCAACGCCGTGCAGCGGCGAAGCGCCCCGCGGCCCAATCCGAGCCGTCGGTATTGGTTTTCCCCGCGCCTCGATCACGGCGTTGGGACTGGAGCAGGAGTTTGTCGATCTGTTCAGGACCACAGAGCGGCCTGTTCTTGTTTTCTCGGTACAGGCCCCGCCGCGAATTCAGGCCATTGCAGCGGAAATCCTGTCACCGGCACTCGATGGACCAGCCGGAAAATTGCTGATGAGCGCGCAAGCGACCGAGATTTTGGCGAGAGGAATGTTCGCGTTGCGTCACAACGTCGAACTGAGCAATCCCGTCGATCATAAGCGGGCGCGTCTTCAGGGCGCGAAAGACATGATTGACGCTGACTTGCGCTATCCGTGGAGCATCGCAGAACTCGCGCGCCGCGCCGGAACCAGCAGCCGGTCGTTCAACCTGCGTTTTCGCGCAGCTTACGGTATCAGCGCCATCGATTATCTAAGAACCAGACGGCTTGAGATCGCGCGCGAGGCGCTGGTGTATCAGAACATGACGGTGACTGAAGCTGCCGATCTCGTCGGCTATACCAACCCGGCGAATTTCGCAACCGCGTTCCGGAAGCACTTCGGCTTGGTTCCAAGTCTTTGCCGCAGTTTGTCCTGAACGAAATCTTCAATCGCCGCGCGCGGCGTTATGCGTACTGCGTCCTAAATGCCGCACGGGCAAAGCAATGCGGCTACCTTTGAGAAGGTCAACATAACATCAAAGGGTTTTTGCGCGCACGCAAAGGCATCGGTCGCGCAAATCTGCTTTCTCCATCAATGGGGGCTGAAAAGCCTGGCAAGATGGGGAAGTTGAGATGGGGCGGCAGTTTTCGGAAGATGTTTTGCGCGTGACGATGAGAAGCGCGCTTGGTGTCGCGATTCTGGGAGGTGTCTGTCAGGCAACGCCTTCGTTCGCGCAATCTTCGGAGCCGCCGTTGGAGAAGCAATCGGCAACGACTCTTCCAGAAGTCAGGGTCGCAGGCCAGCGTGCACGGCCGCGCCGCGCGTCGCGCGTCGCGCCGGCTCCTGCTCCGGTTCAGCCGATTCCGGCTCAGGTCGGCGAAAGTGGTACCGGTCCGGTTGTGGGCTACTCCGCCCGGCAAAGCGTGACGGCGACGAAGACTGACACTCCGTTGCTGGTAACACCGCAGTCCATCTCGGTCGTGACGAAAGACCAGATCAAGGATCAGGGCGCGCAAACAGTTCAGGACGCGCTTCAGTATACACCGGGTGTTTCGATTCAGGGCTACGGCGCCAACGCCTTCTTCGACGGTTTCAAGGTGCGGGGATTCGATGCCCCGCAGTATCTGGATGGTTTGCGGCTGCCCAAGGACGGCCTCTCGTTCGCGATGCCGAAGATCGAAACCTACGGTCTGGAACGGCTGGAGGTGTTGAAAGGCCCGTCTTCCGGCCTTTATGGGCAGACCGATCCCGGTGGCTTCATCAATATGATCAGCAAGCGGCCGACCGCGACGCCGCACTACGAAGTTGAAGGCACATTCGGCTCGTTCAATCGCATCCAGGGTGCGTTCGATATCGGCGGTCCGATCGACAAGAATGGCGAGTTTCTTTACCGCGTGGTGGGTCTCGCCCGCCAGAGCGATACGCAGACCGATTTCGTGCAGGACAATAAGGTCTTCATCGCACCAAGTTTCACATGGCGGCCGACGACGGACACAAGCTTCACGATCCTCTCGCACTATCAGAAGATCGACAACAAGGGGTACCAGCAGTACGTGCCCGGACAGGTGTCGTTCCTGCCGAATCCGAACGGGCACGTACCTTACAGCCGCTATATCGGGGAGCCCGGCCTCGACGGCTACAAACTTGAGCAAGTTGCCATCGGCTATGCATTCGAGCATCGCTTCGACAACAATCTGCAGTTCCGGCAGAACCTGCGTTACATGGAAGTGACCAACAATTTACAGAGCGTACGCTCGGAGGGAATGGTCCCGGGCAGCAACTCGCTGGTGAGCCGCAGCTATAACTACATCAACTCAAAGGCGCAAAACCTGACGCTGGACAATCAGCTACAGGCGGATTTCCGAACAGGCGCGCTGACGCACAAAGTTCTCGTGGGCATGGATTATCTGCACCAGACGGGAAGTTCAGATTACAGAAATACTTTTATAACGCCGATAAATGCCTACAACCCTGTCTATGGAGCGGGTGCGGTTCAGCCGGCGAGTTCGCTGTCTCCCTTCATGCTGTTGAACAACAAGATTGATCAGATCGGCTTGTATGCGCAGGATCAGATCAAGCTAGATCGATGGACGCTGTCGCTAACCGGCCGGCAGGATTTCGTGAATACTGAGCTGGAGAGCCTCGCATTCTATCCGAAGCCAGGCACTTATCGCCGTAGCGATGCAGCGACAACCGGCCGCGTGGGTCTGAACTATCTGTTCGACTTCGGCCTGTCGCCTTACGCCAACTACTCGACATCCTTTGTCCCGAATGCCAATGCGAGCCGGAACGGACAGGCGTTCAAGCCGACGACTGGTGAGGGCTGGGAGGCGGGGGTGAAGTTTCAGCCTGTTGGCACCAATCTGATGCTCACCGCGGCCTATTTCGACATCAAGCAGAACGACGTCCTGACATCTGATCCCGTTGATTTCCTCTTCAGCGTGCAGACCGATGCGGTTCGTTCACGCGGTGTCGAGCTGGAAGCGCGCGGCAACATCACGCGCGAACTCGAAATCATCGCGGGCTATACGCATACGGACGCCAAGATCACCGCGAGTGCTGTCGGCGCTCAGGGAAAATACGTGAACGGCGTGCCGATCGATCAGGCCTCGCTATGGGCGAAATATACCTGGTTCGATGGTCCGCTGGCGGGCCTCGGCCTCGGTGCAGGCGTCCGCTATGCCGGCGAGAGCTATGGCGATCTCTACAACACGTTTGTTCTTCCGGACTACACGCTGTTCGATGCGAGCGTGAGCTATGACTTCGCCTACACACGGCCGGATCTGAAAGGCTGGAGCGCGCAGGTTACAGCAAAGAACCTGACAAACCGCTACTACGTCGCATCGTGCCTAACCGGTCTGGCTTATTGCGGCCTTGGAACAGCGCGGACTGTCCTCGGAACGCTGAAATACTCCTTGAATTAAGGAGCATCACATTGACAGGCAGTAGCAAATCATTGCGCCGATGGGGTTGGACTCACAAATGGTCCAGCATCATCTGCACCGTATTCATGCTGATGCTCTGCATCACCGGCTTGCCGCTGATCTTCCATCACGAGATCGATCACCTGTTGCACGAGGAAGTGCAGGCGGCGCCGGTGCCGGAAGGAACTCCGCGTGCCAATCTGGATCTGATTGTGAAGAACAGTCTGTCAAAAGATCCGGGAATGGTGCCGCATTTCCTGATCTGGGACCCGGATGATGCCAATGCTTTGATGGTGAGCATCGGCAAAACGCTGGAGGCCAACCCTGTCGACAACCGCATCGTCCGCGTGGACGCTCACACCGCCGCCTATCTCGATGCGCCGGATGTCACCGGACGTTTCACCTACATCATGCTCAAGCTGCACACCGACATGTTCGCCGGTCTTCCGGGAAAACTGTTTCTCGGGCTGATGGGTATCCTGTTTTGTGTCGCGATCATTTCCGGCATCGTCGTCTATGCGCCGTCGATGCGAAAGCTGAAGTTCGGCACCTATCGCCGCGACCGGCTGCGCGTGGTCCGCTGGCTGGACATCCACAATGTTACCGGCATCGTGCTGGTGATGTGGATGCTGGTGGTAGGATTCACCGGTGTCATCAATACCTGGGCTGAACTTGTCATCAAGGTCTGGCAGTTCGGACAGCTCGCGGAAATGACCGCGCAATACAAGGACAAGCCGCTGCCGGCCAATCCGTCATCCATCGATGCGGCCGTGCAGGTCGCGATCAAGGCTGAGCCGAACATGAGGCCGGCCTTTGTGGCGTTTCCCGGCACGATCTTCAGCAGCAAGAGCCACTACGCTGTCTTCATGCGCGGCAACACGCCGTTGACGGCGAAGCTGCTCAAGCCGGCCTTGATCGATGCGGAAACCGGTGGGCTGACCGACAGCCGGAACCTGCCATGGTACGTCGCGACGCTGCTGATCTCGCAGCCGCTGCACTTCGGCGACTATGGCGGCATGCCGCTGAAAATCATCTGGGCGATTCTCGATATCATCACCATCGCCGTGCTGATCACCGGCCTTTACCTCTGGCTGCGCCGGCGTCAGTCCGGTGTCAGTATCGAGCGCGTCGTTATCGATGCCTCGGCTTCAGACCATCGCCCGGCCTATACGTCATGAAGTACAAATCGCAGCTACGCCGTCAGACCAACGGTCAGATTTTCGCGATACCGATGGTGCTCGGCGTGCTCAGCATCGTCGGTCTTGTCTCCGCGCTGGTCGGGGACGGGGTGTGGGATGGCGTGTCCTGGGCGACGCTGGCGATTCCGATCCTGCTGTGCGGATACTTCTTTCTCAAGCGCAGCTGAACGTCACACCGGCAGCGCGATAGTGTACTTCACCTGACTGAGCGCAAAACTCGACTCGATCGAGGCGATGCCGTCGAGGCGCGTCAGCTTGGTCTTGATGAAATTTTCATAGGACGGGAGGTCGGCTGTGACCACGCGCAGCAGATAGTCGCGGTTGCCGGTCATCAGGTAGCATTCCAGCACCTCTTTCCATTTCGAGATCGCCTTGGCGAAGCGGTCGAGGTCCTCTTCCTTCTGCCGTTCCAGCTTGATCGAAATGAAGACGCTGACCGGAAGTCCGACGGATTTCTGATCGACCATGGCGATGTAACGCGAGATTACACCGCGCTCCTCGAGCAGTTTCACGCGGCGGTGGCAGGGCGATACCGACAGGCCGACCTGATCCGCGAGGTCCTGCATGGTGACGCGGCTGTCGGCCTGAAGAATCGTCAGGATTTTGCGATCGATCGCGTCGAGATTTGTCATTGGAATGAAATCTCATAAATGTTCATGCGAATAGTATCATATCCCAATAATCTGGCGCCGGTCGATATGATTTGAGATTTTTGTGGCGCAGGAGGGACTAGCATCTGGGCGCGAACCCAAATCCTGGTGACCATCATGCCCATCGATCCCTCGCGTCTGGAAATCCTGTCGGCCCTCACCAAGAAGGTGCTGTGGCTATCGTCGTGGACCATCCACCACGCCAACCATGTCCGGCCGGATTCCTACGGGCTGAAGGTCGGAGGCCATCAGGCCTCAAGCGCTTCGCTGGCGACGATCATGTCGGCGCTGTATTTTGGCGTGCTCAAGCCGGAGGATCGCGTCGCGGTGAAGCCGCACGCCAGTCCGGTGTTTCATGCGATCCAGTATCTGCTCGGGCAGCAGACCCGCGAGAAGCTGGAGAATTTTCGCGGCTTCAAGGGCGCGCAGTCCTATCCCTCGCGGACCAAGGACATCGACGACGTGGATTTCTCCACCGGCTCGGTGGGTCTCGGTGTGGCGCAGACGCTGTTCTCGTCGCTGGTGCAGGATTATGTGAAGTCGCACGGCTGGATGAAGGATCGGCCCGAAGGCCGCATGATCGCGTTGGTAGGTGACGCTGAACTCGACGAGGGCAACATCTTCGAGGCGCTGCTGGAAGGCTGGAAGCAGGGCCTGCGTAACACCTGGTGGGTGATCGACTACAATCGCCAGAGTCTCGACGCGGTGATTCACGAAGGGCTGTGGGAGAAGCTCGAGATCATGTTCCGCAATTTCGGCTGGGATGTGGTGATCGTGAAATACGGCAAGCTGATGCAGGCTGCGTTTGCCGAGCCGGGCGGTGAGGCGCTGCGGAAGTGGATCGATGGCTGCCCGAACCAGATGTATGCGGCGCTGTGCTTTCAGGGTGGTGCTGCGTTCCGCAAGCATCTGCTCGATGATATTGGCGATCAGGGGGCAGTGACGCGCCTGATCGAAAAGCGCACCGACGACGAACTGCTGGCGCTGATGTCGAATCTCGGCGGCCACGACATGGCGAGCATGCTGGAGGCCTTCGAGGCGATCGACCATGATCGGCCGGTGTGCTTCATCGCCTATACGATCAAGGGCGTCGGACTTCCGTTCCAGGGCCACAAGGACAATCACGCCGGGCTGATGACTGTGGCGCAGATGGAAACCTTTCGCGCGGCGCAGAACATCCGTCCCGGTCACGAATGGGATCGGCTGGAAGGCTTGCCGCTCGATCACGCGCGCATCGAAAAATTCCTGAAGGACGTGACGTTTGCGCGTGACGGCGCGCGGCGGCTTGATGCGCCGAAGATTGAGGTGCCGGCAAAGCTCGGCGTGACGCTGACGCCGCGCATGGCGACGCAGCAGGGATTCGGACTGGTGCTGAACGAACTCGCCCGCAGCAATATCAAACTGGCCGAGCGCATCGTCACCACGTCGCCCGATGTGACGGTCTCCACCAATCTCGGCCCGTGGGTGAACCGGCGTGGCCTCTTTGCCATGGCGGAGAACACTGATCTGTTCCGCAAGGAGAAGATTCCGTCGACCTTTGCGTGGGATTATTCGCCGAAAGGCCAGCACATGGAGCTTGGCATCGCGGAGATGAATCTCTTTATCATGCTTTCCGCGCTCGGCCTGTCGCACTCCATTAACGGCGAGCGGCTGCTCCCGGTGGGTACGCTGTACGATCCGTTCATCGAGCGCGGCCTCGATGCATTGAATTACGCCTGTTATCAAGATGCGCGCTTCATGGTGGCGGCGACGCCATCGGGGATCACGCTGGCGCCCGAAGGCGGCGCGCACCAGTCGATCGCAACGCCCTTGATCGGCATGGCGCAGGACGGACTTTCGTCCTTCGAGCCCGCATTCGTCGACGAACTGGCGGTGATCATGCGCTGGGGTTTCGATCACATGCAGCGCGACGACGACGGCGGTTCGGTTTACTTGCGGCTGTCGACGCGTACGCTGGACCAGCCGCAGCGTACGATGACGCTCGAGCTTGAAAGCGACATCGCGGCGGGCGCGTACTGGCTGCGCAAGCCCGGGCCGAACGCCGAGCTCGTGATCGCTTATACTGGTGCTGTTGCGCCGGAAGCTATCGAGGCGACGGGGCTGCTCGGCGAGTCGCGCCGGGATATCGGTCTGCTGGCGGTGACTTCGGCGGATCGGCTTCACGCCGGCTGGACGGCGTCGCGCAAGCTTCGCCGCAGCGGCGGGCCGCGCGAACCGAGTCATATCGAGCGGCTGCTTGCGCCGCTGCCGCGTGACTGCGGGCTCATCACGGTGATCGACGGACATCCGGCGACACTGGCGTGGCTCGGCAGTGTTCACGGCCATCGCGTCGAGGCGCTCGGCGTCGAGAAATTCGGCCAGACCGGCACCATCAATGATCTCTATGGCCACTATGGTCTGGACGCCAACACCATCATTGATGCCGCAGCGAGCCTGACCTTCGGCGCGCCGATCAGGCATCGCAAGATGACGATGTAACCGCGGCGCGTCCGGGCGCTTTAACCACGCGCAACTTCCGGTGCCCGTCCGGTGAAATGCCGAGTTGACCGGACGCGGCAACAGCAGCACCATTGGCTCCTACGGGATAAGGTGCTGAATGACCGAGCTTTCCAACCGCCAGTCCGACATTCTGAACATCGCGCGCGCCTCCGGGCGGGTCACGGTGGAGGATCTGGCGCGGCGCTTTGAAGTGTCGGCGCAGACCATCCGCAAGGACCTGAACGACCTGTGCGACCGCCGCTCGATGACGCGGGTTCATGGCGGCGCGATCATCGCGTCGGGCGTGGAAAACCTCGCTTACGAAGCCCGCCGGTTCGTCGCGGCGGAAGAAAAGAAAGCCATCGGCATTGCGGCGGCGGCGCAAATTCCCAACGGGTGCTCGCTGTTCATCAATATCGGCACTACGACGGAAGAAGTTGCGAGCGCGCTGACGGCGACGCATGAAGATCTGCTGGTCATCACCAACAATCTGAACGTGGCGATGCTGCTGTATCGGCATCCCCGGATCGAGGTCATCGTGGCTGGCGGTACGGTCCGGCGTGCGGACGGAGCAGTGATCGGATCGACTGCGAACAACCTGATCACGCAGTTCAAGGTCGATTACGCCATCGTCGGCGCATCCGCGATCGATGAGGAGGGCGCTTTGCTCGACTTTGATTATCGCGAGGTGCAGGCCGCGCAGGCCATCATCGCCAACGCGCGCAGCGTGATGCTGGTGGCCGACAGCACCAAGCTCAGCCGCAACGCGCCGGTGCGGATCGCGCATCTGAGCCAGATCCATACGTTCGTGACCGATCTGCCGCTCCCGGCCAGGCTTCAGGCCATTTGCAACAGCCGCGGTATCGAGGTGATCGCCGCGATGCCTGACAAGCCAGCCGACGTGGCCTGACGGCCGCTTCCCGCGAGGGGAATGACGCGCGGCAGACTTTCAGGTTGATCACGTTGAGCGGTGGCGCCAAAACCAGCCGCGCTCGCTATCACCACTATAATATATTGATATTACGTATTTTTTTGCGCATGGCTAGGGCGGGTGCTCGCGAATTCATCACGCCGCTTGCTTTCGTTTATCGTTGTGATTTAATCATAATCGAAAGCGAAATCGCTATAAGTGAAAATAGCGAGCGCCCGGGAG
>Ga0209426_1001848_pt1 | contig 11253 bp, 11 predicted proteins | sample Deesub1362B_J571_FD_187697 | JGI IMG/M metagenome (GOLD analysis project Ga0209426, IMG submission 187697) | Deep oceanic, basalt-hosted subsurface ecosystem from Juan de Fuca Ridge flank, Pacific Ocean, CORK Borehole 1362B_J2.571 (SPAdes)... ...
CGTCCGTCACTCCCGCCATTGCGGAAACCACGACCACCTTTTCAAAATCCTCAAATCTCTTTACAAGATTCGCTACGTGAAAGATGCTCTCTCCATCCTTAACGCTCGTCCCTCCGAACTTCATTACGACCCTCATTCTCCCTCCTCCGTTAATTACAAATCGTAATATGCAAGTTGCCAGGATCTGTGGATTGGGGAGAAATATAAATCTTTTCCTGAACGGAGGTTATAGTCACTTCGATTTCTATTACATCATTAATACAGCTCAGAAACTCGTAGAATAAGAATGATGGGGATTTTTTAATCTCTAATCAAATCGTTCCGATCTTTGCTGCCAGTTTCGCAAGCACTTCTTTCCTCTTCGCCGGGATGAACTTTATCGAGCCAACCACCAGATGTCCGCCTCCTTCCACTCCAGCATTCTTTACCTCCTCCCGCAATTCTTCAACAAGCCTCGGTATGTCAAGTTCGACTCCTTCGCTCCTTATAACGGCAAAATCCGGGCCATATCCAATCGTGACAAGCCTGTCGTATATGCTTTTCAGCCTGTCATGGAGTTCTCCGGTAAGCTTTCCCGGAGGTGGAAACGTGAACCTTCTCGTGTAGTTTTCCACATCCAAAGCAGCCAAATAGATCCCGTTGGGAAGTTTCTGTACCTTGTAGCCTTCCTCAATCGTTTTGATCTGTTCCTCAATCGACGTCTTTGCATACGAAGCGAGCATCGAAACGAGCTTCGTCTGCCTGTCCTTTCTACCCAAGCCGATGATTTCCTTTATTATCTGAGAACCGCTTCGGAAACGGAGATAAAATGCTTCGTATTCCAAAGCCAAAGCTATATCTTTCAGCTCATCGATGGAGTGGTCAGAGAGCTTCAAATAATCCTCGACCTCTCCTTCAGCCCTGTCTGCGACGATGGATATCGCTGGAAGGTTCCTGAGATCCAATTCGGGGTATACCATCCTAGCGATCTCCGTGCAAAGCACGCCCGACGTCCAGTTGCTGTCCCCTCCCACTTTGTACGGGTTCACGTGGTGGAGAAGATAGCCATCAACCTCCTCATCGGGAAAGTGGTGGTCGATCGTCATGATGTCGGCTCCAAAAGCCAGGAACTGCCTTATTGCCGGGATATCTTCATATCCAGAGCCGTTATCAACCAGCACAACCAGCGGGATTTTATCTCCGTGTCTCAGCATGTCTTCCAGCGAATCATCCAGATCCTTAACCACATCCTCAAGTTCATAGAAGGGAGCTCTGGAGACTTTTCTTTTCACGAGGATGTACTTGCTCTCTGGATCCGCAACCTTCTCGACCAAAGCCGTCAAAGCGAGTTCCAGAGCGACACCACCACATATCCCATCGGCATCCCAGTGGTGCCTTATTATGATCGGTCTCGACTGGAACACTGCTTTTTTCAGCTCTTTTGCAACCTCAAGCATCTCAGGCTTGAGTTTTTCGAGAACCTCGCTTTCCACCAGAAAGCCTTTGAACTCTGGTTCGCTTTCTCTTTCAATCTCCTCCTCGATCAGCTTTCTTATCTCCGAAGCCTCCTTCCCCAGCAACCTTTCCATATCAAGGATCTCGATCTCCGGTTTCGGCCTTTTTTTCACGATCCCGGTTATCGCCACAACATCATCAACATCTACCTCAGGAAAGGCCCTTTCCCCTCCTTCAAATGCAACCGCTTTGCTAACACCGCTGCCGTCGACAATACTGAAAATCGTAGGTCCGCCCGTTACCCTTACATGCGTTACGAGTCCCCTTACCTCCACCAGCCTACCACCATAACCGTCGAGCTCAGAAATCTTCACCCTGGGGGCTTTTTTGGAGATCTCTATGACGGAGAAACTCTCCATAGGGAAGGGTAGGAGATCCACCTCGCCGGAAGGTTTTATTCCCGCAACCTTTACTGTGATCTGCTCACCTTCGATGAAACTACCGTTCCCCAGATTTCGCTTGTAAATTAAACCTCTGAGCCTTTTGTTGAGATTGGCGAAAACACCTATGTCCGTAACACTTTCAACGGTGGCAACGTAAACCTCGTTCAGCTTCAAATCCTCTATTCCGCAACTGTTTTTCAAGAGATAAGCGTGGGGCTTCTTTGAGCATTCCTGGCACAGATCGAAGTTTCCCTTAACCACCTTCCCACAAAACTTGCATTTCCTAACCTCTCCTCTACCTTTGCAAACCGGACAGAGCTCTGCTCTCCTAAGTACTCCTTCACCCCTGCACACTCCGCACACTCCCTTCAAAAAAAGCTGGATTTGCTCTGAAGAAAGCTCTTCGGTGAGTTTAGGATCGAAGGCCTTGGTTTTCCCGCTTCCGTTGCATGTCAGGCATTTCCGCTCAACCTCAACGATTCCCTTGCCGCCACAGTTTTCGCAGGCCATCAGCAGTTGATCTGGTCCGGGTTTAAAAAGCTGTTCGAAAATATGTTTGAGTTAAAAGAAGAAGAGGTACTCAGCAGAAAAAAGAACGTGGAGGAAAAGCAGAGAAAAGCCCAGCTGCTTCACCGTAAGTTTTTTCCCCACGATGATGAGCAGGACGGCAGAAAGAGAGATCGTAAGGAACACGAGAAACGGGGATAGAAGGTAGAACGCGGTCGTTAAAAGAGCAAAGGCGAAGTGATTCTTCACCGTAACCGACTTTTCAAATATCAGCGAGTCCGCAAGCATTAGGTTGAATGACGTGACGAAAATCAACAGGAGTAAGGGCGAAGCTATCGCATCAAAGCTTTCCCCGCTAAAACCGGCCATAAGCGGAAAGGGGATCGTGAGTATTATCGCTCCAATTTTTACCTGTATCCTCTGCACCCTCTGGATCTTATGGAGCAATCGATGCAAAAACAGCAGCGCGAGATACGGAGTAACGATGAAAGCCAAGAAGCTGTTCCTTAGAAAACCATACGCGATCGTCAGAGAAAGCAGCGATGGAGATACGAAATCAGACATTTTGTTGGCTTTCAGGAAGGGCTGGATGGATGCGAGAACGAGAACGCTTGCCGCAAATCCTTCAAGCGTGAAATACTTCAGTCCCATGAGGGTGGATGCGAACCATATGCTCCAAGCACCACCCATCCTAGGAAATCTCACGAGTTTCGCTCGGATTGGAGGAAGATTATAGATTATCCCGAAATTTTTAGATCTTATTTTCAGATTTCAGAACTCAGATTTTCAAATCTCAGATTTCGCACCTTTCGCAGATGTACGTTATTTCATCGTCCATAATCGAGAAGACCTTGTATAGGATCCCATGGTAGTCCATTCTCGATGTCAACTTTCGTTTGAACATGTGCCAGGCGTATTCATCGATTTCGAATTCGAAAGGATACTTCACATCCTTCAGAATCAAACCATAAGGGGGGGAGGGTTCCATCCTCTCGTAGTACTTGTCCGGTTCCAGCATCGATTCAAGCCATTCGATGTCCCTCATTCCCTTGCCTATCATCTCTAAGGCGGTCGCGATGTTTCTGACCATGTTCCATGTAAACGCATTCCCTTCAAATTCGATCGTTATAAAACGTTCATCTATTCTGACATCAACGCTTTTAAGCGTCCTGATGTTGCTCGCAGCCTCTCCAAACTTTTTCGTGAAATTCGAGAAGTCATGGGTGCCTTCGATTATCGATGCTGCCTTTCTCATCGCGGAGACGTCGATCCCCTTTTTCGCCATAACGTAGGAGTAGACCCTCGAACTCGCATCTCTTCTCGGATCAAAATTGTAATCAACCTTCGCCCACGCCCACACCGTGATGTCTTCGGGGAGCTTCGAGTTCAGAATCCTCGGAATGAACTTTTTCGACTCCTCGACGTCTATCGCAAAAACGTTGCCGAGTGCATGCACGCCAGCGTCGGTTCTGCTGGAACAGCGGTATCTCGCAAGTCCGGGCTCTATTCCGAGCTCCTCAAACGCTTTGAACAGTTCACCCTCAACCGTTCGCAGATTTGGCTGATACTGTGAGCCGTAAAACTTCTCTCCAAAATAGCCGAATTTAAAGGCAAGTCTCATACCCCGAACTATCTTACCCAACCTCCACCTTTAAACTTTTCTTTCGAGCAGAGAGGAGACGAATTCGTTTACCGTGCTTATCTTTCTTTTCAGAACCTCCTTAACGTTTTTCTGTCCCTGATAATAGCCAACAGCCGCACCGACTATGAAGAGAAAGTCGATGTCGTCGAGCTGATATTTTTCTTTGATCTCAAGCAACTTCTCCGCCCTGCTTGCCGGCAGGCCGTCTACGGTTTCCTCCTCAGCCTTGTCGAGCTTTTCGAGTAATCTTTCATCAACGCTCCAAGCATTCCTCAACTCCTCAAACGCATCCCATAAGATTGATTTTTTCATCTGAACATCCATCCCTAACACCCCCTGCTAACTAATTTTGACGAATATAAATGTTTATCCCTTCTCTCCTCATAAGCTGACTTCAAGTCGAGCGGCAGGATGTGGAAATAACCATGCAAAGGTCACACGACCATTCGCCTCGTGTAGATTATCCTGTGCGTCGCCGTCAGGTGTGAGAGAACGGCAACTATAACCACAGCCACCTCAACGTATCCGGCTAATATCCCAAGAAAGATTATTACGAGTCTTTCCCCCCTTTCCGCTATTCCAACGTCACATTTCTCGATTATCTTTTCAGCCCTCGCCCTCGTGTAGCTCACGAGGAGGGCTCCGCTTAACGCGAGCGAGATGTAAAGCCAGTTTATTCCATAAATGCCCAGAGCAATGAAGATGGCAACATCCACGTACCTGTCAAAAACGGAATCGAGAAAACCTCCGAAATCTGAGACCATTATTTGATTTCTCGCCAAGGCTCCATCCAGCATGTCGAAAAATCCGCTCAAAAGGATGAAAACTCCTCCGAGCAGAAGATTGTGAGTTGCTATCAAATAAGCAGAGAGAAAACCTGCCAGAAGTCCGAGAAACGTCAGATGATTGGGTTTTATTCCGATCTTTACGATTTGATTCGTTAGTGGATTAAACAGATCGGAGACGGATGATTTCAGTTTGCTTAGCATGTTCAAGGGAAAGAAAATGGATATTAATTTCGCATCATCTCCATATCTTGCCCCTGTAGTGTCCGGTTATTGGACAGCCGAGACAGAGATCGTTTTTCCAGTACTCACAGTAATCACAGTTCGAGTTGCATGGTGCCCTTTCCGATCGCTGGATGTGAACTTTCATCGGAACGACGGTGTCCTTCTCCGCCCTCACGACTATACCGACATCGATGTCGTAAACGTTTGGATCTGGCCTTATATGCTGATCTACTATCGCTTCAAGCGTTGAGAGATCCTCACCGATGAACATCATTGTTAGATTCTTGTTTCCGGCGATAACAAAACCATTGAGGAAGAACGGACATTCTAAGAAGATGTTCATCAACTCTCTGGGCTGTCTGCACTTAACGTCGACCTTCAGGATGTACAGTCCGGAGTTCTTAAGGTTGACACCGTAGGTGTGATTGATGATCCCGAGTTCCCTCATCTTCTTTATCCTAGCTCCCACTGACGGTTGAGACAGTCCAACGACCTTTGCGATCTCGTTCTGTGAAACTTCAGGATTCTTCTCCAAGATCTCCAGAATCATCTTGTCCTTTTCATCGAGTTCAAAAACCCCTACCATTTTTAACCCCCTTGAAGTATCGCACCTCAACTTATAAAAAATTAGCGATTGTCTATTACACTAAAAAACCCGAGCACGGTGGTGATTCCAAGCTTTGATATGATAGACTTCCTCTCGCCCCTTTCTTTTTTAATCAAACCCTCAGGGTATCTCCTCGAAGTATCCCTCCCCCGCGCAAAGCAGGCACAACCTCTCATCCCCTCGCTCGACAGTGTAGTTTTCGGGCTGGAGTTCATGGCACTTCGAGCATTCCACAATGCCAGCCTTCCTATCCGCAAGGGGAATCGTTAACCTTATTTTTTTGATGTCAAAGTACTTCTCATCCAGCGTGAGCAGGAAGCTTGCAAGCTCCTCTTCCTCGTCTTTGCTGACCTTTCCAAGTTTGTACATGAACTTTCTGAGATTTTCATTGGATTCTGCTGCCTCCTTTTTTAAAGAAACCCTATACCCAATCTTTTCTTCGTAAAGGATTACCGAAAGGGCGAGCTTTCCGTAATCCCGGATTACGAGATTCTTGTTGCCTGGCGTTGTGCCAGCTATCACCTGCAGAGCGTCCGGAAGGCATCTCGCAGTCTCAGCAATCCCCGTTATTCCCTTCCCTCTTTTTTTAGTTCCGAGTCTGGAGTACGCGAGCTTCGCCATTCTCAGGCCGAGGGCAACCCCTGGGCTTAAATGGCTGTGGAGCTTTATCGCAAAATCCACCTCCGACCCGTCAGGGAATTCCGCTCCAAAATTCATTTTAAAGTTCATTTCAAAGTTCGTTTTATTAAAATCCATTTCACCACCTACCATTTCACCCCCTACTCGTAGAGGCTTACCTCCACCTCCTCTCCTTCCCCAATGTCCTTCTCGGCTATCAAAAACCCGTCTGCAAGGAAGCTCCTCGCCATGTTTGAGATCACGCTCACCTCATACGGCGAGTTATCCGGCAGGATGCTGATCGGGGAATCCTTGTAGCCGACGGGAAACGCCAGGCCATCAATGACCTTTATGAATACTATATACCTGAAACCGGGGGTCGGGATCCTTACGCCTTTCGCCATCTTCAGCTTTACTTTCGGATACGGCCTATCTCCAACGAAAAACTTCCTAAGGGAAAGCATCGCTACAAAAGCTCCTCCCGGCTTTCCAGGCAGGGCGAAAACGGGTTTTCCTTCAACCACAGCAACGGCCATCGGCTTTCCCGGCCTTTGTCTGATCTTGTAGAGTACCATCTCCCCCAAGTCCCTCATAACCTTAATAACGTAGTCCTTCTTTCCAACGCTAACCCCTCCACTCGTTATCACCACATCGTACTCGCTAACGCCTCTCAGAATCAACTCCCTGACCTCATCGTAGTTATCCCCGGCAACACCGAGAAAGTGTGCCTCCTCTCCCCACTCCCTTACGAAGCTCATGATCATCGCAGAGTTGATGTCCTTCAGCTTTCCCGCTTTGATCTCATCCCCGTTGGAGAAAACGGCAACCCTCAGCTTCCTGAGAACCTTTACCCTCTCGTACCCAAGACCCGTCAGCACCGCAATTTCCTGAGGTCCTATTCTCCTCCCCCTCTCCATGACCAGCTCTCCCTTTCTCACCTCGCTCCCCTTTTTCAGCACGTATTTTCCGGAGTTAATCTTCCCAGCGAAATGGAGTTCCCCGTTGATCTGATCGGTAAGTTCAACCTTGATCACCGCATCTGCACCTTCGGGCAGCGGAGAACCGGTGGTTATGTAATATGCCTCCCCATCCTTCAACAAAGCTTTTCCTTCGTAATTCGGAAAGATCTCCCCCACGATTTTCAGCGGTGGAGAGTCCGAACTCTTCACAGCAAACCCATCCATCGTTGCGATGTCGCTTTCAGGCATGTCCTTCCGGGAGAAGACATCTTCGGCGAGAATCCTGCCCAACGCATCAAGCAAGGTGACAACTTCGGTGTCCCTTCTAAAATAGAATTCCTCCCTCAGCTCCGAGAAAATCCTCTGCGACTCGTCCAATGATACCATCGACCTCATGACCCCTCAACCCGCTTTGCACATTTTACCCAATCCACCCATTTTACAACCACACTTCACAACCACTTTCCCTTCAAATTATTAACAATATTTTAAAGTTTTCCCTTACTTATTATCCAAAACATAAACTTCATAATTTAAATTCGGAATTGGAACTGAGTCAAATACGGATTCGGGAAACACCAACGTTCGAGATCTCAGAAGAAAACGCAGAACCGTATTCCCCATATTCCTCAAGCAATTCCGCCGGGCAGGTAGAGAAGATTGCCTTTCCGAGCATCACCATCGAGGCCAGAAAACCTCTCTTTTCAATCTCCTTTACGATTTCAGCAAGCTCCTCATCCATCAATCCCGTCTTCACCGCAAACTCCTTTGAGAGTCGGAATAGGTTCTCCAGACTCGGATCGAGGGGGAACTTCCTGACAGCCTCTAAACCGAGACTCTGTATCCTCCTAACGATCTCCTCGTCTCCGAGCACCTTTTTCGTTGAGATGGGACCGAGAACGAGGAAGCTCAGCCTCCCATCAAAAGCGTACCGCTCGACCTCTGCCAGACTCGGGGACCCCGCCTTCTTTCTCAAAACGACCCCACCGTGATACTGGCAGACCACATCCCCCAAGCCAGTTGAGCTTAAAACCTCGCACTCGTGAGACACGTCTGCGAGTTCCAGCGGACTCTTTCCCAACCCCATTCTGTCGTTGATCTCGAAAGCGGTAGCTAAGCATGCAGCTCCGCTGAAACCAAAACCACAGCCTATCGGCACTTCTGCCTCGATCTCAACTCCCCCTCTGAAAGTCAATTTCTCAAAGAGGGTTTCGAGGGTTTTAAATTCAAAAACCTTCCCGTTCACCCTGACCATCCGCTCCTTTTTAACCCTCGCCCTGACGCCCCTTTTCAGGGTTATCCCCAAGCCAAGAGAACCGGTTGTCAGCGGACTTTCCGAGTAAAAAGGGGAAAAGAAGGCGGTTACGCTTGCAGGGGCGAAGTGGGTCATGCTCGATGTTTCGCTTTAAGCAATTAAAACGTCCTCGATGTAAGTTTTCACTATCCTCTCTGCAACATCCGACTTGAGGCCTTCCATCCATTCCTTTCTGTTTTTGGTTATCACGAGCACTCTCGTATCTTCGGTTCCCATCCCCCTTTCGAGTACATCGTTTGCGACGACCATCGAAAGCCTGTCATCGATCATCTTCTCGTAAGCGATGTTGTAAAGCGTCTCCTCTCCAACCCCCGTCTCGGCTTTAAAGCCGATCACCTCTCCGTCGTAAACCTCCCTCACCTTGTGCAAAATCTTTGGTGCGGCTTTGAGATGGAGGATGAGCTCCTCCTGCGTTTTAATTTTGCTCTCCGCCATCTCTATCGTGAAATCCGCAGCCGCTGCAGCGGAAACGAAGAGATCGCACCTCCTGACCTCTCTCAAGGAGTGATCGAGCATATCCTTCACACTTCTCACCGCAACCTCTTTGAAATCCGGTAACCTGAGGTTTCTGGGCTTCGAAGTTATTACAACAACCTCCGCCCCCCTTCTCCACAGTTCCAAGGCGATCTCATATCCCATCAAGCCGGAACTTCGATTGCTGATGAAACGGATTGGGTCTATCTGCTCGTAGGTCGGGCCGGAGGTCACCACCACCCGCTTGCCCTCGAACTCCCTGCCATAGAGCTTCCTTTCCACATGCAAACAGATCGTTTCATTGTCCGCGAACTTCGCCTTCGCTTCCGAATACACCGGCTCGACTATCTCCACACCCATCCCTCTTAGTTTCTCAACATTCTCCCTGACCGCCTCGTTCCTAATCATCCCCTCATGCATCGCAGGGACGACTATTATCGGCTTTCCCGAACCCAAAGCCGTTGTCGCCATCGTCGTGACCGGGGTGTCATCCACGCCACTGGCGATCTTCGAAATCGTGTTGGCGGTGCATGGAGCTACCAGCAGCAGATCCGCTTCTCCGTCCAGCCCAAGAAGCTCGACATGCTCTATCCTGCCGGTTATTTCCGTGATAACAGGGTTATCGGTAGCAAATTCCAAGGCATAGGGATGGATTATCTTCCGAGCGGCGTCGCTCATAACGGCAAAAACCTCGGCACCCCTTCTCACGAGTTCTCTTGCAAGCTTAACCGTTTCAACCGCTGCAATGCTTCCCGTGACGGCGAGAACTATCTTCTTCCCCTCAAGCTTCCTGCTCTTCGTGCCTCTCAACCTTCGAAGATGCATACCTCCTCACAGCCTCCTCGAAATTTTTGATGTTGCCAGTCTCTACTGCCCTTCTGTAAACCGGTCTCTTTAAAACATCTTCTATCAAGCCTATGCCCAGAGAGATGATCCCAACTTTCCCGCGATCCCTTTCCAGGAATTCACCCTCCTCGGCGACCTCGATCTCTTCCCTCTCTATGACGAACCTCCTCCCCTCCTCAACCTTGAGCTTCTCCACCACCCTCTCAACCGCGTTCTCCCACGCCTCTCTCCACGGAGGGTTGTAAGCAAGCTCCTTGGAATAGATCGTGTTCCTCTCAACGTTTATTAAATCATAAGGACAGGAATTTTCGCACGCCCCACAGTAAACGCAAAAATTCTCGTTGAAATCGACCCTCGACTTGTCCCTGGAGACGTACCACACGTTGTTGTATCTGCAAACCTTTATGCATGCTCCACAGCCAACCGGATCGCAGCGGTACATCCTCGCCTCGAAAAGGGAGAGCTTTCCTTCGAAGGGTTTTATTGTTTTTGCGGCCTCATAAGGACAGACGATCTCACAGTAAGCGCAGTGGGAGCATAAGTCTTGATCTATGCTTATTTCCGCTATTTTCTCAGGAAGCTCGAACTCGATTGGCTTCCCATCAACCTTTATCGCGTTTTCCGGGCAAACAGGTTCGCAGAGCTTGCAGTAATCGCATTCCTTCTCGTCGATCAGGATTTCCCTTTCGTAGGGTAGAGCGTCGTAGGGCTGGGGTTCTTTTTCAACCATCTTGAAAACGTTGCAGAATTCGGCACATATTCCGCAGTAGTTGCACTTCTCGAAGTCGATCTCGACTTTTCCCTCAAACCCAGGTGGATTCTTTGCTTCGATATCCTGCCGTGTAAGCTTTATCTCACGCTTTATTGCACCGGTCGGGCATGCCTTGTAGCATAGCGTACATTCAACGCATTTATCCTCATACTTGTAAGTGTGGGCAACCAGAGAGATCGGCAGAGAGGCTTTTTCAACCTTTTTACCGTTTATGTAAAATTCAAAACAGTCGAAGGGACAGAAAGCATAGCAAATACCGCAGTAAGCGCATTTAACATGATCCACGATAACCGGTGGAATGTCCAAGCCGAGGGCGATGTCATGCACGGGCCCAAGCTCAATCGCCGACACCGGGCAAGCGTAAACGCAGATTCCGCAGCCGTTACACTTCTTGTAGTCGTAAACGAGCTCCCGCTCTTCATCCTCAGCATGCTGTTTGAATCTGAAGATCTCTCCCTCGATCTCCACATCCCGCTCAACTTCCATACAACCTTCTCCTTCGGCCGATAACCGGTTACTTCTTAAACCCCTTAGACCTCATTCGTTGAATTTCGTTTGAATCTTCGTTAAATCCCGATGATCTTAACTTAAATCTTGAATTTAGATCCCGGTGGTTCTAATCTACT
>Ga0209426_1001850_pt1 | contig 11240 bp, 9 predicted proteins | sample Deesub1362B_J571_FD_187697 | JGI IMG/M metagenome (GOLD analysis project Ga0209426, IMG submission 187697) | Deep oceanic, basalt-hosted subsurface ecosystem from Juan de Fuca Ridge flank, Pacific Ocean, CORK Borehole 1362B_J2.571 (SPAdes)... ...
TTTTTTCCCTCTAGGTATCTTCTATATCCCGCTTATGTTCTTCCACTACCATGAACCTCTTCTGGCTCCTTTATTCGGAGCTTTGCTTGGGGTAATCGTTTACAAGGTTTATTCGGGGATGAAGAGCAGATAATTTGTTTTTTGTAGACAGCAAATACCACACCTTCGAGAATTCGATAACTTTTTTAAACTCATTTCTAGTTTGTTGAGAGATGGCATCATTGAAGGCGTACATCGCAACAAGGGCATTACTGGTAATTCCTACAGTGATCATCCTTTTAACTCTCGTATTCTTCATTCTCAGAATTTTGCCCGGTGATCCGATAGCATCGATGGTAGGACAAAAAGTTCCGCCCGAGGTTCTTGAGAGGTTGAGAGAGGAGGCTGGATTGAATAAACCAATATTTGTGCAGTATTTTGAATACTTGTTTAACATTCTCCATGGAGACTTTGGAAGATCGATGATCTGGGGTAAAAGACCTGTAATTGCAGAGATCATGGATAGATTTCCAGCCACTTTAGAGCTTACAATATTTGGATTTATCCTGAGTGTTCTGATCGGAGTCTTCACGGGTTCTATAGCAGCCTTCAAAAGAAACTCCAAATTAGATGCTTCTATGAGGATATACAGCATAATTGCGTACTCCCTCTTCATACCTTGGTTCGGAATGGTTTTGCAAATGATATTTGGAGTCTACCTCAAGATATTGCCAATAGCAGGAAGAATAGCACCGGGCGTTGAACCCGAGAGAATTACAACGCTCTATGTGTTGGATTCCATCCTCACACTCAATTTTGATGCTCTTTCCTCGTCGCTGATACATCTTTTCCTTCCTTCATTAACATTAGGAATAGTACTTTCAGGAGCATACACCAGGCTTGTGAGGAACAATCTGATAGATGTATTATCTCAGGACTACATAACAGCCTACAAGGCAAGAGGGGTAAAGGATAGAAAGATAGCCCTCCATGCAATGAAGAACGCTTTCATTCCCGTAATAACTTTGATGGGGCTCCAGTTTGCTATACTTTTGGCTGGAGCCGTGCTAACAGAGACAACATTCTCCTGGCCAGGAATGGGGACTTTCCTTCTTGAAAGGATTCAGTACAGAGATTACAATTCTGTTCAAGGTGCAATTGTATTCTACGCCCTCTTTGTTGCCCTGATAAGCCTCGTTGTAGATATCATCTATGCTCTAATCGATCCGAGGGTGAGATACTAGAAAGAATGAAAGGAATAGGTGATACAATGGAGGTAAAAAATCTTGCAACAAGGATCTTCAGGCCAATAATCCCAGAGGCAGAGGGAAGGAACATGGTGATAGCCGGCCTCATAATCGTTATAGTCATCTTGCTAATGGCAATTTTAGCAGATTTGATAGCTCCCTACAACCCAACCAAGCTTGCAGGGAGGCCGCTTAGCCCTCCTTCACTCGAAAACCCGATGGGAACCGACAATCTCGGGAGAGACATTCTATCGAGAGTCATCCATGGTTCGAGAATTGTTCTTGTGGTTGTTTTTTCCGCAGCAATCGTTTCGATGTCTATCGGAGTGCCTATAGGTTTGATCTCTGGCTACTTTGGTGGAAAGCTCGATAGGGCGATATCGATGATAATGGACAGCATGTACGCCTTTCCAAGCCTCATCCTTGCAATAGCCATCGCCGCCGTTCTCGGGCCGAGCGTTGTGAATGCAGTCGTTGCCATCTCCGTTGTCTACGTCCCAACCTATTTCAGAATGGTTCGAGGCCAGACGCTATCTCTAAAATCCAGGCTTTTTGTTGAAGCTGCCAGGGCTGCCGGAGCCGGAAACACCAGAATTATGTCAAGATACATCTTCCCCAACCTCGTCACAACAGCCATAGTCGTTTTCTCTCTAAGCATAGCGGATGCGATTCTTACTGAGGCAGGCCTGAGCTTCCTCGGATTCATAGTCACAGCTCCAACTCCAGATTGGGGATTCGATCTAAGCTCGGGGAGGCCATATCTTCCATCTGGCTACTGGTGGATGATCACGTTCCCGGGCTTCATGGTTATGCTTTTGGCCTTGGGATTCGCGTTGATAGGGGAAGGATTAAGCGAGGTTTATGCTCCAGGGAGGGAGAGATGATGGTGGCAATAGCAGAGATCGCAGAGAGAACAGAAGGAAACGACAATGTTTTGAAAATTCGGAACCTCAGCACCCATTACTTTTCCAGAAGAGGGGTGTTGAAAGCCGTTGATAGGGTTTCCATGGATCTCAAAAAACAGGAATTCGTCGGGATAGTGGGAGAAAGCGGATGCGGAAAGTCCACGCTTGCTTTCTCTATAATGAGACTCATCCAGCCTCCAGGAAAAATTGTAGAGGGGGAGATACTGTTCAATGGAAAAGATTTGCTCAAGCTGAAAGATGAGGAGATGAGGAAGGTAAGAGGAAAGGAGATAGGTATGGTTTTCCAAGATCCGATGACGAGCTTGGATCCGCTTGAGAAGATAGGCGATCAGATAGTAGAAACCATCCAAATGCATGAGGATATTGGTAAGAATGAGGCGCTTGAAAAGGCAATGAAGCTACTTGAAAGCGTTGGTTTACCAGGAGATAGGGTAAACTACTACCCCCACCAGCTCAGCGGAGGGCAAAGGCAAAGAGTTATGATAGCTTTGGCCATTGCTCTAAATCCAACTCTACTTATTGCTGATGAACCAACCACAGCTTTAGATGTTATCGTTCAGGAGAAGATAATGGAAATCCTTCAGAACATGAAAGAAGAAGGTAGATCGATCATCCTTATTACCCATGACTTCTCGTTGGCTGCAGAGAAAAGTGATAGGATCGTCATTATGTATGCCGGCTGGATTGTTGAGATGGGAGACTCATCAAAGTTGGTAAAGGAGCCAATGCATCCCTACACGGAAGGATTGTTAGAATCTGTCCCAGATATCTGGCTCCAGAAGAAAATCAAAACAATGCCTGGATTTCCTCCCGATCTGATAAACCCACCTTCAGGATGTAAATTCCACCCTAGATGTCCTCATGCGATGGAGGTATGCAAGCGAGAGGAGCCACCTTTAATAGGGGTGAACGAAAGACTGGTTAAATGCTGGCTTTATAAATGAGGTGCAACCATGGAAATTCTCAAAGTCGAAAACCTGAAAAAATACTTTCCCGTTCAGAAATCATTTATCGAGGTTCTTTTCTCAAAGGAACTTGAGTTTATCAGGGCAGTTGACAGAATAAACTTTTCAGTAGAGGAGGGAGAGATTCTCTCCTTAGTTGGTGAGAGCGGTTGTGGGAAGACAACTGTCGGGAGAATGCTCGTGGGGCTTGAGGAGCCAACAGATGGAAAGATCATTTTCAAGAACAAAGATCTAACGAGCTTAAGGGGGGAAGAAAGAAGAGCCATGCACAGATATTTGCAAATAATTTTCCAAGATCCATACGCATCTCTCAATCCGAAGATGAAGATTGGAGATCACCTAATGGACCCACTCCTAATCCACGGAATAGCATCGAACAACGAAGCAAAGAAGATGGCGATAGAGATGCTCGAGAGAGTCGGTTTGGTACCAGCTGAACAATTCTTCAACAGATTGCCTTACCAGTTAAGCGGGGGACAAAGACAGAGAGTCGCTATTGCCAGGGCGATGGTTCTCAAACCAGAGTTTGTTGTTGCAGATGAGCCAGTGTCAATGATAGATGTTTCTTTAAGAGCTGCCATCTTGAATCTTCTTCTCTCTTTCAAAGAGGAATACCGTTTGAGCATGCTTTTCATAACCCATGACTTAAGCGTTGCAAGGCTTGTAGGAGACAGAATTGCTGTGATGTATCTTGGCAAAATCGTTGAGATCGGAGGGGTTGATGAGGTTATCCATGAGCCAAAGCACCCTTATACAGCCGCTCTTTTATCAGCAGTTCCGAGTTTCGAGAAGAGAGATCTCAGAATTGACATCAAAGGCGATGTGGCAAATCCGAGGAGTCCCCCTCCAGGATGTAGATACCATCCAAGATGCCCATTCGCAAGGAGGGAATGTAGAGAGATTGAGCCGGATCTTGTTGGGGATACTCACAAGGTCGCATGCCATTATCCTTTGGAGATAAGAGTTGATTAGTGTAAAATCGTAAAAACTTGAAATTATCTCTTTGGGATCTTATTGCCTTATTGCCTTATTGCCTTATGCCTCATTGACCTTTCTCGTAAATCGCTAAAACATCAAAGCTCACTTCATAGATTCCCTGGGAGGCGTAAGGTTCAAAATAAATCTTGATATTCAGCTCTTTCTCACCATTGCTTGCTACCGTAAAAGAATCACCTTCTAAAGCGGAGGATCCTTGCTCTATCTTAATTTTCCCAATTTTTATGTCATTCTCAGATATTGCTCCATCCGAGTCCTCATCTGAGTAGAAGTACCATATTCCATTTCCTGCTAAAATGACCAGATAATTTTCATCCTCATGCCTTACAGCCAGATTTGCAACTCTTCCATTGAAGCTGAAGTCACCCTCATTTCTTATCAAAACACTTCCACTATCTGAAAATCCATCATTGTCAGAATCTTCAAGCGATACGCTCACACTTCCACGTTCTCCATTAATATATACCAGAGATCCGTTAGTTTCTGCCTTAAAAGTTACATTGCCAACGAAATAAACAAGATCTCCTACAACAATACCCGATAGCAAAATCACCAGAAGTGTACCGATCTTTACTCTGGAGTTCATGATCCAAAATATATAGGCTGGCCTTTAATCTAACGAGGGTTTGAGAAATTGGGGAGAATCTTTAACTTCTGGTTCAGCCTTCAGTTCTGAAAGTACAATCGGTATAGGCGATCAAAGTAAATTTAGCATGTCCAAGCATGCTTAAGCATACCCGCATGCCAAACAAGATTCCTAAACAGATTCCTAAACAAGATTCCTAAACAAGACCCAATAATTTAATATTCTAAAGTTCAACTCATCTCCATGAAAATACTCGAGCTCAGCGATGAACTCTATCTTGTAGACTTGCCCCATCCAAAACCAGGTTTCAGGAAATTTATAAGTTCGTGGGTCTATAAAAGTGGCAATAGAGCATTCCTTGTTGATGTTGGAACTTCTTCAACTGTTAAAAAGCTGAATGAGGCTTTGGAGTATCTTAAGGTTAAAAAAGTCGAGTTTGTACTCATAACACATATCCACATCGATCATGCTGGTGGTTTGGGAGACTTTCTTTCCTATTATCCAGATGCGAGGGTGGTTGTGCATGAGAAGGGACTTAAGCATATCTTAGATCCCGAAAAGCTATGGGAGGGAAGTAAAAAAGTCCTTGGAGATCTCGCCATCATGTATGGTGAAATAAGGCCCGTCCCCAGAGATAATATAGAAAAAGGAGAACTCGGATTTGAGGGTTCTGAGATTCAAGTAATCGAGACCCCGGGCCATGCACCCCACCACCAGAGCTACGTTTACGACGGCTACCTCTTTGCTGGTGAAGCTCTAGGGGTGCACCAATATCTGAGGATCAGAGACTACTACATGCGTCCAACCACACCACCAAAATTCATTTACGAGGTTGCCAGAGGATCAATAGAGAAGCTTTCAGAGTTCGGAGATTACACAATTTGTTTTGCTCACTTCGGATATGAAGAGAATGGCACAAAGATAGTGGAGAACTCCAAAAATCAGCTCGACTTATGGGTAGAAACCGTTCAAGATGTGGCATGCGAAAAGGGGTATCAGGATGAGAAGAGCATTATCGAGCGCTCAAGAGAGGAGCTCATGCACTCAGATCCGATCTTTGCTAAATACATATATCTCGATGACGATATCAAGCTCCGAGAGGACTATTTTATAGACAATACTTTAAAGGGAATAACCGAATACGTGAAGGAAAGATTCTGTCCTGATTGAGTGTAGCTCAAATTGAGTTAGCTACCCAAAATACTCATAAATACTCATAAAGTTTAAACTTCCAGAAGGGCGAGTTTTAAAGTCAATGCAGGAAAGTGTCTACAAAGAGGCTTGCTGGGAGATTGCAAGAAAACTTCTCGAACTTCCTGAATCGGAGATAGGTAAAGGAGTAGTTGAGGCTATCAAAAAATCCGTTTCAAAGAAATACAGGCTACCAAAGCTCCCATCAAACCCGGAGATATCGAGGTTTATAGAGGAATTTCGGGACTTCGATGATCTTGAGGAAAAGAAAGTAGAAAGAATTAAGAAGGCGCTAAAGCTCAAGCCCGTGAGGACGGTCTCGGGAGTTGCTGTCGTTGCTGTGATGAGTTCTCCGGCTCCATGCCCTCATGGTAGATGCGTTCCCTGCCCGGGAGGGGTCGATACTCCCCAGAGCTATACCGGCAAAGAACCGGCTGCGATGCGCGGAACTCAGCATGGTTACGATGCGTTCAAGCAGGTTACCGCCCGTCTTAAAGAACTTAAGGAAATCGGGCATGCGGTGGACAAAGTAGAGATCATAGTCATGGGCGGAACCTTTCCAGCCAGAGAGAAAACCTATCGCGATGAATTTATTCTGGGAGTATACAATGCCCTGAATCTATTTGATAGAAGAGCAAAGAGAAAAGCAAAGCCCTCAAACTATCTCGAAGAGGCGAAATCCAAGAATGAAACGGCAAAGGCGAGATGCATAGGAATGACCTTCGAAACTAGGCCTGACTACTCGAAAGCGATCCACATAAAAGAGATGCTTGAATATGGGGGCACAAAAGTTGAGCTTGGGGTTCAGAGCATCTACGAGGATGTGCTGAAGGGAATAAGAAGGGGGCATGGTGTTGAAGGGACCATCATTGCAACCGAGCTTTTGAAAGATGCAGCTTTCAAGGTGGGATACCATGTTATGCCTGGATTGCCAGGGAGCAGCTTCAAGAGAGATTTTGAGATGTTCCGGGAAATTTTTGAGAATGCTCATTTCAAGCCCGATTACCTCAAAATTTATCCAACTCTCGTTGTAGAAGGGACAGAGCTCTATGAGATGTACAAAAGAGGAGAATACGTACCTTACACAACCGAAGAGGTTGCAGAGCTCATAGCCAAGGCCAAAAAGCACTTTCCAAAGTGGGTGAGAGTACAGAGAATCCAGCGGGATATTCCCATAAAATATGCTATAGGCCTTGATAAGGGTAATTTGAGGCAGATCGTTCACGAAAAGCTGAAAGAATACGGATGGAAATGCAGATGTATCAGGTGCAGAGAGATCGGACACGTTATGCCCAAAAACACCGAGAAGGTCCTTTCCAATTCTGAGATCATTGTCGAGAGATACAGAGCCTCAAATGGCTTTGAGTACTTCATAAGCTTTGAAAATCCTGAACTGGATTTGCTTGCCGGATTCATAAGACTGAGGGATGGCAAACCCTATTTCAAAGAGATAGAAGATCATGCGTTGATAAGGGAGCTCCACGTCTATGGCACATCGATTCCAATAGGAGCGAGCGATAAAGAAGCGGTTCAGCACCGAGGGATAGGAGAAAAGCTTCTTGAATATGCAGAAGAGATTGCAAGGGAAAAATACGACAGGATAGCAGTTATAAGCGGTGTTGGTGCTAGGGATTACTATCGAAAACATGGATACAGAAAAAGAGGAAATTATATGGCAAAAAAGATTTAGGGGCGTTTTAAAAGCAAATCAGTTATAGGAAAGGATACAGAACCTTTTATTTGTGGAAAGAATTTTATCATTCAGTCAAACAGCAGCTAGAACAAACCAAAATAGACCAAAATAGAAAACTATTAAATACGTTTGGAAATTTATGCTGATAGATAATAAAAAAGGTGATTCAATGAAGTTATACGAGTATCAGGCTAAGCAAGTCTTTTCAAGCTACGGCATAAAAATACCAAACGGTAGGGTTGCCTTTTCTCCTGAAGATGTGGATGAGGTTGCAAAGGAGATTGGAAGCCAAGAAGTCGTGCTAAAATCCCAGGTTCTTGTAGGTGGAAGAGGAAAGGCTGGCGGAATTGTTATGGCGAATGCTGGCGACTCTGCTTCCAAATCCAGAGAACTGTTCGGAAAGGACATAAAAGGGTTCAAAGTGGAGAGAATCCTTGTCGAAGAGAGGCTCGATATAGCAAAGGAGATGTATGTTGGGATAACCTTAGATAGGGAGAAAAAAGGGATAGTTATTCTCGTAAGCTCCGTAGGCGGAATGGATATCGAGGAGATCGCAGCCAAGTATCCCGACAAAATCGGCAAGAAAACCGTAAATCCGGTTTGGAGTTTGTGGGATTACCAGGTAAGAGAACTTTTATATGAGGCAGGAATTCCCAAAGAACACTTCAGAGATGTTTTTGCAATAATAAAGAAGTTATACAACATATTCATTAGATATGAGGCTGAATTAACAGAGATCAATCCTTTAGTAATAACTTCAGACGGCAAGTTGTACGCAGCCGATGGTAGACTTAATATCGACGATAACGCCCTCTACAGGCAAAAGGAGATGGCTGAGTTGAGAGAGCTTACAGGCTCGGAACTTGAGAGAGCTGCGGAAAGCAAGGGGATCAATTACGTAAAGCTCGATGGAAACATAGGTGTTATAGCAAACGGCGCGGGAATGTCAATGGCAACGATGGATTTGATCTACTTAGAAGGTGGTAAGCCGGCCAACTTCCTTGATATCGGAGGGGGGGCTTCCTCAGACCTAGTCAAGGCTTCCATGGAATTAATTATAAAGGATCCTAACGTTAAGGTTGTATTCGTGAACATCTTCGGTGGGATAACTAGGTGTGATCTCGTCGCAGAAGGGCTCGTAAAAGCCTTTTCAGAGATTGAGATGGATATTCCTGTTGTTTTAAGGCTGGCAGGAACTAATGAGGAAGAAGGAAGAAGAATAATCGAAAACTACATGGAAAAGAATCCCAACAAACTCTTTCTTGTAAAGACCATGGAAGAGGGAGCTAAGAAAGCGGTAGAACTTGGGGGTGTATAAGATGGCGATAATAGCTGACGAAAATACAAAAGTAATCGTCCAAGGGATAACAGGCTATCAGGGCTCCTTCCACACGGAAAGAATGTTGAAGTATGGGACGAAAATCGTTGCCGGAGTCACTCCTGGCAAAGCTGGAACCGAGGTACATGGAGTTCCCGTTTACAACACCGTAAAGCAAGCTGTGAACGAGACTGGAGCGAACGCATCGGTAATCTTTGTCCCTCCAGCATTCGCTGCCGATGCAGTTTTTGAAGCTGTGGATGCTGGCATAGAGGTAGTTGTTTGTATAACTGAAGGAATTCCCGTCCATGACGAGCTGAAGATGTACTGGAGGGCAAAGCAAGATGATGTCATTCTAATCGGCCCCAATTGTCCTGGCGTCATTAGCCCAGGAAAGTCCCATCTCGGGATTATGCCAGCAGACATATTCAAAGAGGGGAATGTTGGAATAGTTTCAAGGAGTGGAACTTTGACATATCAGATAGCCTACAACATTTCCAACCTCGGTCTTGGACAGTCAACAGTCGTTGGAATAGGAGGGGACAGGATAATAGGCTCGGACTTCATCGACATCCTCCGAATGTACGAGAAAGATGATCAAACTGAAATTGTTGTCCTGGTCGGAGAGATTGGAGGGATCGATGAGGAGAACGCTGCTGAATTCATCTCTACAGAGATGTCTAAGCCAGTGGTTGGATACATAGCCGGCATCACAGCTCCACCAGGAAAAAGAATGGGTCATGCCGGAGCGATAATAGAAGGTGGTAAGGGTACAGCAGAATCTAAAATTAAAGCTCTGGAAAAGGCAGGAGTTGAGGTAGGAAAAACACCAATGGAAGTAGCTGAGATTGTTAGGGCAAAGTTAGGACAAAGTTAGGATGAATTTAAGATAATAAGAATAAGACAATCAGGATAACCTCAATAACATGAGGTGAATGAATGAGGATAAAGAATGATATACTGATTGTAGGAGCTGGATTGGCGGGAATGAGGGCTGCTATAGCAGCTGCAGAAGTGTCAAGGAATCTTTCCATCGCAATCCTTGCCAAAACTTATCCGATAAGATGCCATAGTGTTTGCGCTGAGGGTGGCACTGCAGCAGTTTTGAGGGAAGAAGATAGCTTCGACTTGCACGCATGGGATACGATTAAGGGCTCTGATTTCTTGGCGGATCAGGATGCTGTTGAGTTTTTTGTTAGGGAAATGCCGAAGGAGATTTTGAGACTCGACAACTGGGGATGTCCTTGGAGCAGGACTGAGGATGGGAAAATAGCTCAGAGACCATTTGGAGGACATTCCTTTGATAGGACTGTTTTTGCCGCTGACAGAACGGGATTCCATGAGGTCCACACCCTCTATGAGCGAATGATCAGCTATCTGAACATCGTGAGATTCGATGAATATTTCATGACCAGCCTTGTTATTGAGGAAAATGAGATAAAGGGGCTTACAGCGATCGATCTCAGAAGTGGGGAAATCGTTCTGTTTGAAGCTAAAGCTGTTATACTTGCAACTGGGGGAGCTGGAAGGCTTTATGGATTTACAACCTATAGCCATACGGTAACTGGAGATGGTTTAGCTGTTGCTTATCGAGCAGGAGTGCCGTTGAAGGACATGGAATTCTTCCAATTCCACCCCACCGGATTGATTCCTTCAGGCATACTCATGACGGAAGCATGCAGAGGGGAAGGAGGCTATCTAAAAAACAAGGATGGCCAGAGGTTCATGGAGAAGTATGCCCCTGAGAAGATGGAATTGGCTCCGAGAGACGTTGTCTCCAGATCGATGTGGACTGAGATCATCGAAGGAAGAGGGTTCGACAGCCCTTATGGGCCCTACATAGCCCTCGATCTGACCCATCTGGGGGAAGAAAGGATAAACGAGAGATTGCCTCTGATAAGAGATGCTGCGATAAAGTTTGCCGGAGTCGATCCGGTAGAGGAGGCGATCCCTGTAAGGCCTGTAGCCCACTACACGATGGGCGGGATTCATGCTAACATGCATTGCGAGACTCCTGTCAGGGGTTTGTATGCTGCTGGAGAGGCTGCCTGCATAAGCATCCACGGAGCGAACAGACTTGGCTCAAATTCAACTGCTGAATGCCTGGTGTTTGGAAGGGTTGCCGGAGAGAGAGCTGCTGAATATGCGATGAATAAGAGTTACTATCCCTACACGAAAGCGATCGAGGAAGAAGAGAAACGAATTGCTTCACTCTTCAAAGAAAAGGGAGATGAATCGGCCTATGAAATAAAAGCAGAGCTGAACCAAACGATGGACACGAATCTGTGGATATTCAGGGATGAAGACGGTTTGATGGAAGCTGTAAAGAAAATAAAAGA
>Ga0209426_1001851_pt1 | contig 11227 bp, 13 predicted proteins | sample Deesub1362B_J571_FD_187697 | JGI IMG/M metagenome (GOLD analysis project Ga0209426, IMG submission 187697) | Deep oceanic, basalt-hosted subsurface ecosystem from Juan de Fuca Ridge flank, Pacific Ocean, CORK Borehole 1362B_J2.571 (SPAdes)... ...
CCCGCCATGAGTTCCCAGATCGATGAAGGGGACACCACTGGGTGGGCAACACCCCCTATAATGTCAGGATTTCGGTCGAGTCTCAGCCATCGGAGGGAAGATAAACAACCTCCACCTTGGCTTCCCTTAAAAACTTCAGTCCCCTCTCATCCGGGTACCTCTTCCCGTACACCACCTTCTTTATCTTCGCGTTGATTATCATTTTTGCGCACATGATACAGGGCTGATGTGTTGTGTAAAGCGTTCCCCCGGCGATGCTGACTCCGTGAACCGCTGCCTGGATTATCGCGTTCTGTTCCGCATGCACAGCCCTGCAGAGTTCGTGTCTCTCTCCCGAAGCGATGTTGAGCTCCTCTCTGAGACAGCCTATGTCCAAGCAATGCGGCAGTCCGGTTGGGGCACCGTTGTAGCCGGTTGAGAGAATTCGCTTGTCCCTCACTATCACCGCCCCCACGTTCTGCCTCAGACAGGTGGACCTCTTCGCCACGACCTTGGCTATGTTCATGAAATACGTGTCGATATCCGGTCTCTCCTTCGACTTCTCACTTTTTACCGCATTATCTCCTCCCTCGATTCCAACCTCCATGGTGATCTCCCTTAGATGACAACCTCCTTGAAGTTGCCCCGGTGGAATTTTATGTTTTTCGTGTCGGAATTGACGGTTGGCAGGAGGTGGTAAGAAGATAGAAAACTAAAAATATCCTACCCGCACACATCTTCTGATTATTTTTGAGGTGATGGAATGGCAAAAAGAGCAAAACTCGTCAGCGATATCGTAGAACTTGTTCCGATTCTTCAGATATTTTCAACTCAACTGTACAGGAGGGTTTACGAGTCCCTGCTCGATAGGTGGATGACGTATGACGAGCTCCTTAGTGAATTCGGGGACGGTGTTGACGAGGCTTTGAAGATTCTCAAGCATGCGGGGATGCTGGAAGTGAAGTGGAGAATGCCCGAAAATCCAGGTGGTACCCCTGAGAAAGAGTATCATGTCAGCTATACCCACCTAAGTGCGAATTTCTTTGCCTCCCTCAAGGATCTCAACAAGATTCTTGAAGTCATATTCCTGCCCGACGATGAGCTTGAAGAGATCGTTTCGAAGATAATCAAGGAGATAAGTGTGGGAAGAATGTCCGTGCCACATATAAGCAAAAGCCTTCAGTTAGACCCGCTTTTCATAAGGGCTGCAGCTAAGAGATCCCTGAAGCTTAACATAAAAGGTCAGCTGGTGGAGATCGCAAGGAACGAAGAGGTCTGATGATAGGAAAGGAGATCGGAGAAGAGGTTAAGAATTAAAGGTTTAAGAATTAATATGGAAGCGAGACTTTGAAACAATTTAACACTTTTTTGAACCCGGTTCGAAATAATGGCGCGTAAGGGTTTCAAAAGTAAGGGTTTTAGAACCATCAGGGACCTTTTAAACTACTTCATATGGAACCCAGCCGAAGACGTACGGGAAGTTACGATCGAATTCGTTGACCGGCCAAAAGGGATAAGAACAATAAAAGGAGACTCGATAAAGGACGTGGGCCATAAGTTTATCTATCTGGACGACGAAACACCCCTGCCTTACCACCGGATAGTCAGGATCACATACAAAGGGACCGTCTGGTGGGAGAAAAGGAGGAGTGCAGGAGATTAGACAGCCGGTTAGACAGCCGGTTAGGCAGTCGGTTAGGCACCTGAAACTTAAATCGCCGGAGAGTGGATGGTTGAGATTGGGTAGTTAAGGGATTTGGGGATGGTTATGTCGGATGATGATGGTGGTAGAGAGATAGTAAGGAGCCGTCTTGAAGAATCGATGGACGAATTAGCTTTGGAATTCTCATCATCGCTTAAGGATGACGAGAAGATCTTTTATTACGATATCCTCGTAGATTTCGCCCACGTTGTCGGGCTTTACAAGATGGCCCACCTTACGAGGGATGATGCGAGGCAGATAATTCTCGGTTTGATGAAGATAAGGGATGAGGGTTTTCAGGATTTAAAGGAATACTCGGAGTTGTATAGATGCGAAGACGTCCACGAGGCGATAGAGGCGAAACTATCGAGAATCACCGAAAGTGCTGCGAAGATGCACACGGCACGTTCCAGAAATGACGAGATAGCAGCCTGTCTAAGGCTCTTCGCGAGGGACAGACTGCTCGCACTCATGTCGAGCCTGCTCGAACTTCGTAAAACGATCCTTGAGCTGGCGGAAAACAACATCGATGTTCTTTTTCCAGGATTCACGCATCTCCAGTACGCTCAACCGACTCGCTTGGCACACCACCTTTTAGCGTATCACGACATGCTCAAAAGGGATTTTGAGAGGGTTGTAGATTGCTTTGGTAGGGTGAACCTTAACCCGCTTGGTTCAGCTGCTTTCGCCTCAACATCGTTCAAGCTTGACAGGAATCTCACGGCTAAGCTGTTAGGTTTTGACGGCTTGGTTGAGAACTCGATGGATGCAGTGGCGTCTAGGGACTTTCTAATCGAATCGATTTTCGTTTGCTCATCGGTGATGCTGTCGTTGAGCAGGATAGCCGAGGAGATCGTTCTATGGAGCTCCGAATTCGATTTCATCGAGCTGGCCGATGCTTATTCGTCTTCCTCAAGCATAATGCCACAGAAGAAGAATCCTGACGTTGCGGAGCTCGTGAGAGCGAGAACTGCGAGAGTTTGTGGTGAACTCTCTTCGGCCATGATGGCATACAAAGCCATGCCCTTCGCTTACAACCGCGACTTCCAGGAGATGAATCCGTTGCTGTATTTCAGCTTGGAGAGTGCCGAAACCTGTACGGTTGTCGTGTCAAGAATGCTGGCAACGGCGAAGTTCAAAGCTGAGGTTATGGAAGAAAAAGCGTCAAGGGGGTTCTCGCTTGCAACCGCTATAGCTGATGTCCTCGTACAGAAGGCCGCGATCCCCTTCAGAACCGCCCACAGGATAGTCGGCCAGCTTGCCATGGAGGGAGCAGAAAATCCCACGCTGGAGCAGCTACTCAAAGCAGCAGAAAAGGTGGCAAAGGAGTACGTTTCGGAGATAGAGGCGAGAATTCTTGCTGAGGATCTGGATCTGGATGTTGAAAAGGCTGTGGAAAGCAGTAAGAATCTTGGCTCCCCATCCAAAGCTGAGGTTAAGAGGATGATCGAGGAAAGATTTGAGACCTTGGTGAAAGATCAGGAAAAAGTCGATTCAATCGTTGGGAGGGTCTCAGAATCAATTGAAAAACTTTATGGGGAGATTCAAGCGATAGTTGATTGATCGGTGATTTTAATGGAACATGGGGAGTTGACCGGAAAAAGGGTAAGGGTGAGGGTGAGAGGGAAGATTTTTGAAGGAATCGTCATGCCGAGCAGATCCGAAAACCTGGTGCTCAAACTCGACAGCGGCTACAACGTCGGTCTCAAAGACTACGAGATTCTGGAAATTCTGGAGGTTGAAAGCGTAAGCGTTCCACCTGAGAAATTCGAAAAGCGGGCTGGGATGCCAGATCTGAAGATCATCTCCACGGGGGGGACGATTGCAAGCAAGGTGGATTATCGAACCGGAGCCGTGACGAGTCAGTTCTCATCGGAGGAGATACTCTCTGAGGTTCCAGAGCTGAAGGAAATCTGTAACGTGGATTCGACGCTTCTCTACAACATCCTCTCCGAAAACATGAAACCGGCATACTGGATCGAGCTGAGCAGGGAGATCTACAGAAGCATAAAAGATGGCTTTTATGGTATCATAGTGACTCACGGTACGGATACGATGGCCTATACGAGCTCAGCCATCGCTTTCATGCTTTCAACTCCCGTACCGGTGATCTTTGTAGGATCTCAGCGGAGTTCTGATCGACCGTCAAGCGATGCAACGATGAATCTACTCTCAGCCGCTCATGCGGCAACTTCTGAGCTTGGGGAAGTTGCGGTGGTTATGCACGCAACAACGAGCGACGACTACTGCCACATTCACCGGGCCGTGAAGGTTAGAAAGAACCACACCTCGCGGAGAGATGCGTTTCAGTCGGTGAACCAGCTCCCCATAGGAAGGATTGAGTATCCGTCGGGAAAAATTGAATGGAACATCGATTTCATAAAACGCGGCGAGAGAGAACTTGCTTTAAGGGACAGGCTCGAAGAAAAATGCGTTTTAATAAAGTTCTTCCCCAGTTTGTCACCGGATATTCTCGATTTCTACTATGAAAAGGGTTATCGGGGATTCGTGCTCGAGGGAACCGGCTTGGGCCACGTTTCCACGGACTGGGTTGAAACGCTCGGCAAGATCTGCGAGGATAGCTTGGTGGTGATGACCTCCCAGTGCCTGTGGGGGAGGGTATGTGACAGGGTATACGATACGGGTAGGGATCTGCTTAAGGCTGGCGTTATCGAGGGGGAGGACATGCTGCCGGAGGTTGCCTTGGTGAAGATCATGTGGTTACTGGGCAACTACCCGTTGGAGGAGGCAAAGGAGCTCGTGAAGCATAACTTCGTCGGTGAGATCAACCCGAGAACCTCTTATTGATAACAGCTTGATACCGCTTGATAACAACTTAATATCAAAATCTAATCCCGCACTTCGTGCATCTCATCGAATAAAGTCCTGAGACAACCTTTTTTATCTTTTCCTTATGATCCTCGCTAAAGTCGAATACGGGATTCCGCATTTCTTTCATTTCCTCCCTCGTTGGAATCTCCAACGAGTACCACTTCCTGTTGGTAAGCAGATCCACGACCTCGCTTTCCATCCAGTTTGTGGCGATCGCCATCCTTGGAGGAGGATCGAGCAGCTTGGAGATCAAAACAGCAAGTCTTGTAGCGAGGGTAATCGTTTCGCTTGGAGAATCACAAAGGATGAGGATCCTGTTAACTTCACCCATCTTTGAATCTGAACCGGATTCGGGGCTCAGCTTAACCAGTACATCTATCGACACGATCACGTCTTCGTCCAGCTCAATGATCACGTTTTCTCGAATATCATCGTCCAAATAACCCTTAGATCTGAGCAGCTCTTTTACCTTGGCTTTAACCTCTTCTTTGGTTATGTACGGCATTATCCCTTCCGTGGATTCCATGATCTACATTCTCCCAAAAATTAAACTGGATACGTTTCCTTCGTTATAAACGAACATACCAGCGAAATCAGGGCTGCGATGAAGCAGAACTTGAAGGCCATCGCATAAGCTTCAACCGGATACACCCCTCCAACTTTTCCGACCAAGTCCATTAGGTATCCCATAACCGTCTGGAAAACGGCCCCACCTACGAACGGGAAGATGTTTACCATGCTCGTGGCTATGCCCGTAATCGCAAGGGGAAACAGCTCTTTCGTCGACGTGAATGCTATTATCAGCACTCCGCCCGAAAAGCCGAGGATGAAAGAGAGCAGATAGAGCGTTGGTATGCTCAACCCAGACGTTATGAACGCGATCGGGATCCATGTTAAGAAGTAAACGATCGTGAAGATCATCAGCGTTTTCTTTCTCGACCTCAAAATTCTGTCGGAGAGGAAGCCTATTATCGGACTGCCTATCATCATCCCTATGCCGACCATCATCAGAATCGCTCCAGCTTCGGCCTTGTTCAAGCCGTAAACTTCCATCAGATACGGTCCACCCCAGAGGCCTTGGTACCCCATTATACCACCGTATTCAAAGAAAAACCAAATTCCGAACGGCCAGAAGTATTTGTTCTTGAGAACGCTCTTTATACCCTCTCCGATCCTAACCTCCACTTTCTCTACCTTAACGACAGGTTGCAAACCTACCGATGCTGGGGAGTCCCTGACTATCACCCAGCAGAGGATGGCGAGGATCAGGGTAACAGCCCCTATGACCAAAAACGAACTCCTCCATCCGAAAAATATCACCATCATTGCGAGCGGGTAGGCTGAGGATATCGCTCCGAAGTTCCCAACCGCGAGCAGCACTCCCGTTAGACTTGCGAACTCTTGCTCCCTGAACCACTGCGAGAGGATCTTGAGCGTTGGAATGTAAACACCGGAAACCCCTATGCCCATCAAAAGCCGTGCAACCAGAGCCATCTCAAAGTTGGCGGCCATACCGAATAGCGAAGCTCCGAGGAAGGCGATTAGCGTGAAGAAGGTGGCTGTCTTCCTGGTGCCGAGCGTGTCAGAGAGCGTGCCGACGGGTATCTGCATGACGGCGTAGGGGTAGAAGTAGAGGGAGGACATCAGGCCTATTGCAACAGCCGAAACGGCAAATTCAGCCATCAGTTCCTTCGCTATAACGGCTGAGGAGGTGCGATGGAAATAAACGAAAAAGTATATGGCGGCAAGAATCCCGAAAATAATCCAGCGATGGCGATACGAGTACCTCACGATCTCACCTCAACAGATTGGAATTGATAATAGGTGGGTGAATAAAATAGATAAATTTTATTGCATAGTTTCGAAATTTTAACCGAACGTTCAGGTAAACATGTTCCAGTCTGACTGGAGGGCGAGCTTTACGAACTGATTTGCATCCATCACATCAACGCCGTCCATCAGATCTTCCCTCTTCAGACCCATCATGTCCATTGTCATCAGGCATGCGATGAACTTCACACCTTCGAGCTGCGCCATCTCAACGAGCTCTTTTATGTCGGGAATGTTGGCTTCGCCGATCTTCTTCTTTATCATCCACGTTGCAAGCCGGCTCATGCCCGGAATTGCACCGATGAAACCCGGCATGTGGAACTTTACGTTCTTGTAATCGTTCTCGTAGTTCTTTTTGAGAACGATCTCTATCCCTGCGAACGTAAAGAAGACTTTTGCGTCAGCTCCTTCTCTTGCGGCGTTAATTGCGAGAATTAGAGGGGGATAGACGCCATCGACCGTGTTTCTGGAGCATATTATGTTCACTTTCTTTTTCTGTTTTTCTCCAATCACACCTTCCTCTCTCATGACGGTGCTCATGTTTTTCTAACTGTCATGCTTAATATATAAATTTTACTGATTTTTTCAATAACTATAAAAACCGTTGAAATAATGGATTCAAAGAATATTTTCAATAAAAAATAATATTTTAAAATTTAGACACAGCCAGTCGGTTTGGGCAATCCGGCAATTCTACAGGCGTCCTTTGCAGGACCCTGTGGGAACAGCTTGTAAAGGTACTTCAGGTTTCCCTTCTCTGGACCGAATGCCTTCTTTACTTCCTTAACAAGAATCCTGATAGGGGGGGCAACACCATATTTCTCGTAGTATTGCCTCAGGAACCTAATAATCTCCCAGTGCTCATCCGTAAGCTCAACCTTGGCACCGGTCCATCTGTCATCTGCGGCCAGAGCTTTGGCCACATCCTCATCCCACTGTTCCCAGTCTTGTAGGAATCCATCCTCATCAAGCAGCAGTTTCTTACCCTTTACTTCAATCTCAGGCATGTTTGAACCACCCCCTTTCGTTAAGGCTTTCCTCGTGCTCTTCGAATATATAATTTACGGTATTTCAATTAAGCTTTTCGATTTCAATTCTGGGAACTTCTCCAAAATTTAAGTTTCCAGCCGGATACTTAAAAATTCTAAAAAGTTAACTCTCATGAAGGTCGATCGCGAGCCTCAAAACTCCCTTCTCTCTGCCAAAGATAGATCTGCTTGCATCGAATTCCCTCTCAATTTTAAATCCGAGCTTCTTGTAGATATGGAGGGCGATCAGGTTGTCAACGGTGCAGAATCCTATCAGCCTCTTTACACCGGCCCCCTTCGCGACATCCATGATCTTAACAACCATGTTCTGGCCAAGCTTCATGTTCTGATACCTGTCGTGAACGATGACTCCGAATTCCGCTGCGGTGTCCGAGTACCTTATCAGTCTCGCCTCACCCACGATTCTATCCCCGTTCTCGGCGACTATCGAAAAGACCTTTTTCCAGTCCACCCTTTCCTGCATCTCCTTTACCTCTTGGGCCGTGAATCTGTAAGGCCTGAGGAACCTCAGCGTCTCCTCACCCAGTGTAAGGTACATCTCTATCAGCTTTTGAAGATCATCCCTCTTAGCTTTCCTAAGAACGACTTCTTTGCCGGTTGGGAGGGTTATCTTCTCATCCATAATCTTCCCCCGGAGCTTGAAAACCGAAACATGCGGGGGGAGGGATTTGAACCCTCGGACCCCTTCGGGACAAGGTTTCCCATCGGCGGATCTTAAGCCTTGCGCCTTTTCCTGACTCGGCAACCCCCGCACTGGGGTTCATGCTGGTATTCGAAGCGGTATGCCAGTTTCTTTATTTCAAGAGGATTTATGAAGATTGTGGTATTCGGCGAGATTTGGAAAGCTGAGAGTTGAGTTGCACTCACCGTAATGGACTTTCCGAGGATAAGTGTTGAAATAAAAAAAGAGATTTTAAGGTTTTTTAGGTCTCTAAGCCCTTCTATGCCTTCTCTGACCTAATGAAGAGGTACTCATACAGCACGGCGGCGATAACCGCTCCAGTTATTGGTCCAACCCAGTAAACCCAGTGCGTGTTCCAGACACCGGAAAACACTGCAGGTCCGAAAGTTCTTGCAGGGTTTAGAGATGTGCCGCTTATCGGTCCTCCCCACCAGATCAGCGCTCCGACTACCAAGCCTATGCCCCAGCCTGCCCATCCCGCGGGGGCTTTTCCAGATACGGCTATTCCCATTATCGCCCACATCAGGATGAACGTCATGACTATCTCATTTACCGCCGCAACTCCTGCGCTCCCGCCTATTATCGCTCCCGGTTCCGTCAATCCGAAATGAACCTTCTGAGCTGTAGCATAGCCGTAGATGGCAAGGTGTGTTCCGGAAGCGAGAACCGCTCCTATGAGTTGAGCCACTATGTACGGCACAACTTCTCGCGACGGAAATCGCTTTATAATCGCTAAGCCAATCGTTACGGCCGGATTGATGTGACAGCCCGAAATATGGCCGACCGAGTAGATGGCTACCGCAACGGCGATGGCGAAGGCGAATCCTATTCCGAGAAGTGAGGCGGCAGGCGAATCAAAGCCGAGGGTGGATGCGAATGTTATAACCGCTCCCGGTCCGATGAAGACGAGGATGTAGGTCCCTATCATTTCAGCCATAAACCTCTGGCCTAAGGAATACTGACCCATTTTTCCCACACCTTTAAGCCTTAGCCTTCCTTATACGCTTGATAGCAGATCTGACAGAGAATCCTCGGAACGGTTCTTTTCAGCTTCTTAGCCGGGAACGGATATCCTCCCTCCCAAACCTCGACCTCTTCCCTCGCCAGGTGATCCATGCAGACTCCCATTCCGCAGACTATGCAGATCGCAACTGCATCGCTCTCTTTACCTTCTTGGGCGCACATGTAGCATTTCATCGGAAATCCCTCTTAAAATAAAAATAGGAAGGCCGGGATTAAACGGCTTCCTTCCACTGGCACCACTCGTGTCTGAAGTCAACCAAGCATGCCGTTCCGCACTCTTTACAAACCCTTGCTGGAGCACCCGGTATTTCTTTGTGCAACGCTATAACGTTCGTCATCATCGTCGCCGTTACGGGTTCGCTCGTGAGCAGACATGGATAATCGGCCAGTCTCATGAGCGCTGAGTATCTAACCGTTATGGCACAGCCTGGATACGTATAGCGTTGGGGATTCATTATCACTTCGTTTTCCAAGATCGGCTTGAGGTTCACATCGAAGCCGGCGACTCTTGGAACGAGTTCTCTTTCGCTTCCATTCACGTTTCTCCTTGCTTTGTCGAGGTATCTCCACCCTCTGTAAATCATGTCCATGAAATCGTGGTTGTGAAGCTCCGCTGCCGCTCCTCTCGTCGGATAAAGCTGTACGTAGTTGTGGAATCGTTTTGTAAGCAAATCAACGACCATGGGGGCGTTGAAACCATCGAGTTCGAGGATGTATTCGACCGCACACGCGGTTGAGCCTGTGGCGAGCGTTAGCGGCTGGTATTCGTTCTTGAACCCATCGATCGCGTTTCTGAGCGTCGATTCCATGACCTCGGTTACCGCCTCGATGATCGCCATGACGACATCATCCTTGCACATGTTGAAAGTTGACTGGGCTATGTGGTGGGAGATGTCGCCAACGCAGTATGCGGGAACTGTTACGATGTTGCCGTAATGAACCCCATCATCGACCGCCTCCTTCACGGCCCCCTCCATTCTCCTCCTGTATTCCGTCATGTACTTCCCGACATCGAAGGATTCATGGCCAAGCGATTCCATCAGCTTAGCCTGAGCTTCGACAGGGCTTTCGTAGATGAATTTCACCATTTCTACTTCCTTCTTAACAGCATCTGCAATTGTTGCGCCGTTCTCTACCTCATTTGCGAAAACCTCGCCTATGCCATATGAGGTGTTCATACCCCAAGACTTCGCAGCGAGGATGGCCTGTTTGTGCTCTTTTGGTATGTCCGTCTCCTTCAAAATCCTGTTCACAACGTTGCTCGTGCTTCCGGGAATCAAAGCGAAATCAACCACGCATGTCGGGCCGTAAAAGCCACCGTATCTTCTGACGGATTCCTTCCCAATCAAAGCCTCGGCTTTGCCGATTGCTTCGATAAAGGTCGCCATGCTCTGCTTGAACTTGTCATCCTCGTCGTAGAGGATTTCCAGAATTACCGGAGTTTGGTAGTGCTCTACGAAAGGATCGTCCTCTGGTCGGACGGTTTTTGTCAGGCCCCTCAGGATCTCGTAGTGGGCGTTTATCGAATCCACATGAAGTCTGAAGACAGCCTTACTCTGGTCTCCAACCGCTTTCATCTTATTTGCAACGTCCACGTACGCTTTTGTGTCCTCAATTACGAAATTCTGGCCTCGCTTTCTTTTTACAGTTTCAACGTCAGCCCTCTGGGCTGCCATCGCCTCGTTAACCATTTTTTCATACAACTCTTTCATTTAATTCACCGAATTATTATTAACTCTGATATGGTAAATATCATTTGGAGGATATTTTTAAATAAAATGTTCGGATATGTCTACCAAAAAGTATATCCCAACTGTAAGACATATCCTCCCCATGTACATCGCAAAAATCAAGCTAAACCAGTCAACTTGTTCCCTCGCTTACGCAACCCAAGATGGAAAACTCTCGATGCGAATCATGGAATACATCCTCCTCAACGAGCATGATGCCGTTTTTCTTTGCAGAATAGACGACGTGGATGGAGACCTCAACCGGTATTTCCAAATCGTCGAAGAGCACGAATCAACAAAGTTCCTTCAAATTCTCGAAAAAACTCCGACGAGCCTGGACTTCCTTGCCGTTGTTAGGGATACAACGGGAATAAAGGCTTTTGAAGAGTGCTATTGCTTT
>Ga0209426_1001852_pt1 | contig 11221 bp, 11 predicted proteins | sample Deesub1362B_J571_FD_187697 | JGI IMG/M metagenome (GOLD analysis project Ga0209426, IMG submission 187697) | Deep oceanic, basalt-hosted subsurface ecosystem from Juan de Fuca Ridge flank, Pacific Ocean, CORK Borehole 1362B_J2.571 (SPAdes)... ...
TTTTACATTTCGTCAATTGACGAAATGACGAATTAAGATTATGATGATTTTTTAAAATTAAGGCATTCGGAATAAATTGTAATTAATTTAGGGTCCGAGTTTTATTGTTGTGTAAGCTTTAAGATACTGAATGGCGCATCTTTTTATATCCTCAGGTTTTACCTCTTCAATCCTGGATATGATTGAGTCAATATAATCAGGGTTTCCTGTGAGTATGTATGACCTTAAAAGAGCCATCAATGCACCATCAGTGGATGCATTCTGCAGGAATCTATATGTTTTCCACAAATTAAGTGTTTCCTTTATTTCTTTTTCCTTTACTCCTTCTCTTTTTATACTTTCAACTTCCTCAAGCATCATTTTCCAGGCTGAATCAGGCAGGGATGAAGAGACATAAAAGTATCCATAATTTCTTTTTCTCATGGAAGAACCTGCAAATACAGCATAGGAAATTCCTGTTTTTGTTCTCACCTTTTCTTCAAATCTGTTGGATAATATCTCTGAAAGAGCAAGTATTGCAGGATAATCCTTATGAGTTACAGAGGGCAGCGGAAATTTGCAGGCAACATAACTTGTTTTATAATTTGGTTCTTTGACAAAAAAGAAGGTATCTTTTGGTGAAAAATCAGGGAGTTCTTTTATCTTAAATTCTCTTTCCGGAAGATTTCCGAAGATTTCATTTAAGAGATTTAAAATTTCTGCTTTTTCAACAGGTCCTGTTATACCTATTACGATTCCCTTTGCATGAAAATTCTGCTCAAGAAATTTTTTAACGTCTTCAATTCCAAATTTTTCAAGTGTATTCACCCTTCCCTGTGGGTCTATTAAGTAGGGATGGTTTTTATAAAAAACCTTATTTAATAGATCAAAGAGTTTTGTGTTTGGACTTTCTTCCCTTCTTTTTGCATTTGCAATTAATCTGTTTTTTACAATCTCTATTCTATCAGGATTCAGCTCGGGTTCATTGAGAACCTCAGCAATGAGGAAAATTGTTCTTTTATAGCTTCTGAGAGGTGATTTGAAGATTAAAACAGAGTAGTCAAAATCAGTTACAACTCTTTTCTGAATCCCTTCCCTTGTCATTATTTTTTGCAATTCAGGATAAGGATGTTTTTTTGTCCCTTCAGGAATTGAATTCAGAGCGAAAAGTTCAATCCCATCCATTCCTTTTTCATATTTTGCAGAGCCACCTTTAAAAAGCACTCCGATACTGAATACATCTATTCCTTCTGTCTTTTTATAAATAACAGGAATGCCATTTTTAAGGGTTAAAACTTCAGAAAAAAGTAAAGAGAAAAAAATGTATGTTAAACAAATTATTTTTTTCATCTTACCCTCCTTATTTTTCTGGTTCAAGAATTCCAAAGACATAGTTCTGGTTTTTAACATATTTTTTCATAAATTCTTTAATGTCTTCTTTTGTTACCTTCTTTATTTCATCAACATAGTTCTTGAAATACTCAAAATCAGCTGTACAGACCCAAAAACCGAGGCTCAGAGCAAATCTCTGTGAATTTTCGGTTGATAATGCAAATTCATTTTCTATTGCTATTTTTGCATCTTCTATAAGTTCATCAGGAAACCACTTCTCATCATCACATGTGTTTAAAAATTCATAAAATTTTTCCTTTGCCTTATCTATGTTTTCCTTGGATAATTCAAGTGAGAGATAAATTTCACCCGTGGATGGTTTTGTGTAATAACTGAAACTTGCAGAGGTTGCAATTCCTGAATGCACAAATTCCTTTTGAAAGGGAGAATAGGGAAGAGAAAAAATTCTCCCTATTAAATCTCCGATATATGTATCTCTTCTTTGATAAAGTGTTCCAGGTCCTCTGAATTCAGCCACAATCCTTGCTGTTTTTACCTCATTTGATGATATTTTAAGGAATTTTTTTGTTCTTAAAGGTGGTAATGGTTCAGGTTTCTGATAAAATGTTTTTTTCTTCCATTTTCCAAAGATTTTTTTTACAAGTTTCTCCGCTTTATCAAATTCAATATCACCTGATATTATTAAATTGCAGTTTTCCGGACCATAAAACTTATTATACTGGTCAATTAAAAGTTTTTTATCAGCTTTTAATATGTTATGTTTTGGACCCAAGAGATCATCCCTGTAAAAGAGTTCCTCATAAAATAATCTTGAAAGGTCGGTATAAAAATTTGAGACAGGGTCTGAGTAGTCCCTGTTGTATTCGTCAAGAACCACAGTTCTCTCTTTTTCAAGTTCCTTTTCATCAAAAAGAATACCTGTCATTGCATTATAGGCAAAATCAAGTCCTTCTTTAAGTTTTTCTTTTGGCAGGGTATAGAAATAGATGACATAGTTGTGGGATGTCATACCGTTGTAAACTATACCCAGCTCCCTTATTCTCTCCATAAATTTTTCCTGTGTTTTGTATTTTTTATTTCCCTTAAAAAACATATGTTCAACAAGATGAAAGAGTCCCGCATCTTCAGGCGATTGATACTCTCCTCCTGCTCTAAAGGCAAGGGCTATTGTAACTATAGGAGAAAGTTTGTTCTGGATAAGATAGATATTTAATCCTGTTTTAAAAATTGTGTATTTTATATTTAAGACAGAAAAGATATAAAGGATGATACAAGTTTTTAACATGGCTCATTTGTGAATATTTAAGGATTTGAACCTGAGGAATACAATTTTAAAAAAATAGTTTTAGAATTTCAAGTTTTAATAAAATTATCCAATTATTTAAAATAAAGAAGCAGTTTGTTTTATACTTTTATATGGATATTAATTTTCAGGGAATTCTCGGAAAATTTAGGGATAAAAAAATTCTGGTGATATGTGGTGGGACTTCGGGTGAGAGGGAGGTTTCGCTTCGTTCAGGGAGAAATGTTTATAATGCGCTTTTAAAATGGAATCTGAATGTAAAAATTCTGGAAATTAAAAAAGATTTTATCTCAGAAATTTTAGATGCAAGACCTTTTGATGTTGTTTTTAATATACTTCATGGTAAACCTGGAGAAGACGGAACCGTTCAGGGGTTTCTTGATTTACTTGGTGTTCCCTATACAGGAAGCGGAGTTCTGGGTTCTGCAGTTGGGATGAATAAAATTATTTCAAAAAAAATTTTTGAAAGTGAGGGAATTCCAACTCCTCCATATGTGACACTTTATCATTATGAAAATTTTGAAGAAAAACTGAGAGAAGCAGAAGAAAAATTTGGTTATCCGATGATGTTTAAACCAAAGGATGAGGGTTCAAGTCTCGGAGTTTCAATATGCAGAAGCAGGGAGGATATTGTTAAAAATTATGAAGAAAATAGAGATAAATTTGAAGATTTCTTTCTTGAAAAATATATTAAAGGTAAAATAATAACAACAGGAATTCTGGGAACAGGCAAAAATGCCTTTGCACTTCCTGTTCTTGAGTTAAGACCTTTAAAGAGAGAATTTTATGACTATACTGCAAAATACACCAAAGGAGAAACAGAATTTATTTTACCTGCAGAACTCTCACCTCAATTAACTGAAGAAGTCCAGACGTTATCTTTAAAGGCACATCTTGCTCTTGAATGCAGGGGATTTTCAAGGGTTGATGGTCTTGTATCCGAAGATGGAAAACCATACATTCTTGAGGTAAATACCTTACCCGGAATGACGGATTTATCCGATTTACCCGCAGAAGCAAAAGCATATGGAATGAGTTATGAGGAGCTTGTCCTTTTTATTTTAAATACTGCTTTTGATTGATATGAAAATACTTGATAAGAAGATTACAAAAAATGAATTGATAGAGAATTTTATGACATATTTTAAAAAAGTAATAAAAGCAGCTGTTGATATAAGAAAAGAAATAATTGCAATTGATGCTGAACTCCATGCTGATCTGGAGGAACTTTTGATTGAAAATGGTTCAAAGCAAGAAGATATATGGGGAATAAATTTAAGACCATTTGAGTCAAAGGAAAATTTTATTGAATATATTGCTTTGATTAATATAAGACCTCATCAGAATAATAATTCTATGGAAATTCAAGATCCGAAAATAAGAGAAAAAATTAAAAATATAGTTTTAAAATGGATTCTTTTATAAACCTATGAAACTTAAACAGCATAAAGATTTAACGCCCGATAAATGGAAAAAATTTCCTTTTTATAAGCAGATTCTTATGATAGGAACAGAATTAAAGAGAGCTGATTCCGCCTATAAAATGAATGATATGGAAGAAGTAAAAGAATGTTATGCAAGGGCTCTTGAACTTATTTTTCTCACAGTTGAAGTGCTTGAAGACAAAAGAAAATTAAAGGAACTTCTAAGATTTAAGGAATGCATCCAAAAATTGTATTTAAATCCCGATAAAAAAGAAAACGAAAAACTTTTTCATATCTTGATACTCATGGATAAGGATGCTTTTAATCTTTTAAATCCTTAATTTTTTGAATTTTTTAAACATAACGAGTCGCGATTTGGAAATCGCTCCTACAAATATAATAGTGATGTAATTTTGTAGGAGCCGTATCTGTACGGCGAATAAATTATCACAATTTGAAACCTCTCCTACATCTTGTAAAGTTTCTATAAGAATCCTTATAATTTACTTTGAAATCAATGAATTTCAAAAAATTTATAATTTTTCTTTTAATTCTTTTTATTCCCCTTCTTTTTCCTTTTAAATATAACAAACTCATTGCTATAACCCTTGCGATGGCTTATTCCTGGATATTTGAAATGGTTCCCATTGAAATTACAGGACTTTTCCCCCTTTTCCTTTTTCCTCTTTTCGGAATTCTTGATGTAAAACAGACCGCAACCTCCTATGGTAACCATCTGATTTTCCTTTTTCTCGGAGGTTTTTTCATTGCAAAGGCAATTGAGATATCAGGTCTTGCAAGAAAAATCTCTCTTTTTTTTGTTTCAATTTTCCCGAAAACCCCCTTTTTTCTTTTGGCAGGAATTTCCTTTGCCACCTTTATTCTTTCAGGATGGATTTCAAATACAGCCACAACAATCATTTCCTATACAATTGCCCTTTCTATCCTTGCAGGATTTTCTTTAAAAGAAAATTCAAATTTCAGAAAAATAATGTTTATCTCCATTGCCTACTCTGCTTCATTGGGTGGGATTTTAACTCCTGTTGGAACACCTCCGAATGTTATTTATCTCGGTATAATTGAAAAAGTTTTCGGAGAAAAATATGAATTCTCTTTCCTTGAATGGCTCAGATATTCGCTACCTCTATCAATCTTAATTTTTGTTTTAATGCTTCTGATTTTTTACATTTTCTTTATCAGAAAGGAAAAAATAGATTTTAAAATACAGATAGAAAGTTTAAAACTTGATACATATCAGAAAAGGGTCCTTATAATTTTCCTTTTAACAGCTTTTCTCTGGATTACAAGACCTCTGTGGCAGAAATTTTTTTATCTCAAATATCTGAAGGATTCTGGAATAGCAATTTTATGCTCTTCTCTTCTTTTTGCCATTCCCAGGAATAAAAAAGAAATTTTACCGCTTTTAACATGGAGAGAAGCGAAGGAAATTCCCTGGGGAATTCTTTTTGTTTTCGGTGGAGGTCTTGCTCTTGCAAATGCCTTTGAGAAAACAGGATTTACAGAATTCATAGGACATTCTTTTAAAATTATGTTTGCTCATCTTAACCCCTTTATTATCCTTTTAATTCTTGTTGCCTTCGGAGTTTTCTTTACAGAAGTCACATCAAATACAGCTTCTGCCTCCCTTTTATTACCTATAATTGCAGAATTTACAAAAGTGATGAATCTTCCTCCTTATTTTCTTATGTTTCCTCTCACCCTTTCTCTTTCCTTTGCTTTTATGCTTCCTTCAGCAACTCCACCCAATGCAATTGTTCTGGGTTCAGGAGATGTTAAGGTAAAGGATATGGCAAGGATTGGATTTTTTATGAACCTTCTTTCTATAATTATAACCTCTTTTTATTTTTATATTTTAAGATGAAAATAAAAATCGGACCTTCAATAATTGCCGGTGATTTTTCAGATTTAAAAAAAACAATAAGAAAAATTGAAAATTCAGGTTCAGATTTTATCCATGTGGATGTTATGGACGGTGTTTATGTAAAGAATATAACTTTTGGTCCGATGATTGTTGAGGCAATAAGAAAACTTACAGAAATGCCCCTTGAAATTCATCTTATGATTGTTGAACCAATAAGATATATAAGAAGATTCAAAAATTCTATTCCTGCTCTTATTTCTTTTCATGTTGAGGCGACCGAGAAGGTTAAGGAAACAATAGATGAAATTCATCATTTTACAAGAGCAGGTATCGCAATTAATCCTGAGACAGATATTTCAGAGATTGAAAAATATCTGAAACATATTGAGCAGGTTCTTGTAATGACCGTTTATCCGGGATTTTCCGGTCAGAAATTCAGAGAAGATGCTGCTTATAAGATAAAGAAATTAAAAGAAATTAAAGAAAAGAAAAAATTAAATTTTGAGATTGCTGTTGATGGTGGACTTAATAAGGATACAATACCTTATGTTCTCGGACTCGGAGCGGAGTGTTTGTGCATAGGTTCTTTTTTCTTTAAATATAAAAGAATAAATTCTTATATAAAAAAATTGAAATCAGCGCCCGGCGGGATTTGAACCCGCAACCTTCTCCTCCGGAGGGAGATGCTCTATCCATTGAGCTACGGGCGCAATTTTGCCTAATAAATTGTGCCGCTACCTTACTTTATATTTTCCTTTAACCATTCAAGGGTTACGCTCTTGGGTCTTTCAATGGGTAATCCTAGTGCCCTGTCCCATATAATCTGGACAGAAATTCCTATTGCTCTTGATACACCAAAGAAGACAGTGTAAAAAGGAAATTCTTTTATTCCATAATGATAAAGAAGACATCCTGAATGTGCATCAACATTTGGCCAGGGGTTCTTTGCCTTTCCATGTTTCTGTAAAACAGGTGGAACTACCTCATATAATAAGGAAACAATTTTAAACAGTTCATCATCAGGCATATATTTAAGTGCAAATTCTCTGAAGGCAGTATATCTTGGGTCTGTCTGTCTTAAAACAGCATGCCCATAACCAGGAATAACCTGCCCAGAATTTAGTGTATCCCAGCAGTATTTTTCGAGTTCTTCTTTTGAAGGTGTTCTGTCAGGGAATTTTTCTTTTAATTTTAAAATCCATCTTAGGACTTCCTGATTGGCAAGTCCATGAAGAGGACCTGCAAGTCCGTTCATTGCAGCAGAGATGGCATAATATACATCAGATAAAGTTGAAGCAACAAGATGTCCTGTATGAGCTGAAACATTTCCTCCCTCATGGTCACAGTGAAGTACCAAGTATAGTCTCATGAGTTCATACACTTCAGGATTATCATATCCCAGCATATGAGCAAAATTTGCTGCCCAGTCAAGGGAAGAGTCAGGGTCTATCTGCTTGTCATCCTTATAAAGATATCTGTAAACAAAAGATGCAACTCTTGGCAACCTTGCTATTAAGTCGAGAACATCTTCATACACATATTCCCAGTATTGGGCCTTGGAAATCCCTTCCCAGTATGCTTTTGTAAATTTTGATTCCTTCTGCATTGCAAGAATACCCATGGAGAATAGACACATTGGATGGGAGTCCTTTGGCATTTTTCTTATAGCATCAAATACATATCCCGGAACATCCATTCTCTTTTTAAATTCCTCCTGAACTTCTTTTACATTTTCTTCTGTGGGAATATCTCCTGTAAGCAGTAAATAAAATATCCCCTCGGGCAGAGGTTCATTTCCTCCTGGTGCTTTTGGAAGTTTTTCTCTTACTTCAGGAATTGTATAACCTCTGAACCTTATTCCTTCCATCGGGTCAAGAAGAGAACCTTCCCAGACCATACATTTTACACCTCTCATTCCACCATATGCCTGGTTGACTGTAACCTCAGAAATTACTTTGTTACCGAATTTTTCCCTAAATTCTTTTGTTTCCTGAGTTCTTTTATTGATTTTTTCCCTCAAAATTTCTTTTAACATTGTTTTTCCCTCCTGAATTCTCGGGGCTTTAACCCGAATAATAAATTATAAGGGGTATATTAATAAATGGTCAAAATCTTTTTGTTAGAAATTTATTAAAAACTTGGGAATATATAGATAAAAGGGAGAAGGGAGGAGATCAAAAAAGCCCCTCCCTTGAAATTTAACTTTTTGATATTTCTCTATAACAGAACCACCAGTCAAAATTTTTGTATTTTTTAACCCTGTATTCTGCTGTTTTTATGTCCTGAGCAGGAGGAAGAATGACCTTATCCTTTATAAGTTCATTATTCGGCCAGTTTGCAGGCATTGCAACTTTTTCCATATCAGCAATCTGAAGTGCTTTTACCATTCTTAAAATTTCATCTATATTTCTTCCCAATTCAGGAGGATAATATACTATGGCTCTAACGATACCTTTCGGATCAACAACAAAGACCGCTCTAACCGTGTTTTTACCTGTTTCAGGATGAATCATTCCCAGTTTTTCGGCAATTTCTCCTCTGTCATCAGCAATTATTGGAAACTGAATCTCCACGTTCAGTTTTTCTTTTATCCACTCTATCCATTTTATATGAGAATATACCTGGTCTATTGAAAGTCCTATCAGTTCTGTATTCAGTTTTTTAAATTCTTCATATCTTTTCTGAAAAGCGACAAATTCTGTTGTACATACAGGAGTGAAGTCAGCCGGATGGGAGAATAGAATAAACCATTTACCCTCATAGTGTCTTGGTAGGGTTATTTTACCTTGAGTAGTATAAACTTCCATTTCAGGGAATTTTTCTCCTATCATGGGTAATCTTTTTTCCATTTTTTACCTCCTTTTTTAATAAATATAATTTTATTTTTATTATAAATTTTGAATATAAATAATAAGATTTTTATTTTAAAAATTCAAGAGGTATGTTTGATTAAGAATTTATTATTTATTTTTTATTTTATGAATTTTACAAACTCTTCTTTCCTTCTTCTCTTTGGAGGTTCAGGGATATACTCGGGGTATCCGAGAGGTGTAATCGTTGCTATAAAATGTTTTTTCGGAATCCCCAGTTTTTCCTTTACTTCATTTCTATTCATTGCAGCAATCCAGCATGTGCCGAGTCCGAAATTCCAGGAAGCAAGTATGAAATGATATGCTGCAATATTTCCGTCTGCTTCAGGTCTTTTTGTTTTTGAGGTGTCAACACAGACAGCAACCGCCATAGGGGCTCTTTTTATAGGAGCACTGTTCTTGCCTCTCAGATTCCCGAGATATTCAAGAATTTCCTTGTTTTTAATTACTATAAAATAATAGCTCTGACAATTTTTTGAGGTTGGAGAAAATCTGCATATTTCAAAAATTTCCCATAATAAATCCTCCGGAATGTCCTTATCTTTGAAATATCTTATACTTCTCCTTGTGAGTAAAAGTTCCTTTCCATCCATTTATTTCCCTCCTTTTAAATAATAAAAATTTTACGGAAATTAAAATCTGAAATTAAAAAATTTATAAAATTTTAATTTATGCCGATTTTTTCTTTATACTTAATTCATTATGAAAATACTTATTTTATTTCTCTTTTGGCAGACCTATAATCCCGATATAGCTCAAATAATTCAGAGAGTTAATGTTGATAGTGTTTCTTCACATATTTTAAAGTTACAGAATTTCTGGACAAGACACTATAAAACCGATTCAATGTATAAAGCAAGATTGTGGATTAAAAGTAAATTTGAGAGTTATTCATTGAATGTAAACGAGTATATCTTTTTTTACCCTGATACACTTACAGAACAGGCAAATATTATAGCAACCAAATACGGTCTTGTTGATACTTCAAATCCCATTGTTTTATGTGCTCATTATGATTCAAGGGGAGCCAACTGGAGTAATCCTCCTTATGGTCCTGCCCCTGGTGCTGATGATAATGCCTCTGGTATTTCTTTTCTCCTCGAAATAGCAAGGATTATAAAAGATATTGATTTTGATTATACAATTAAATTTATTGCTTTTGCCTGTGAAGAACCCGGACTTATTGGTTCTTATAGATATTCAAATTATTTTTATAGTAAAGGGGGAAGAATGAAGTATCTTTTTAATGCAGATATGATAGGTGGGGACGCAAGTAAAATAAATGACATAGTGATAGTGGAAAGAGACCAGGGTAATCAAAATGATACAAATGATGTAAAATCCTATGCCTTTGCTGATACGCTTTCAACAATGTATTCACTTTATACAACTCTTTCTACTACCTACGGTAATATATTTGCTTCTGACTATATGCCTTTTGAAGCGTATGGATATACAACATTTGGAGTTTTTGAATATAATTTCAGTTCTGTATACCACTCTGCCTATGATGTGCTTGATAGCCTTGATGTTAATTATGCCACTGAAATAATAAAAGGAGCACTTGCTTTTGTTCTTCACACTGCCAGATTTCATCCTGTTAGAGTTGCAGAAAAGGTTCAGCCCGTTTATAATGGGGTAAAACTTATAAAGCCCGGTTTTTATGATATAACAGGGAGAAAGACAAAGTTTTATAGATTGAAGAGGGGTATATATTTTATAATTGATAAAAAAGGAAAATCTAAAAAAATTATTAAAATCAGGTAATACTATTTGAAAAATTTTTCATATCAGGGTATTATATAATTAACTTTTTGTATTTTTTTAAAATTTTACAAAATACAGATTTAAAAGGAGGTTAAAACCTTGAAAAATGATGTACAGGTCAGAATTGCCGGTATTGCCGGTGATGGAAGTTTTATAACAGGTGAAGTTCTGGCTTCAGCTTTTAAAAAAATAGGGTATTATGTTGTTACAATTAAAGATTTTCCTTCCAATATAAGAGGGCTGCCCTCAAACTACTCCATAAGAGGAAGCTCAAAACCTGTTTATGGAAGGAAGGATTTTGATGATTTTCTTATTGCTTTTGATATACCGAGCATAAAGACACATCTCAAGGAACTTAATGAGGGTTCTGTTGTTATTTTTGATGCAAGGGATGAATCTTCTCTGACTCCGGAACTGAAAAAGGAAGGTGTTTTTTATTTTCCTGTTCCTTTGAGAGAAATAGCAAGAAAGGAACTGGGACTTGAGCTTATAAAGAATATGATTGCTTTTGGTATTCTTTCTGAAATTTTTAATATTGAAGAAGAAATTACAAGTTATGTAATTGCCAAACATTTTCAAAGAAAAGGTGAAAAGATAGTTGAGCTCAATAAAAAAGCTGTGCTAAAGGGAAGGGAACTTGTGA
>Ga0209426_1001855_pt1 | contig 11219 bp, 11 predicted proteins | sample Deesub1362B_J571_FD_187697 | JGI IMG/M metagenome (GOLD analysis project Ga0209426, IMG submission 187697) | Deep oceanic, basalt-hosted subsurface ecosystem from Juan de Fuca Ridge flank, Pacific Ocean, CORK Borehole 1362B_J2.571 (SPAdes)... ...
AGTATGAGATCCGTTTATAAGTATACTGTTGTCAATGTCCTTTTGATTGGGATGGTTGTAGCTGTTGGTATAAGAGAAAAGAGAGTCTTGCAGAGGTTGGCTGAGATGTGAGTTGGCAAGTACCTTATACAGTGCATTGTTTGATTCATGGGGCAATGAGTCGGAGGGAATAAGCTGGATTGATGGGACCTTTAGCTGTGCTATTGGTGAACCAACACATACACCAACACCTACCCCATCGCCTACACAGACTCCCTCCGGGGAAGATACTGGAGGGTTAATTTTGTATACCCCCTTTCCAATACCGACCCCTACACCAACCCCTGCAATAACTCAAACTGCCACACCAACACCCACAGCGACCACTCCACCTTTACCTGAGAGTGTAACAGAAACGCCTGAAACACCCGAATCGACACCATCTGAAACCACCACTCAAGTACCGACACCTCCTGTTCCTTCAGCACCTTGGTGGACACAGCCTACAGGGATTATTGCAATAATTGCACTTGTTTTTGCGGGAGTAATAATAGCAATATACCTTCTGAGAAGGTAATAAATTTTTATTTGCTTTTGTAATTTTTGATAAAAGGAATAGCTGACCAAAAGATAGTTAATTGCAAACACCAATGTTTATTTATTTACTTCACTCTGAGAAGTTGTTAATGAGAGCATGGCTCATAGACGCAGATTATGTTACTGAAGATGGTAATGCAGTTATCAGATTATGGTGTAAAAATGAGCAGGGAGTCTTTGTTGCCTTCGACAGAGAGTTCAAACCTTACTTCTACGCTTTAAAAGAAGAGGGGGTTATAGCAGAAGACTTACTTCAGATTAAATGTCACACAAAAAATGGTATAATCAGTCCGGAAAGAGTAGAGGAGCTGAGGCTCAGATACCTCGGAAGAGAAGTTGAAGTCTTTAAAATATTCGTAAAACATCCCCAGCACGTTCCAAAAATCAGGGTGGAGGTTGCAAAATACTGCGAAATCAGAGAAGCAGACATTCCTTTCGTTTACCGCTACCTGATTGACAGAAATCTTGCCTGTATGGATGGTATTGTTTTTGATGGAGAGGAAGCAGGTTTCAAAGCATACCATTTAAGGGAAATCAGGAGAGATGAAAAACAGGATTATCCAGATTTAAAGGTTATGGCATTTGACTGCGAGATGCTCACAGATTTCGGCATGCCCGATGCTGAAAAAGACCCCATCATCGTTATAGCAGTAAAGTGTGGTAAATATGAAGAAATAATAAACGGAGACAACGAGGACGAATTAATTCGGAGATTTATCGAGCTGATAAATGAACTTGACCCGGGCATAATAATTGGATACAATCAGGATAAGTTTGACTGGCCCTATATTAAGAGAAGAGCTGAAAAATTAAAAATAAAACTCAATATCGGTAGAGACGGGAGTGAATTGACAATTAAAGGTGGAAGACCCCGGATCGCAGGTAGACTGAATATTGACCTTTATGATATCGCTATGAGAACAATTGATGTAAAAATAAAAAAACTGGAGAATATTGCTGATTTTCTCGGGAGAAAGGTCGAAATTGCAGACATAGAAGCAAAGGATATATACAAACACTGGAAGAAGGGAAACAGGGAGAAGGTAATTTCCTATGCAAGACAGGATGTCCTCCACACATACTTCATTGCAGAGGAACTTCTGCCGATGTACTACGAGCTGTCAAGAATGGTAAGGATACCGCTCGATGACCTTACGAGGAGTGGACGAGGGAAGCAGGTTGACCTTTTCCTGCTGAGTGAGGCTTACAGCATTCAGGAGATTGCACCAAATCCTGCGGAGTATGCACAGAGGTATGAGGGGGCTTTTGTTCTTGAACCTGCAAGGGGTTTGCACGAGAACGTCATCTGCCTTGATTTTGCCTCGATGTATCCTTCCATAATGATCTCTTACAACATAAGCCCCGATACACTGGGAGATTGTGAAGACTGTTATATTGCGCCTGAGGTTGGCCACAGGTTCAGAAAACATCCGGATGGATTTTTTAAGAGAATTCTTCAGATGCTTATTCAGAGAAGGAGGGAGATAAAAAAGAGAATGAAGGGATTCGAATACGATTCTTCTGAATACAGATTGCTGAACATAAAGCAGGCGACTCTTAAAGTTCTCACAAACTCATTCTATGGCTACACAGGATGGAACATGGCAAGATGGTACTGCAGGGAGTGTGCTGAGGCAACAACAGCATGGGGGAGGCACTTCATCAAAACATCTGCAAGAATTGCGGAAGAGATGGGATTCAGGGTACTTTATGGTGATACTGACAGTATATTCGTCAAAAAGGATAATCTCGAGTTTGAAGATCTGGAAAAAGAAGTAAAAAAGCTGATAAAAAGGTTATCTGAGGAACTTCCAGTACAGATTGAAATTGAGGATTACTACAGAACAACGTTCTTCGTAGAGAAGAAAAGGTATGCAGGATTAACCACTGATGGCAGGCTTGTTGTCAAAGGTCTTGAGGTTAGAAGAGGTGACTGGTGTGAGCTTGCCAAGAGGGTGCAGAGAAAAGTTATCAAAATCATCCTTGAGGAGAAAAATCCAGAGAAAGCGGCTGATTACATCAGGGAAGTCGTCAACAACATAAAAAATGGTAAAATTCCAATTCAGGAGTATATAATATACAAAGGACTTACAAGAAGGCCCGAAAAATATGAGAGTGTTCAGGCGCATGTTAAAGCCGCAAAAAAAGCTGAGAGAAAAGGATTTGTATATCCCATCGGCTCAAAAATTGGTTTTGTCGTTACGAAGGGTACAGGCAATATTGGAGACAGAGCTTTTCCAAGCGATTTAATTGATGAATTCGATGGAGAAAGCTTTGTTGATATAGATGGTCATAGATACAGGCTCGATAAGGATTACTACATCGAGAATCAGGTGTTACCGTCTGTCCTGAGGATTCTTGAGAGGTTTGAATATAACGAGGGACAGCTTAAAGGTGTTGAACAGAGAACACTCGATTCCTTCTGGTAATCCGCATGATCGGGGTGATACCTGCTGCTGGAGTCGGAAAAAGAATGCAGCCGTTGTCAATCAGAACGCCTAAACCACTTCTACCAGTCCTGAATCAACCCATAATTGAATACTCCATGGAAAGACTCAGAATGGCAGGAATCGATGAAATCTATATTGTTGTTGGCTATAGAAAAGATGATTTCAAATATCTCAGAGATGTGAAATTTGTTGAGCAGTATGTACGGGATGGGGCGTTATCTGCAATAAAAAAAGTTGAAAAATATGTGGATGAAGACTTCATAGTAATATGGGGAGATAACTTCTTCAGAGGTGAGCTGAACAATTTAATCGATTTGCACACAACAAAGAACCCAATTGCCACTGTGATGCTTGATAGAGAAAAATCGAGTGGAGCAAAGATATTTTTGAAAAATGGTAAAATATGGCGTTTTGAGGAAAGACCCGGGGCGTCAGGTGGTTACTGTCCTGCGGGTGTCTACGCCTTCAGCAGCGAGGTTTTCAACTATATTGAAATGGTTGAAAGGTCTGAATCCGGGGAGTACGAGATTTCTGATATGCTCCAGCTTTTGGTAAACGACAGTAAGGTGGAATACGTGTGGCTCAACGGCTGGCGAATGAATATTACAACTCCTGTTGACCTGCTGAAAGCCAATCTCAGGGCTCTTGATGAAATTGGGGAGAATCTACTCTGTGGAGAAAGATGCGTCATCAACGGCAAGGTTAGTAGAAGTGTGATAGGTAATGAAGCGAAGGTTGAAAACAGCACAGTAACTTGTTCACTCCTTCTGGATGGTTCAATAATCATGAACTGCTGTTTACACAGTACGGTAGTCGATAAATATAGAGTTCTTGACGGAGTTGTCTCCTCAAATAAGGTGATTGGCTAATCTGAGCTTCTGCCACTTGAGGTTTTAAACTTTCCTGAAAACCGCCCTGTTATTTGCATAATCCCTTCTGTATCCGCCAAGATATGTCACAAAATCCCTTAGCATGCTTCCTGCAAATGTTGCAACGAAAGAGAGCAGCAAGTATCTGAACAGAACAACCCCGATTTCTCTTGTGTCGAGGTTAAGGACATGGTATATGTATGCAGGAATGATTAGCAGAAGTAGAAATACTGGAGCGGTTAGTATTGCTGTTTTTAAAGCCTGAGTGAGGTGTTCTCTCAAACCAATCTGTGGCGCTTTCAAATCCTGGAAGAAGTGAACCCACATTGCAGATAGAAGAACGAGAAGTATTATTATGAGTGTCGAAATGTCGGGATATTCAGAAGTGTAATCTATCAGAAAACTGGAAAAATATGCAGCAACAGCAGAAATTGAGTACGTATAGGAGTGTTCATTTCTTTCAATGGATGAGATTATTGCTGCAGTTGCATTACCGATTCCCAGCGCTAGGATAAAGAAGTAATCTTTCAGCATTTCTGGTGTGTCCAGCTGTTTTCCCACACTCCAGTAAACCAACGCCCCAAAGAAGAAGTAGCCAAAAAATCTGAGTCGGGAATTCTTCACAAAGAATGGGAGAGTTGCAAGAACGGCAAATATTACTGTGAGTAAAAGAGGAGGTATGTCAGGAGTAATAAGTTCTGCGAGGTAAAGTGCAAAGAGCAGAAAAGCCCCCACAACGATAATAATATCACGGGTTCTCATAACACCACTCCGGGCTGGTCGAAGATAAACTTAACGGATAACTGCATAATGATTTTAAATCATGAAAATTAATCTGAAATGGCAATGATGAAAGGACCCCTCTGAGAAGTGATGAGGGTATTGAGTTCTGAGCCGGTATTGTTGAGACATCGACCATCATAATAAAAAATAGAGGAGGTGTTAGAGAACGTCTATACCTAAATTTACCCCAAGAATTCCCTTGGTCATCGGTTTAATTTTCGCTGGTGTTTTTACTCTCGGTGTCTTCGCCTCGAATAATGCTTTTGATTTTCTTGCATGGCTTCCATCAAATTCTGGCTCTATATTATCAATCGGTCTTGTAAACGGTCTCTCAAGTTCCTCGCTGGACAGTATGTTTGGAGACCTCACACCGGTCATAATCGCCATGACTCTCACAACACCCTCTGAGTCCTTATCAATTCTTGCACCCCAGATTACATTCGCTCTTTCATCGATCTCAAATGTTAGATTCTTTACTATTTCTTCTGCTTCTTTTATTGCGAGGTCAGGCCCACCGGAGATATGTATCAAAGCACCTGTAGCACCCCTATAATCAACCTCAAGCAAAGGATGATTCAGACAGTCTCTTACAACATCCTTTGCCTTGCTCTGTGACTTCGATTCGCCAACAAGCATCACAGCGACTCCACCTTCTCCCATCACTGCCTTAACATCGGCAAAATCAATGTTCATCATGGAAGGTTGGGTAATTGTGTTGGAAACACCTTTAATTGTCTCAGCCACAAGCTGGTCCATCACACTAAAAGCCTGCTCAATAGGTAAATTCGGTACATACTCAATTAACTTATTATTATCAAGCACGACTACAGTATCTGCCTGTGCCCTCAGATTTTCAAGCCCTTCCTCTGCCTTCCAGATTCTCGCCTTTTCCACTCTAAAAGGTGTCTGAACCATTCCAATGACAATTGCTCCCTGCTTCTTTGCTACCTCTGCTATTACCGGTGCGGCACCTGTCCCAGTGCCACCACCCATGCCTGCACATATGAATACCATATCTGCATCTTTTAGCAGTTCTTCAAGGGTACCTCTTGCGAGTTCAGCGGCTTTCCTTCCCATCTCTGGATAGCCACCTGCACCAAGCCCTTTGGTCAAACTCCTTCCAATCAATACCTTCTTATCTGCCCTTACTATCATCAGATGCTGTTTATCTGTGTTAACAGCTATTGTTGTTGCTCCATCAATGCCAATATTTTTTAACCTGTTAATTGTGTTATTCCCAGCACCGCCGACTCCTACAACAACTATTTTTGGTGTTCCAAACTCTTCAATGTCAAAATTATCTTTGCTCCTTTCTACTCTCTCCCTCTCATAAAACATCTGTGCCTTACTAACAAATGATTTCATATTTACACCTACCTAAAGGAGTTTCTCATCTGTACTTTCTCAAGTACCTCTATCTTATCTGCGATAAGACGTCTGATGGCGTCTCTAATCGCCTCACTGGTAGAGGCATATTCCCCTGCCATCACCAGTGCCTCAAGGATTTCGAAATGTTGGTCTGTCAATCTGACTGATACCTTCCTCATATCTACCTCCAGAAACCTTTGAGGTTTCTTTCAGAGGTTGTTTTCCCGCCGTCACCAATCTGTCATACAAACGGGCGTCATATGTCGCACATATAGTCCGACTTTGTCGTTCGTTTGTCCGACACCCGTTATCTATTGTCCGACATTATACTATTTAAGCATTTTGGTTTTTTTATTCATTATGAATATAATAACTCAGGCGAAATGTCAACATGATGAATTCCAGTTAAAGTAAAAAATTATTTTTCAGGTTACCTTAAACCTTATCAAGCAAACTTAGTTTGATGCCGATTTCCAGCCACGCCCATGCCCAAATTACAGCCTCAAAAGCCCGTATTAAATCTGATTTTTCAAGAAAATACCTGGAATCGGAGATATATGCTCTTATATTTGCCATAAAATCATCAGATTCGCTGACAGCACTGATATTCTCAATTTCCTCTTCAATCCTCTCAAGCCACTTTAAAGTCTCTTCTTTCAGTTCATCTTCGAGCATAAAACTTATCCTCTTTCTCTTTTAATGCAACAATTAATGTTAAGCCCTTCCTTTCCTTAACCACGACTTCATCTCCTTCTCTGATGGTATCCTGACTCTCTATTTTCCATATCTCTCCCCTCACTTTCGCATACCCTTTCCCATCGCTGAATGAAACCACTTCCCCCTCTTCACCAACTGTGACACCTCCTCCTATCTTCTTTTCTATCTTACGTAGTTGAGCAATTTTTAAGATCAGAAAAGTCATAATTACCGCCAGACCCAGTGAAATACCTCCGATTAACTGTGGAAACGAAGAATAAAACTTTTTTGGCATAAGGGGTTCTTCAAAAAGCATGATTGCCCCGAGTGTTACGCAAACTATTGAAGCGATGCCGAGAATACCGTACGTGGGGGTCATTAACTCTGCAATAATAAAGAAGATGCCGAGGATGAATAACAATATAGCAATATAGCTGATGTTTATCATACCAAGCCCGACAAGAGATAGAACGAGACATATCGCCCCGACGGTCTCAGGCAGAATTCCGGGAGAGGTTATGCCAAATATAAGCCCATAGATACCTATAAGCAGGAGAACTGATGCAACCTGTGGATTTGATAAAAATTCAAATATTCTGCTCTTCAGGGATTTTTTTACCTTTATAATCTCAAACTCCTCAAAATTCAACGTGATGTTTTTTCCCTGAACTTCAACCACTTTTCCATCAATTTTATTGAATAAATCTTCCTTTGAATCCGCAAGATAGTCAATAACCCCCAGTTCATAAGCCTCTTTAGCAGAGAGGCTTTTTCCTTCTGTAACAAACTTCTCCACAACCTCAACGGGTCTTCCCCTCTCCTCTGCAATACTTCTTCCGTAGCTTGCTATGAAGTTGATTGTTTTGTTCTCTGCTGGCTCAAAGATACCTATGGGGGTTGCAGCCCCGGTAGAGGTGCCATCTGACATCGCAGCAATGTGTCCTGAGATGAGAATGAATGAACCCGCTGAGGCAGCGAATGCTCCCTGAGGGTATGCGTAAGTAATCACGGGTTTATCACTCTCAAGAATAAGCCGGACTACTTTCTGCATCGAAGTCAAAAGACCGCCGGGAGTGTCGATGATAATAAGAACTACGTCTCCATCCTGTTTGAATGCCTCATCAAGAAGTATTGCTGTTCCTTCGTTGATTTCGCCCTTGATTTCTACCTCCACTACCACAACGGCGTGCGCAGCAGGTAGGAGAATCATAATCAGGAGAAGCAAGATGAATATTCTTGAGAGCATAACGTTAATTTTCATTTAAAATATTAAATTCTTTTGAGAAGCTTGAAGGCTCTGGAGTATAAATCACAAATCTTTTCAATTTCCCCCCAAATAAGAGGGTATGCACTTCAAGATAGCAACATTCAACGTCAATTCGATAAGGTCACGCACACATATTGTTATCCCATGGTTGAAGGAGAATAAGCCTGATGTTCTCTGTATGCAGGAAACGAAGGTGGATGATAGAAAATTTCCTGAAAATGAATTCCACAGAATCAGCTACCACGTTGTCTTCAGCGGTAATAAAGGGAGAAACGGCGTGGCAATCGCTTCTGTTGAAGAACCAGAGGATGTGGTTTTTGGGCTTGACTCAGAGCCTGAAGACAGAGACAGGTTGATAAAAGCAAGTTTTTCTGGCATCACTGTAATAAATACGTACATACCACAGGGTTACAAAATTGATAATCCGAGGTACGAGTACAAACTGGAGTGGTTCCGCAGATTGAAGAAATTTTTTGAGAAAAATGTCAGCAGAAAGAGCTACGCAATATGGTGTGGGGATTTGAATGTTGCTCCTGAAGATATAGATGTTCACAATCCCAAAAACCTGAAAAATCATGTGTGTTTCCATGAGAAAACAAGAAATGCTTTTACAGAGGTGAAATCAAATCTCTTTGTGGATGTATTCAGAAAACATCATCCTGAGGCTGAGCAGTACACTTTCTTTGATTACAGAGTTAAAGATGCTGTAAAAAGAAAGCTTGGCTGGAGAGTCGACCACATACTTGCAACACCTCCTCTTGCCGAAAAATCTACTGACTGCTACATCGATTTAAAGCCGAGACTAAAAGATAAGCCATCAGACCATACTGTAGTTGTTGCTGAGTTTGAGATTTAAAAATAGAAAACTACTTTTTCAGTCCTGCTTAAACAACCATCATGAAACTGGAGAATAGTAAATTCTATACCCTGCTGATAAGGCCGGTGGTAGTCATAACGACCATTTCAGACAAAGGAGAAGTTAACGCAGCACCGTTCAGCTTTAACAGCCCGATAAGCTTCTCACCACCTTTGTTCGGGTTCTCATGCAATCCAAAGCATGATACATGGACAAATATCCAGAAAAATGGAGAGTTTGTGGTGAACATTGCTGGTAAGAAACTTGGAGAATACATGCATATTCTGGAGAAAGACTTTCCCTACGGTGTGAATGAGCTTGAGGAGGCTGGTCTGGAGCAAACAAGTGCGAATAAAGTCAAGCCACCACGTGTAAAAGATGCAATTGCGTGGCTTGAGTGCAAAGCTGTAAGCACTGTCGAACTGGGCGACCATGTATGGATAACCGGCGAGGTGTTTGAAGCTGAAGTTAAAGATGAATTTTATGATAAGGTGATAAAAGCCGGAGAAGAACTCTGCCACATAAGCGGGAAATTCTTTGCTCAGGATTCAAAAATTAAGGAGTATAAAAGGGCTTAGTCGACCTCAGTCTGAAACATCCAATCCTATTGTTTTTCTGTATTTCATTCCCGGAAATTTTATTTTTTCAATTGAAGAGTAAGCCTTGGCTCTTGCCTCGTCAAGATTCTTACCAATGCCAACGACTGTCATAACCCTGCCACCAGTAGTCTGATATCCGTCAGGCTTTGATATACCATTTGCATAAAGAATTGCATTTTTCATTGCCTCGTCAATCCCTTCCATTGGCTGGCTGGTGTAATGAGACCCCGGATACCCCGGTTTCAATCCTTCCCTCCCCTTCAAGGCTCCACTAATAGCACACACACCCACGCACCAGTTATCACTGAATTTAACTTCTAAATCACTAAGTGTTCCGTTGATAACTGCCATGGAGATATCAACCATATCAGTTTTTAGCCTCGGCAGTTTTACCTGTGCTCCGGGGTCGCACTCTCTCACGTTAATTTCCAGAACCTTGGGTATCATTTCTCCATTTTCCTCAACAAGCATGATGACAGGATAAAGAATACCTCTGTAAGTTTTACCTTCTATCTCCTTAAACTTGCTGATGATGGGTTCAACAACAATCTCCATAATTTTTTCTTCCATTTCTTCATTAACGGCAGGATGGGGAGAGACTGCACCCATCCCTCCAGTATTTGGATTTACAAGTTTTCCTTCTTTGAAGAGTTTTTCAGCATCCTTCTTCGAGATAAATTTCTTTGTTAAGCCAATATTGAAGTTCCTCATTCCCTCAACGTCGTCGGAATCGAATGCCCTTTTGTAGTCTTTGGCATGTCCGAATGCTCTGGCTTTTCTGCCATCACAGACTGCTGTAAAGGCAACTTCAATTCCGTAAAGCCTTTCTTCAATTGTTATCCTTTTTCCAGCATCTCCGAACTTCTTCCTTTCCATAATCTCTTCAACAGCGAATAATGCCTCATCCACAGAATCGCACACAAAAACCCCCTTGCCTGCTGCAAGCCCATCTGCCTTAACTACAAGATTTCCCTTTCCCGAGTTATAGTAATCAGCAACGTATTCTTTCGCCTCCTCAAAATCATCAAAATTCTTGTAATCGGGAATTGGAACACCAATTTTATTCAAAAAATCATTTGCCCAGCATTTGCTCGATTCAAGGATTGTTCCTTCCTTTTCAGGTCCAAAGACAGTGATTCCCTCCTCATGCAGCCTGTCCACCAATCCCATACTCAATGGCTCTTCAGGTCCGACAAAAACGAGGTCTGCATTATCCCTTGAAAACTTTAATATACCCTCAAAATCTCTGATTGATGATATTGAGGTGCTCTGTTTGCATTTTTCAAAAAATTCGCTTCCAGCATTTCCCGGAGCAACGAAAACCTTCTTTACTTTCTCACTTCTTGAAAAAGCATGAGCAATTGCATTACCTCTGCCACCAGCGTCAACAATGAGAACATTCATGGAGTGCCATCATGGATTCAGCTTAAATTATTTTTGAAAAAGTTGACTGACCTTTTGAGTGAATTTAAGTTTACAGGATTTACTGCTAAATCATTTTTGGATGCAATTTTTGAAGAGATATTAAACTCTATGAACCTTTTTTGTTTGATATCGAGCTGGCTGGAACCCTCCGTAGGAAGTACGATTAAAGTCTCAGGAAATATAAAAATTTGAGGAAAAGAATTTAGGGTGCTTACAAAATTACCAACAAAATACCAATTCTAACATCTCAATACTCTAAATAACAAACCCATATAACTCCCTACAAAAAGATACATAGCCAAATACGTTTCTACAGGGAACAAACCTGAA
>Ga0209426_1001856_pt1 | contig 11187 bp, 10 predicted proteins | sample Deesub1362B_J571_FD_187697 | JGI IMG/M metagenome (GOLD analysis project Ga0209426, IMG submission 187697) | Deep oceanic, basalt-hosted subsurface ecosystem from Juan de Fuca Ridge flank, Pacific Ocean, CORK Borehole 1362B_J2.571 (SPAdes)... ...
GCCCGGCCGCGGCCCATCAGGCGGGTGAGGGACTGGGCCGCGCCGCCGCCAGGAATCAATCCGAACGCGGCTTCCATCTGGCTGAACACCCCGGTTTCCCGCGCAGCAAAGCGCATGTCGCACGCCAGTACGAATTCGCTGCCCGCGCCGCGCACACGCCCTTCGATCTGTGCAATGGAGACAAGCCGACTGGCGCTCAGGTGGCGGAACAGCAATGCGATCGATGGCTCTCCGGTCAGCTTTGCGGCTTCCTCGCGATACTCCTTTACCTTCGTCACATCGACGTGAGAGATGAAATAACCGGGGTCGGCACTGCTGAATACGAGCACCTTGGTGCCGTGATCGGCTTCGGCGTCCCGGATCAGTGTGACCAGGTCGCGTACGAGCGCGGGTCCGAGCAGATTCATGGGTGGCGCGGATATTTCCACGAACAGAACCGCTCCATCGCGGTTCACCTTCAGCGTATCGAACGTCATGGTTGGCTCCTGATGGGCAAGACCGGAAACAGGCTATGGAACATGTGGTCGCGCGCCCTATACGTTGACGCAAAGGATGCGAAAGGCGCGTCCGGATAGATAGGGAATCTAGGCCTCTCCGGGTCCGTTGAGTAGCCGGTAGAATTGGGAATTACCCTTTCATCGGTGGAAGGCCATGGATCGACTCGAGGCGATGGTCATTTTGTTGGCGGCGATAGACACCGGAAGCCTTTCCGCCGCAAGTCGAAAACTTCGCATTCCTTTGGCGACCGTGAGCCGACGCGTGTCGGAGTTGGAGGCACACCTGAATGTGCAGTTGCTCGTGCGCGGTACCCGCAAGCTGACACCGACGGAAGCCGGGCGCGCCTATGTGACGTCATGCCGGCGCGTTCTGGAGGAGATCGCGGAAATCGAACGTACGGCTTCGGGCGAATATCATGCGCCGCAGGGCGAACTCGTGATCAGCGTGCCGCCTGTGCTGGGCCGCATTCACGTCATGCCGGTGATCGTTGACTTTCTACGTGCGTTTCCGCAAGTCCGCATGCGGGTGCAATTGACGGACCGGCTCGTCAATCTGCTGGACGAGCGGGTGGATCTGGTGCTGCGAATTGGAGAGCAACCGAGCAGCAGCTTGATTGGCACGCGTATTGGCCTGCTTCGGGAAGTGGTATGCGCAAGCCCCGCCTACCTGAAGCAGCGTGGGGCACCCGAGAAGCCTGAAGATCTTCTGTCGCACGACTGCGTGACATACGAAGGGTATGCGGTTGGCAGCAACTGGGAATTTCTCTCGAAAGGCCGGCCACTGAAGATCGAGGTGCCATCCCGGCTTGTGGTGAACTCAGTGGAAGCTGCCGTCGTTGCCGCGGCGGAGGCGGCGGGCATTGCACGGGTGGCGTCGTACCAGATCGAAGAACTGGTGAAGTCGGGCAGCCTCAAGATGCTGCTGGAAGCCTTCGAACCGTTACCGGCGCCGGTTAATCTGATATATGCGGGCCAGGGCCAGATACCGCTCAAGCTTCGGGCGTTCATCGATTTTGCGGTGCCGAGATTGAGGGAAAGGCTCGGCCTGGCGCGCGCTGCGGGTCCACGGACGCCATAGCCGCGCCGAAGGCGTGCCTCGTCGCCGGCCTCGGAAGACGTCATTTCATGCCAGACGCCCCGGAACATCACTTGCGCGAAGAACGAATTCGCCCCGGTGACCTGGTTATGCAGCGCAGTAATCGCTGCCGCGAATTCCTCCTATGGCCCCGGGGATAGAAACCTGCGGATGCGGAATCAGTGTATGGAGGCATGAAGGTTTCCTTACCGAGCCATGGAAGAGACTTGCTCTGTGGTGCCGCGTCGGGCTCACTACGCCTGAGGTGGTAAGCCAGGCTGGCGTACACGCAGATCACAAACCAGAGTGCGCCGAAGGCAATCAGGAAGTCATCCATGATTCCTCCGTTTTCCTTGCCATGTCGGTCACCTCGCGGGCACGACGTGGCGCTTGCGAGAAAGCGTTGTCAGGCGATTTCATTGAGCTCCTTCCTATCGGGACGAACTGACGAATCTTCGGCGCTGGTGTTCGCTGCACCACACTGGGCAATGCCGGCCAACTGCGCTACGGCGCTATCGTAAAGCCGATAACCAGTACATTCAAATAATTGTCATGGATACACTCCACAACGCTCCGGCGCGGCGGCACAAACCGATGATTTCAGTGTGATGCCGACCCAGCAGCGCATCGCGAATGACTGGATTGGGTCTGTCGGATGCCGTAGGGGGCCAATGCGCGGACATTGTCGGCCCGCAGCCACGCGCGAATCCGGCAACAGTGCTCTGGAGAAGAACTACCAGCAAGCCGCCAGCCGGATCGCGCCCCGTCCGTAGGTCAGAAGGTCTGATCGGCAATCACTCGGGCCACGGCTTCCAGGGAATGCCTGAGTGTGGCCAAGCTGACGGAGCCAATTGCCAGCCGTATGGCGTGCGGCACATGAGCGGATGTCGAGAACGGATGGGCCGTCGACACTGAAATCCGCTCGCGCATCAACGCCATCGCGATCGCGTCCGCGCGGACCTCCTGCGCCAGGGGAAGCCAGATGAAGTACGACGCGGGATGACTGATTCTCCTCAACTGGCCCAGGACTTCACCGGCAACGCCCTGACGCAGCGTGGCGTCCCGCCGCTTGTCGGCTTCAAGTCTGGCCACTGTGCCGTCCTCGATCCAGCCGCAGGCGATGGCCGTCATGGTCGCCGGGGTGTTCCAGGTCGTCGCCCGGATGGCCCTTTCGAGCCTGGGAATCCATTCACGCGGTGCACAGACAAAACCGACGCGCAGACCGGTCGCGACACTCTTTGACAAGCTCGACACATAGACCGTCGTCTCCGGCGCAAGTGATGCCACTGGAGGTGGAGCGCCTTTAGCCAGGAATGCGTAGGCGGCGTCTTCAATGAGTATCAGTCCGTGTTCTCGGGCAATGGCGACAAGCTCTCGACGCCACCTTGCACTCATCACCCAGCCAAGCGGGTTATGGAGCGTCGGCATGGTGTACACGGCCCGTACCCGCCGCCGCCGGCACAGGGCCGCCAATGCGTCCAGGTCAGGGCCGTTCTCTGCGGCGGGAATAGGCGCGAGTTCCAGCCGATTGGCCTCGGCAGCAAGCTTGAATCCCGGGTAAGTCAGGGCGTCCACTGCAACCACGTCGCCGGGCTCAAGCAAGGCCATGGCGGTTATCGTCAGCCCCTGCTGTGCACCACTCACGAGCAACGTGGTTTCCGCCGATGCGGCCAGCCCCCGGCTGGCTAGGTGGCGCGCCACCGTGGCCCGTTCGTGCTCACGCCCGCCGTGGGGCTGGTATCGAAGCAAGGCCTCCAGGTCGCCTGCGGCCGCGAGCTGGCGCAGCGCCGCCCTGAGAAGGTCTGCCTGGCCCGGCAATGAGGGATTGTTGAAGCTCAGGTCCACCGTGTCATCGCTCCAGGCCTGCAGATCAATGCCCTGGCCGCGAGGGAGCGCCTCCTTGACGAACGTGCCGCGGCCGGTTTCGCCGCTTACCAGTCCCATGACCTGCAACTCCGCGTAGACACGCGTGGCCGTGACCAGCGCCAGTCCTTCGCGTGCCGCGAGATCGCGATGCGTTGGCAGCCGCGTCCCCGGACGCAGGCGCCCCGCGCGGATATCGGCCGCAAGACGGTCGACCAGTTGCTTGTAGCGAGGCTGAGGCATGCCTGAGCGTATCCATGACAATTATTTGAGTGTATTGATTATCGGCTCTACGATGTCGCATTACAACGTCCCCACTCGCACGAGGCCCCCATGCACATCGCCATCCTGACCTTTGAAGGCTTTAACGAACTCGACTCCCTGATCGCGCTCAACATCCTCAATCGGGTAAAAGCGCCCGACTGGCGGGTTTCGATTGCCAGCCCGGCGGCCAAAGTGCGTTCGATGAACGGCGTGGTGCTGGAGGCGCAAGCATCCCTAAAGGACGCTTGCGATGCCGACGCGGTGCTGGTGGGCAGCGGGGTTCAGACCAGGAACGTCGTCGCCGATGCCGCCTTGATGTCGCAGCTGGGGTTCGACCCGACGCGCCAGTTGCTTGGCGCGCAGTGCTCGGGAACGCTCTTACTTGCAAAACTGGGCCTGCTGGACGGCGTTCCAGCCTGCACGGACCTGACCACCAAGCCTTGGGTCGAGGAGGCAGGTGTGGCCGTGCTCAATCAGCCGTTCGTGGCCAAGGGGAACGTCGCGACCGCCGGCGGCTGCCTGTCGTCGCAGTATCTGGCGGCCTGGTTCATCGCGCGTCTGAAAGGTGTCGAGGCTGCACGTAGTGCGATTCACTATGTGGCGCCAGTGGGAGAAAAAGAGGCCTACGTGACGCGTGCGATGGCGAACATTTCGCCGTTCCTCTAATCCGCGCTGCGTCTCGCATGGCTGGTTACTGCGGGCACTCGGCAAGTTTCGATCCGTCGGCCAGGAGCGGCAGGCCAGTTCAGTCTACAGCCAGACCCAAGCCTGCCTATTGCCGTCACCGGACATCCCCGCGTGCGGGACGCTCTTGAAGCACTGACTCGGTCGGGTAGTTTACTTCGCATGCGAATTTTCTATATACTTCGCATGCGAACCAACACCGGATGCCTGCACGGCATCACGCAACCCATCTGGAGACCGACCATGACCTCGGAAATTCGTGTTGACCTAACCGGCGGCGTTTTGACCATTACGATTGCCCGGACAGACAAGAAGAATGCCTTGACGAACGAGATGTACGGCGCACTCGCCGACACTATCGAGCAGGCTCAACAGGACCGCCATATCCGTGTATTGCTGCTGCAGGGGGACGGGGACATTTTTACGGCGGGCAACGATGTGGGCGAATTCGCAGCAATAGCGGCGGGAAATGGCCCCAGCGAACGCCACGTGCAGCGCTTTCTGCGCGCCCTTGCCAACTCGACCGTGCCAATTGTCGCCGCGGTCAACGGCAAGGCCGTCGGCGTCGGCACCACCATGCTGCTGCATTGCGATTACGTCGTGCTCGCGCAGGACGCTCAACTGATCACGCCCTTCGTGAACCTTGCCCTTGTTCCCGAGGCGGCTTCGAGTTACCTGCTGCCCCTGCGCATCGGGCACGTCAGGGCCTTCGAGATGTTCGCGATGGGCGAGCCGCTTGACGCGCAAACCGCCGTGGCATGGGGCATCGCGAACAAGGTTTGCGCCAATGACCAGTTGCGGGCAAACGCGCGCCTGATGGCCGAAAAGATTGCCGCCAGGCCCGCCGGCTCGCTTAGCGCAATGAAAAAGCTCATGCGAGACGCGGAGAAACTGGTCTCGCAGATGAACAGCGAAAGCGCCAGGTTCGAGGAGCGGCTGGCCAGTGCCGAAGCCAAGGAAGCCTTCTCGGCCTTCGCCGAGAAGCGAAAACCGGACTTCACCAAGGTCGCCCCGCAGTAAGTCGAGTGCCTCGCTGTCCGGCCGCTACCCAGCGTTACACCTCGCCGTCGTCGGCGGCCGGAAACTTCGTCTGCAAGCTGGCCAGCCACCGCGCTACCACGTCAATCTCGGCCGCGGTAAAACCTTCGGTCAGTCTGGCATTCGTTTCCTTCATGCCAGCCTTGGCACGCTGGCGAGCCGAGCGTCCTGCCTCTGTCAGCCATAGACGCGATGCACGGCGATCGGTCTCGTCCGGCCGGCGCTCGATGAGGCCGGCCCTTTCGGTCCGGTCAGCCAGACCGCTCATCCCGGGTGCGCCCAGATCCAGCGCTGCGGCAGCCTCGCTCATCAGCGCGCCGTCGTTGCTGCCCAGAAAGAAAAGCAGCCCAGCCTGGGCCGCTGTCGCACCGCCCGTAGCCGTGCGTACTTGCGACCACCGATGCAGTCGGCGCTGGCCGACATTCAATAGATAGACGAGGCGATGCTCCATGTCTGTGACGGATATAGGAAGCCATTTAGTTCACATGCGAATTTTATCACGTGCCCGGTATTAGCCATCGAAGTGGTGTGTCGACGGAATCGACAGAGGTTTGTCGCCGTGACCGACCAAAGTGTGGCTACTGGTATGCAATGGCTCCGAAGGGTGAGCTCCGCGAGAGTCGAGTCTGCATCTTGCAATGCCGCTAGTCGGCAACCCTGGCTCGGACGGCCGCGACGAAAAAAAAGCCGCTATGCTGCGCGGGACTCAACTCTCCGCGATGCCAAGTGTGGCAAGGCTTTCCGGAGGGGCGGCATTTCAACCGAAGTCGGCGGCGGCGCTCAGGCGTTGATCCAGGCGCGCGCCTGATCCAGCTCGTTGACGTGGAACGCCTTGACTTCGGCCTTCGTGAAGAACCGCGCCAGATGCATCGAGGCGTGGATCCATCCCGCATCGGCCACCACGGCGGCGCGTGTGATTTTGCGGGCCACGGAAACGCCGAGCGTCAGGTCGGTCCACAGTGCCTTCGGCTCGATGCCGGTGAAATGCTCGATGCGTTCGAGCACGCGGGTCTTGCCGTTCAGTTCGAGATCCCCTCGCAGACGCTCGATGGCTTCGCGCAGATCGTGGTCAGTGATTTTGCCTTGGACGGAAATCTCGACGACCGGGGAATCGGGGTCAGTGTGATACAGGATCATGGCAGCACCATTTGGCTGGGTATACGTTACACGCTCAGGCACGGGCAAACCTAGCGTTCGATCACCTCCTGATGGTACGCCTGATGGCGGAAATTTATCGCTGTCGTAGATCGAATTCGGTCACGCTACGGTCTCCTGACCGGGCAGTACCGCCCTCCCTCCCCGAACACGCTCACCGAAATCCGCGACCGCGTTCGTAAAGACTATCCGCGTTTCTCCCGATCGGTTCGTTGACGTCGGCGGATTTCATCGGTGGCCCGGCGAACGGCGAAGAGAGCCAGATAGCTCTCGACACGAGCATCGGCGCTTAATTGTTGCAGGGCAGTGTGGAAGGCGGTCTCTGCCTCCTCCGTCGTTACCTGCAATGCCTCGGCAAGTCTCGCGATGAGCCCGGCATGGGAATCAGTTTTCATAGGTGGAGCTCAGAAACGACGCACTGAACCACGCTGCCGGACGACAGCCTGGACGTCCACGTGCACCATTGGTTCGAATATCACCGATGACGCCCCGATCATCGACAGGCAATAAACCAGATTCTAGAACGACCGGCACAATTTTCAACGCGACCAAGAAAACGTATAGGGTGCCGGCATTTCTCTTGAATGACACAATTCACCGGCACACTTTGCCGACCGCTGGATCCCTGTAGTGAATACGATGTGAATGCAAAAGTGCGGCTTCCTGTTCTCCGGATTGCCGCTGAAATCCGGCTGTCATCTTCTAGGCAGAATATCTCGATGCGCACCTCAGAGTGCCGGGAGAGCGTCTTTTAGATGAATTTGTACTGTTCTTGCGGGGGAACGGAGCCACCAGGTCGGTGGCTCTTTTTGTTTGCGACGCTGGCACGACTTGGTAGCCTAGCCCCAGGGGAATTGTGATTCAAACGGCAATTAATATACCTGATCCAGGATCTGGACGATCGGCCATTAATCCCCGCGCTTGTGGGGTTTCAAGTCTAGGGGCGTCCCTTCATCTCGGATCTGTTTGTGTGCTGGTTCTGAGCGACTCAGCGCGACAGTTCGGCGGAATTCTCTATGTGCCCAGTAAGCAACATATAAGGCTATATTCGGCGCTAGCCGAGAATAAAAGTGAGCTATTATGACGCTGGTATGTCACAAACACTCACGCTGCACTCAACCAGCCCGATATGGACGAAAGCGCGACATTGATCTCGCAGGAGGGCCCCTCGCAGGCCGTCACAATGAAATTTGCAGAGAGGCGCGCCGAAGCGCCTCCAAGCCCGTGGGGCGAAGCACTTTACTTCAACCGGGAACTCAGTCTGCTGGAATTCAACCGCCGGGTTCTTGCCCAGGCCGAACATCCGGACACGCCATTGCTGGAGCGCTTGCGCTTCCTTTGCATCTTCAGCAGCAATCTCGACGAGTTCTATGAGGTCCGTGTCGCGGGGCTGAAGGAACAGATCAAAGTCCAGTCCGCTGCGACTGGCCCAGATGGACTGGGCGCGCAACGCGTCCACGCCCTGGTTAGCGCCAAGGTGCGGGACCTGGTGGCGCACCAGTACCGGCTGTTCAATGAAGTATTGATTCCCCAGCTCGCCGAACAGGAGATCCGCTTCCTGCGCCGCCCCAGCTGGACTGCCGCGCAGTCGGAGTGGATCAGGACCTATTTCTTCCAGCAGCTGATGCCGATCCTGACTCCCATCGGCCTGGACCCGACACACCCCTTTCCGCGCGTACTGAACAAGAGCCTGAACTTCGTTGTCGAGCTACAGGGGCGGGACGCCTTTGGCCGCAGCCATCGCGCGGCCATTGTCCAGGCGCCGCGCGCGCTACCGCGCGTTATCCGCTTGCCCAGGGAAGTCGCCGGCTGCGAACATGGCTTCGTCTTCCTGTCATCCATCCTGCATGCCCACGTGGGCGAATTGTTCACGGGCATGGAGGTGCGCGGCTGCTACCAGTTCCGCGTGACCCGCAACAGCGAGCTGTTCGTCGATGAGGAGGAGGTCAAGAATCTGCGTGAAGCCTTGCAGGGCGAGCTGCCGCAGCGGCATCTCGGCGCCGCGGTGCGGCTGGAGGTGGCTGGCAACTGCTCGGCGGAGATGACGCGCTTTCTGCAAGAGCAATTCGAGCTGGACGATGCGGATGTGTTCTGCGTGGACGGACCGGTCAACCTGGTGCGCTTGATGAATGTGCCGGAGAAGGTCGAACGCCCTGACCTGAAGTACCCGCCGTTCCGCCCGGGGTTGCCAAAGGCGCTGCAGAGTCAGCCGGATATGTTCCGCGCGATCCGCGATGGCGATATCCTGCTGCACCATCCCTATCAATCTTTCAGCCCTGTTGTCGACTTCATCCAGCAGGCTGCGCAAGACCCGGACGTGGTGTCGATCAAGCAGACGGTGTACCGTGCCGGCCATGACTCGGCCCTGCTGCAGGCGCTCATCGATGCCGCGCGGGCAGGCAAGGAAGTCACCGCCGTGGTGGAACTTCTGGCGCGCTTCGACGAGGAGGCCAATATCGGCTGGGCCGCGGCGCTGGAGCAGGCCGGCGCCCATGTGGTCTACGGTGTGGTCGGCTTCAAGGCGCATGCCAAGATGGCCCTGGTGCTGCGGCGCGAAGGCCGGCACCTCAGGCGCTATGCGCACCTTGGCACCGGCAACTATCACGGCCAGACCACCAAGGTCTACACGGATTTCGGTCTGCTGACCTGTAACGATGGCATCGCCGAGGACGTGGCCGGTGTCTTCGGGCAACTGACCGGGCTGGGCCAGACCAGCCAGCTTGCCCGCATCTGGCAATCGCCGTTCACCCTGCACGCGGCCTTGCTGACTGCAATCGGGCGCGAGGCCGAGCACGCCAGGGCGGGACGCAAGGCCAGAATCATCGCCAAGATGAATGCATTGCTGGAGCCAGGCATCATCGATGCCCTTTACCAGGCATCGTGCGCGGGCGTCAGGATCGACCTGATCGTGCGGGGTGCGTGCGCATTGCGCCCGGGCATTCCCGGTTGCTCGGAGAACATCAGGGTACGCTCGGTCATCGGCCGCTTTCTCGAGCATTCGCGCATCTACTACTTCTACAATGACAAGGCGGAAGACGTGATGCTATCCAGTGCTGACTGGATGGGGCGCAATCTCTTCCGGCGCATCGAGGTGTGCTTTCCCGTGACCGACAAGCGTCTCAAGGCGCGCGTCATCGACGAGGGCTTGAAGCCATACCTGAAAGACAAGCGGGACACATGGGAAATGACCGCCAACGGCACTTACCGCCGCCGGCGCGGCCGTGTGCCGTTCGCCGCGCAGGATGCCCTGCTCCGCACGCTGGCGGCGTGAACAGACGCAGGTAACGCCTTGGCGCAAGCCAGTGGATGACGCCACTGATATGGAAGCGGTTCAAGGTAATTTCTCTGCCAGTCTAAAGGCCGACATGTTCGCGTGCCGACGGTGCTGGGACGGGGGTCTGGCCGCCGCCCCCATCACTGCCGTGGCGATCCAGCCAAGGATGACCAGCGGCCGACTTGCGGTAAGAGCTTGCCGCCGTATTGATGTCGGTAACGCCGGCGACATCGGCTGCAATGCTGAGGGTTTTCGCGACTAGCAGCAACAGCACAACGCCCCGGTGCACGACCGGTGCAAACGCGGCCTCGCTAATGGGAAACCAGCACGGGTATCTTCAAGGACAGGAGAATGGACTCTGTGACGCCGCCGAAGACGAACTCCATCCACATCGGGTGAGAGTAGCCGCCCATCACCAGGAGATCATACGGCCCCTGCTCAATCTGTTTCCGGAGTGCATGGTGCGCCGGTGCGCTTCCGAGGCGAAGCACGTCAGCGTCAACCGCGACCCCGTGCCTGCACAGATGCGTCAACAAGCTTTCCGCGTCGTCGTCGCCGTTTTCCGTGGACTCGGGACTGTTCGTGACGACGCGCACGGATCGTGCCAAGCGCAATAGCGGCAAGGCATCGTGGACTGCCCGTACCGCTTCACGGCTCCCGTCCCAGGCGATGGCAACGTTTGCAAGTGACCCAAGCCGTACGGCGGCCGGCACGACCAGAACGGGACGACCGCATCGTACGACAACCGAGTGAGCGATCGGCAAGGGGTGGGTTTCCGGCGAGCCTTGCCATTCGTACTGGCCAACAATGACAAGGTCCGCGTAGCGGGCTCTGTCGCGAATACCCTGGACGACGTCGCCTGTCGTCTCGAACCAGCACGTGTCAGCCTGGCGCTCCGACACCTCGGCGCGGAACACAGCCGCTGCCTCCGCGGCTTGCAGCGCGAGTTGCGAGGAGAGATGCGCCGCGACTTCCTCGACCCGCGTCGGCTTGTATAGGGGCGGCACCTCCGGCGGTGGAGTCACATGGATTCCGCTCAGTCGCGCGCCTGTGCTACCAGCCAGGTCGGCAGCGAATTGCACCCTGCGCCGCCCTGATTCGCTCCCATCTACGTGCACCAGCAAGTCCCGATACATCTCCAGTCCCCCAATCACCACCGGCATCGCATTCGTTGCGGGAATGCCATGTGGCAGACCTCATCGGCTGCCGCCCGCGCCTGATCGCGAGAAACCGGACAGGCGAAGAACCTTAGGCTTTCGCCTCAAATATAGTGGCTTGACGAGGAACATCCGTAAGTAATCAGCCCGCTTGCAAAATGCACGAATGGCGGAGCACAC
>Ga0209426_1001859_pt1 | contig 11167 bp, 9 predicted proteins | sample Deesub1362B_J571_FD_187697 | JGI IMG/M metagenome (GOLD analysis project Ga0209426, IMG submission 187697) | Deep oceanic, basalt-hosted subsurface ecosystem from Juan de Fuca Ridge flank, Pacific Ocean, CORK Borehole 1362B_J2.571 (SPAdes)... ...
ACGTGCCATAAAATACTCCTTATATCGATGTTTATAACATCATTTGGGGAGCAAAATATCACTTATAGCTGTTGTTCAAATTTCCTGATCCACCTCTGATACAGTCATTACTCCGTATCTAGATTTCACAAGTGAACTTTTACAGCACCTGTTATCTAGAAAGCTTATTATTCCTTATTCTATAAATGATCTTGATAAGTTTATAGAGGAAAAAGATGGCACTATAAATTATTATATTTACTATATAAATTATCAGATCAACATCCAACCCAAGGATGGAGATTACCAAATGATGTTACATCGACTAATCTACCCTCGCCCAGATGAATTTTTAGAAAATCCAAATTTCTGTTATGAGTTTTGGAAGAAGATAGCATTTTATGAAAGTATGCAATATCTCATGTTTAAAATGAAAAGTGTGCGTTATGACTTTTCTCCTGGTCCCAAAACAACTAACGTATTCCAAAATTTGGTCAATAATTTCTCTGTAGGGCAAATTTACAATATTATCTATAGAGCTATTGCAAATAGTACAGAACAATACCAGTCTGGAAAAATTACAAAAAATCATGCTCAGAATATGGTTATCTCCTCATGTGAAGGTCAAGGTGAAAGAGCTATTGCTAACAACTGGAGCCTTACAGCTTACTCAAGGATTAAAGACCTACCACAGTCCCAAGTTAGTAAGATTTTCTTTGATTCAATTCTTCAGATTTCATACCTTGGTTTTTCAGAGAAACCCACCCTTAATTTATAAATATGAAAGAAATCAACTTAGGTAATTAGTAAGTCGATATGAATGTCCAACGATTTTTTGTAATAAGCGACTTGCAAGAGCACAATCTATTGCTTGCTGTGTAAATTCTAGATAAAGCGTTTAGCCATTTTTACATCTCCAAAGTTAACTTTACGTTAGCTTTAGAAGGAAACACTGTCCATTATTTTGGCTTGGATCATTTGAGAGTTTTTTTGTTAAATAGTTGATGATGGTACGATAAACTCAAAGTATAAATACATTCTTTAGAAATCATATTTCCCCTCGAATTGTACCAACAAAATGTAGTACCAAAACCAAACCACTATCGCTTTGAACCTGCTCAATTGGAACTCCTCTAGTCATATCATTATAGGAATTCATGAAGTAGTGAATCCACTCTGAATCTCCACCAGTTAAAACATATATTGCTCGATACATACGAATAAGCAATAAGGCCATTTCACCTTGTTTAGAAGTGGGATCAAGTATAGGATCGGCTTTTAAACGGCTCATTGAGCTGTGATGCACTCCAATCACAGATGCAACCTGTGATTGCTTTAAACCGAGCTGATCAGCAGCATTTAGAAATGCTTGTGCTAGCACCTTAGCTTCAACATTCGATTGGGTAATATTTGTTTTCATAAGCCTCTATAGAATCAACTAATTGAACAATATATTGGGGATTAGAAGAAATATATTGCCCTATGATTTTGCAACACAATGTGGGCATGATTCTTGGGCTGTTAATTCCATATCAAAAATTTTTGTACCTGAATAACCAACGCCATATCGAGTAAAGTAATTATTTACTAACTGAGTAGAATTTCTCCATTCTAAAAGCAGATCGATTGCAAGACCTGCAACTGCTAAGCTAGCAGAAACTGAATAAGGAGTATAGGCTGCACAAGGTCCTAACCCCATAATTTTTAGAAAATCCTTATTTGCCAGTGGATCAAATTTCTCTTTGTAGTCGTCCATCCCTGATTGATGTAAACAACTAATGCACCCCCCTTTACTCTCGTATTTAGAAGGCAAATTCATCAATGCTTGCACACATTCCCCATTGCCATATATCCATAGATGTAAAAGATTTGGTCTATATTCTTTAGATATTTGAAGTATTTTTTCATTTAAATACTCTGCAATTTCAATCTGACCAGTAGCATCTATAACTAAATCATATTCACTAAAATTACTTATCGTATTTACACTTTTACCTATAGAGTGAATATTAAGATTTTTATCACCAAATTGCTCTTTTATATACTTAACTATTGCCTCGGCTTTATTCAAACCAACATACTGCCTACCTAATATATGTCTACCTAAATTTTCAACCTTAAAGTCATCACTATCACAAATTTTGAAATCACCTTCTTCTAAGCTAGCACCAATTTTAATTAATGCATCTGCAACATACCCTCCTATTGCACCTGCTCCAATTTGTAGAATTTTCAAATTAGTTAAGTTATGAGGTTTAACATCTTTTATATTTCTATTGATTAGCTCTTGCATACAGTAATTTTTCACATACACAGGAAAAACAAGCTCTTTCAAAAATTCTGAAGATATTTCAATGTTTACATCTAACGACTTAAGATATACCCTCTTCCAATCGACATAAAAAGAAAACATATGATTTTCAAAACACAAAGAAATGAATAACTTCTTGTCAGTTCTAAATTCACGTAGGTATTTCTTCAATAAAATAAAACAATTCTGAGAAAATTTATAAATAAATAGAAGCATTTTCCCCAGAGTTATATCACCTTCTTCATTGAAAAAATTAGAAATTAATGGGAAATTAATGCTAGATATTCTTAAAATAATAAAATTAACTTTAATTGTTTTTTGAGCTTCGTCAGCATCCGCAGAATAGTATGTCAAAGAAATATTCTTTACACCCTCCCTCCCCTCAAGCTCTACAAATAAATTTTCCATTTTGAATTTCTTTTCGAACTTATTAGACAGTATCATCCAAATTGGAACTATTTCTTTTCTTAACTCCGAAACAAATCCAGAAGGGCTAATCAAATCTAGAATTACACGTTGAAATTGAGCTTCTAAAAAAGCTAAAATTTGTGTAAAATTTTTTCGATTAATTTCCACTTTATCATGCAATGCGTAACAAAAATTATAAGCATTCTTATTTAAATATTTAAAATCATGTTCAATAGAAAAGTGAGGTAGTGGAAATTTAAAATATTTGTTTATTTTTCGAATCTCAAGAAGATCATCAGTGAACAAATAGATATTAGGAGGAGATATAAAATCCCAATTCCTAAAAAAAACCCCCAATTTTATATCCACCCCAGCTATAACAACTTTTTTTACCCATAAATTATTATAAAATTTTTTCTTTAAATTCGTATCACATGGATCCACCAAATTATAACCTAACTGAGTAAGATATTTAGCATAAATAATAGGGATCAAAGCTTATTATCCTCCCTGATTTTCAAGGTATAATACTTTTTATTCACAATCAAATTAAACCAATCCTCACTATAGCTTTTATTACTTCCAATCCACAATAATTTAGGAGTTTGATTAAAACCCTCACTCCCTATAAGCTGATTCCATCCATTATAATCACAGATAGAGGGACGCGGATAAGGTTCTGGGTGAGTATGCCATTCACCAATATACTGTAATACCCCTTCTGATATTTCATGCATTTTATTTAAATACTTTTGATGATTTTGAGACTTTCTAAAAAAACTATATATGGATCTTTCATCATCATCTGCTGGAGGACTAATATCAATTACTCGTAATGATTTACTACGTATTTCACCAATAATGATTCCACATGCCTCAGTCTTCCGAGTACCATGAAATTGTCTATGCAGATGAATTAAATGAAGTGCTCTGTCTGTTAAGAACACTTCAAATCCTAACTCATGAGAATAAAGGTGTAATCCCAAGTTTACCCACCCCTTGTAGGTTGAATTGTCGCTGGGGATACAGCCTGCGATGGTAACTCTTGATTAGTATTCTCAATAATCACATAGCTTTCATTATCAGGAATTCTTTTACCGAATTTACTTCGTAAAAAATTAATTGAAGTTTTTGCTGATTCAACCTCAATTGCTGCCGTAACTGCATCAAGTAGTTCTGAAGCTAAATCATACGCCTCGCTTCTTTCATCTTCAGGAATTCTATTAAAATCTTCATCTGTATGCTCAGGAATAGAATCTTCTTTGACAGGACCTAGTAGTGCTTCAGGAAGTTTTTTTACAACGTGTAATAATGCAAGATCATCCCGATCTTCAAAGTATTGATAATTTTGGTTTGCAATTATCATAAGTAATATTGAACTTGGCCCTCCACCTTCTTCATATTCTTGATCTCTCCAAGCCTTAAGATATCGAGCAATGTATCTCAATTGTCTTCCATTATCTTCTTGTTCAGCCAAATGATCTGCATACCATTTACGAATCAATTCACAGTCACTTTCTTTCCAATTACCATCACGTAAAGCCATGAGGATTTTAGTAATATAATCGAGTTGTATGATTTTGGCTTCACTCTCAAAGCTCTCTGTTGAGTAATGATAACCTCTAAATATATATTCATCTTTGGCAATTGTCGCTTTTGCCTCATCCAGAATCATATTATTTCGTTCAACTAAACTTTCAAACATTAAATCTGGAACAATATAAAGAGGCACATCCATATGAGCATTTCCAGCTAATATAAGACGACAGCAAGTATTTTTTGTTTTGCATAAAATCCAACCTTCCCTATTAGCCAATGGCTCTAATAAAGCTTCTACAACTTCAAAGTATGACTTAGCTACTTTATCTGAACGCCCTTGAGCTAATAATGAATTAGGCAAATATACTCCATAATCAACATCCATTTCTTGTGAGGGATATGCTGGCTGATTACATGTACCATAAGCCCAAGAGCCTTGTAGACGAAATTTTGGCTTGATAATATTTGGATCACCGCCATTTTCTGTAATAAAGTTCGCCATTCCTTGCTTCAAGACAGCTCTTACTTTTTGACGACACTCATTTAAATAATCACGTTGTTCACTAGTAGGCTTAATTTCATTAATAAAACCATCTAATTTGGCTCTAAAAGTTCTATGCAAATTACTACCCATTAACCTCTCCCCCCTCTACATTTTTTTGCGGACCATAGAACCATGTTCTATTTCTTTTTGGTTGATTAAAATAATTACGAATGAACTCTTTACCTAATGCGACTTTTGCAGATTGAATACCATTACCTTCTAGTACCTGTCTAGCCTCATCAGTTGTTTCATCTAATCCAATAAATTGGGCTGATGACTGCACTATTTGCTCATCTATCTTATAAAATTGGTTTGGAAATGGCTCCATCCTATGTTTTACCATCTGTTCCATGAATTGCTGCTGACTACTCAAAACTAAATCAATAATGTTTGGAGCCGCTTTAAAAATAGATCCTTCCCCCCAATCCAAATAACCACCATCTTTTTTAGTACTCGGATTAAGCTGTTTTTTTGATGATAATGTTCCGATTGAAAGAATGTGTACATCTTGGATATTTTTCTTAAACATATAATCCGCTTCATGTAAGCCCACCAAGCTTGGATCATTAGCAAAAAGCCCACCATCCACAAACTCATTAGGACCTATCGCATGTCGTGGAAAATAAGTTGGTGCTGCTGAAGTAGCCAACGCCACATCAACTATCTTTAATTTCCAATCACGCTTTAGATTTACATTATGGGGTGTTTTTAAGGTAACAGGACTACCACGTGTAAAATCAATAGTTGGAATTACTACTGGGCATTTTAAATCCCCTAAAATCGAGTCACCAAACCATTCTTCTAATATAGTTTTCAATGACTGGTTAGAATACTTAGATCCTCTAATTTTATAGAATGGTTTGGGCTTAAATATTTTGTCACCATGAGATTTGAACAATTCAACAATGTCATCTGCGCTTATGCCATATGCTATTGCTAAAGCAACAATACCCCCCACGGAAGTTCCTGTAATTAGATCAAAGCAATCAGCTATAGAAGCGTGGCCATTTTCTTTCGCCTCTTGTTCTAATTCTTTCAATACGGTAGTCGTGAATAATCCACGATAGCCACCACCTGACAATGCCAAAATTTGAAATTTTTCCATATCTTCTTACTTGTTATGAGTTATCAATTTAAATAGGCACTAAACAAATAAAATCAAGACACATCATTAAAAAAAAATGTAGTTTATCAATTTTTTCTCTACGAATTAATATTAATCATATTTTCCTACCCACGACCAAAGCTTTTGATAGCTTTTTATATAAAACTACAAAGATAGTGAAACCTATGACTTCATTTATATTTATAAATTCTATCGAACTAAAAACAGTGAAAATAAGGTCACTTTTGCTAGTGGAAATTTAAGATTAACCAACGATAGCCAAACTTTAGAAGGTATTTATTAGACTAATACAAATACATGCGGTGAAATAGAGTTAAATTTAGTTGATCGAAATTGTGCTAATGTTGATTCATATCAGATGACCACAAAGTTACAAACAAATAATAAATAAACTTCAATAGCTAGGCTTAAGAGATCAATCACTTTTGATTCATCTGGGTAGATTTATCCATCAATCGTTTATTCCATTTTTTTTAATTTTTTTATTGTTTTTTTAGTTTGTATACTTTGCAAAAAATTAAAAAACTTCTTTCCTATGACTACATAATATACGAAGAAGCTTATAGCTCCTTCAATTGCAATATCTTATAAGCACCCATTGTTGAATTGATTACTCATTAACCACAAGATATAGATTTTTTAAAGAGTCTATACACCATATAATGTGTTCTATATAATAATTGCCAAAGCATCATTTTGTGGTACTTAAACAGATATTGATTGCATTTTGCAGAATTTTTTGTTGACATGAAATGACATCAAATTCTTGGTTTGAAAGGATGTATACATTTTTTCATTATTTTACTCATGACAAGCAATTATCTATATGTAAATAAAGGATTTTTCAATGTATACACTTTTAACATCAATAGAATGTCAGTAATTTATTCCAATAAAGCACCCTTCTTTATAGCAAGAAGGGTTCTAAAGATTAAGGCAAAGAGTATGATGACTATGACTCATAACTATATGTTGGGATTAGCTGTTCTGATCTTTGCCTTTATTTTCTTTTATGTACCGATGGTTTATGCATTTTTAGCCATTCGTAAACAACAGCGTAAGCAAAATAAGTCTTAGGAATTACTGACGATAGCTCGTCAACACCATAGATATTAATAAGACTTAATTTTGCTTACACAATATAAGCGTATAGTTAAAGGCATCGTTGTTGAGAGATGTCTATTACGGCTACACACAACGAAGAGAGAACGAAAATGTCTATCCTAAGTTGGGACGATTTTGAAGATGATTCGCAAAAACCGACTACACCTGAACACAAGTCTGCGTCCCTCGACTCGCAAAAAACGGTTAATACGCAGGTGGTATCTAATGCAGAGCAATCATCGCCGAGCATGGCAGCTGCACAACCCGTTGGAGCCAGTACCAACCGAGCAACAAATCCAACCGATTCGTTGGCTAGAGCATCTGCAGCCCTAGATCATTTGGACGTTGCACCGGGCTTAGAAGAGCTTGAAATGGGTGCTCAGCGTGTACAAGTTGACGACAAAGCCATGATCAACTGTCGTGCGGATTTAAACCAACTTGTTCCATTCAAATATGAGTGGGCTTGGCAAAAATACTTGGATGGGTGTGCAAACCACTGGATGCCACAAGAAGTTAACATGAACCACGATATCGCACTTTGGAAGTCTGAAAATGGCTTAACCGAAGATGAGCGTACTATCGTTATGCGTTCTTTAGGTTTCTTCTCAACAGCAGATTCATTGGTTGCGAACAACTTGGTTTTGGCGATTTATCGTCATATTACAAACCCTGAATGCCGCCAATACATTTTGCGTCAAGCATTTGAAGAAGCGATTCACACGCATGCTTACCAATACTGTATCGAATCTTTAGGTATGGACGAAGGTGAAGTCTTCAACATGTACCGTGAGATTCCAAGTGTTGCACGTAAAGCATCATGGGGTTTGAAATATACTCAATCTTTGAGTGATCCTACATTCCACACAGGAACGCCTGAAAACGATCAACGTTTACTTCGTAACTTGATTGCATTCTACTGTGTATTAGAAGGTATTTTCTTCTACTGTGGTTTTACTCAAATCTTGAGTATGGGTCGTCGCAACAAGATGAATGGTGTTGCTGAGCAATTCCAATACATTCTACGTGATGAATCAATGCACTTGAACTTTGGTATCGATATGATCAACCAAATCAAGATTGAGAACCCTCACCTTTGGACTGCTGAATTCCAACAAGAAGTGATTCAAATGATTCTTGAAGGTACGATGCTCGAGATCGAATATGCACGTGACACTATGCCACGCGGTGTATTGGGCATGAATGCAAGCATGATGGAAGAATATTTGAAGTTCATCTGTAACCGTCGTTTATCGCAACTTGGTTTACCAGAGCAATTCGCTGGTGTAACAAACCCATTTGCATGGATGTCTGAGATGATGGACTTGCGTAAAGAGAAGAATTTCTTCGAGACGCGCGTAACAGATTACCAAACAGGTGGTGCTTTGAGCTGGTAAGTATTTGCTCATCCGCTGAATGACAGATAATGTGAGATTTTTGACGCATATTTCGAGATTGTTACAAGTCGTAAGATGACACATAAAATTTCCTTGAAAAAAGCCCATCTATATAGACGGGCTTTTTTCGTAAAACAACACATCGAATTTCATTTACAACAATTGGACTCATACAATAATACTGAATGCAGATTGATGTGAGATTTTTGACACAGACTTCGAGATTGATGCAAACTTAATCATCTAAGCAAAAACAAAAAATAGAACCATTAGGCTTTATTTTTTATATTTAAATGAAGTTTCAATAAAAAGATATATAATTCAGCTAAATACATTGCTAACATTTAAAAGAGAGTAAATCAATGGATATTGAAACAACAGGTGTAAAAAAATATGCTTTCCAAGATCTCGTATGTATTTCTCTCATATTACAAATACAGCCTATAAATAACCTAAAGTTTTTCGTTGAACCTGAAAATAGTGAAGATGCAAAGATTACTATAGATAATCTTGATGGAATTAATGAAATCGAAATACAAGTTAAAGGATCACAAGATAATGTAACACCTACTAATCTAGCTCAGCATTTAGCACATTTCCCAAAAGGTAAAGCCGAAAATTGTTTGTTCGATCGCTTAATGACAAATCCAAATCTTCTCGTTGTTTTTGTTATGACTGGGAGGTGTAATGATTCAACTTCTAATTACTTATCTTCATTAGAAAATTTTTACCAAGTCCATCAAAATGATCGTATTAAACAAAAAGACGCCAGTGTTTTATTAAAAGAGTTTGAATTAGTTAAAGTAGATACTAAAACTGCTAAAGAGTTAGAAATAAACCGTATTAATTATATAAATAAAATACCTAAAAAATATCGTATTAGAACAGTCAAGGAAGCCCTAAAAAGATTAATTATCATCGAACAATTTACAGATGATAATGTTTTAGTTTTATGTGGCAATTTACTAAGATCTAAATATCTAATTCCTGATGATAAACATCAATCAGTTATTGAACGGTTAAAAACCGTAATATTTGATGGAAAAGAAACAAAAGAAAATATTGTAAATATTTTTAATGATGAACTCTCTAATTTTATTCCCCAAAATGTATATCCCATTGACTATATCAAGCATGGAATTGAAGATGATTTAAAGCAAATACTCACGACAAAAAATGCTTTACTTATTACTGGATCTCCACGTATAGGGAAAACTTATCTATCAAGATGGATAGCAGCTGAATACACAAGATTAGGTTTCGAAATAAAAGAAACTAGTGATGTAGCTGAAGCTTTACGTTTCATAACTGAGCCTACTAATTCTAAGCGCCTTGTATTAATTGATGACCCTTTTGGAGCAGCCCATTCTATTCCGAATGCACTCAATGCTTTCCAACAGTTTAAAGTAGTATTAAGTAGATTAAGTTCCAATAGAAAATTAATTGTCGCACAAGTTCAAGATAGATTATTAGAAGTAACAAATGCAGAAAACACTGAAGAAGTTGTCATAGGAACTCATCATTGGTTCAATTTAAATGATACTAATTCCATGTTTTTAAGTAATTTATGGAACTCAGTGGCTAGTAAATATTCAGTTCCTAGTGAGTTACAACATATTATTTCTAATAAACTAAACAATAATGAACTAATTTTAGAAGCAGGTTGCTTGGAATATTTAGCTATTCATCATTCAGAACTGAAAAATAATTTTAATTTAGAAAATATTAAACGTTTATCACATCAAGATGCAAAAAATTTAGGAAATGCATTGGATCAGGATGGATATAAATTAATTTTGAGAGTTGTAGCAATAGCTACAAATCATAGTAAAGATATCTCAATTCCAGATTTAACCTATATTCTCTATGAAAAAAATATCCAAAAGTTATTATCTATTTCTGATTTCTTGGGCACAAGTGTGTCATTAGGTACAGTAGATCCTATAGATTATACAGATAAAATCTTAATGAATTATGATCCTGAATATCAACTAACAAATGTAGATGATCAATTAATTGAAAAATTAGAGTTTAGAAAAATATTAAATATTAAAAAATCAAAAAATCTTATTTTTTCTCATCCATTTTATCGATCAGCTGCTGAGTATCTAGTCCAAAAAAATTCTGCCAGAAAAGAATATGAGATTATTGATCTTGTAAGTAAAGGAATATTCTGCTTATCCTCCAAAACATCTCGTGCAACTGCACGTAATCTTGATTGGATTTTTTACATTCTCAAAGAATCTGAAAATCAAAAAGCTTTGGTGGAATTAGCTATAAAAGCTTTAAAATCCAGTTTTCCATCTACTAGAGATATTGCGTTTCAATTTTTAATCAACAATTACAAAAACTTACCCACAGATATTGAAAAAAAATTAGACATCTGGTCATATCATGTTTCAAATTATGACTTATTAGACAATGCTGTATGGGTAAAAGGCGAACCAATTTATCCTATGGGAAAAGATATTACATTAGAATCAAGCCTAGCTACCTATTTCGATTCATTCTCTGTCAAACCCTACTCTCCAGAGTTAGATCCATTTTTTATGGGAAATAATACCGTTACATCAGAGGAGGTTTGGGATTTTTTACAAGTAATTGAAAAATCGCCTGAGAATCTAACTTTTTACACTGGGCAGAGTAAAACTTGAAGTGCGACATAAACCACCTAATTAATTTAAAGGGTTTATGGAGTATATAAAATTGTCATACCATCATCTTAACTTTGAAGATCGTACTGCATTAATGCTTGAGTCAAG
>Ga0209426_1001862_pt1 | contig 11147 bp, 12 predicted proteins | sample Deesub1362B_J571_FD_187697 | JGI IMG/M metagenome (GOLD analysis project Ga0209426, IMG submission 187697) | Deep oceanic, basalt-hosted subsurface ecosystem from Juan de Fuca Ridge flank, Pacific Ocean, CORK Borehole 1362B_J2.571 (SPAdes)... ...
CAAGCGAATTGTTATACTGGGGGCGATGCTGATTCGGCATAGCCATAAAACACCTACCTCCATTTTTTAAGAAGACATCCAGAGAAAAAAGTATAAAATTCCCGACTTTTGAAGAAAAAAAGGAGTGCCAAAAATAATGCGGAACCGTTTCAACGTTGACCCTTCTTTTTAAATCCGGTTGGATGGGCTTAATTTAAAAAAAAATTTTCAATTTGTCAATAAATGTTTACAGAATTTTAAATTTCATACTGGAGTTTCCATTCCGGGAACAAAATGTTCATTTTCGCCCGACAGGAACGGAATAAAATAAAAAAAGGCAGCTTCCCAATCAAAAAGCTGCCAGGAAAAAAGCGACAGGTTTCTTTCAGAATAGAGTTTTAGCGGAAAAGGGCTTTAATGCTGCCCCACGTGTGGCGAACGGCAGAAATACGAGGAGAAACCTCCCGCACACCGCTACGCGTGACCACATCCCCCGATAGCCCGACCACGGCTATCTGGTAATAGTAGGTTCTCCCATCTGATTTATACACCGAGCGGTCCGTATATTCGTAAAGCTTTTCCCCGCCAGGCTGCACAGGTTCTTCCGTCGCGGCCACAGAGGCAATCGGATAGAGTTGCGTCGGAGTTAGCCCCCTAAGAATTTGATATTCACGAACATTTGTTTCGACAGTAACTTTCCAGAGCAAGTGAACCTTATTCATCCCGGGCTCCACCCGGAATTCCCGAATCACCGCATCCGACCAGACCAGCTGAACCAGGATTATAACCAGAATTGCAGCTGAGATTTTTCTCATTATCATCCCCATCATTATCCTTAATTTAGTCAATCCTGCCCGTTTGTCAAGCTTTTTTTCTTATCGGCATATTTTCGCCGACATTTAGAATTTTTTATTCAGCTTGTCCTGGCCAGCTCCATTTCGGCCCCCTTTTAAGATGTCGGTCGCAGAAGTTGAACGATCCGTTTTGTGTACCAAAACAGCAAACCTTTTCCGAATTATTACCAAATCATAAACAAATACAGGAGGGTTACCACATCCAGGATACAAAAGAACTTCCTCCCATCGGAATCACATTCCGAAATTCCGCCCCTTCACTCCGTTTCCTCTTCTTTCAACGCCTCCAGGGCAATGCGGGCAGCCTGCTGCTCTGCCCTTTTCTTGCTGGTCCCCACTCCTACTCCGAGCACCTGCCCACGGATTTTTACCGATACCTCAAATACTTTGGCATGTTCTGGCCCCCGCTCTGAGCAGACCTCATATTCGGGCATCCCCATCCCTTTGGCTTGAGTGTATTCCAGAAGTTGGCTTTTGTAATTGCGATGGATTTCTTCCTTTAAAATCGCCTGGACCCGATTCAAGATGGTCCGAAACAGAAATTCCCTGGCGGCATTGTACCCCCCATCCAAATAAACAGCACCCACAATGGCCTCAAATGCATCGGCCAGAATGGATTCCCTTCTGCGTCCTCCGGAGCGTTCTTCCCCTGTTCCCAGAAAAAGGAACCGTCCCAATCCAAGATTTCGGGCGTGCCGGGCAAGTACCCTGCGGCTAACCAGGATGGATTTATATTGTGTAAGGATACCTTCGCTTTTTCGCGGAAAATGCTCGTACAAATACTCCGTAACCAAAAGACCAAGAACCGAGTCCCCCAGAAACTCCAGTCTTTCATTCGTTTTCAGGTGAGATTCTCCGGATATCGCCAGGTAAGACCGGTGGGTGAGGGCCAGCCTCAGCAATTCTCGGTTCGAGAACTGGTATCCTAGCTTGGCTTCGAGTTCCGCGATCTCATCGTCACCATCAGACCGCTCCAGGTTTTTCTTTGTGGAAAAAAACCGTCTTAGTTTGAGCAGGACTGATTTCATTCTCCGCGCTAGTCTTCAAACCGCTTCACAGCAAGGCATACGTTATGGCCGCCAAACCCAAAGGAATTGGTCAGCGCCACATTCACGTCTCTTTTTAAGGGTTTATTGGGAACATAGTTGAGATCGCATTCCGGATCCGGGTATTCATAATTAATGGTCGGTGGAATGATGCCATCCCGGATAGCCAGTACGCACACGATGAATTCAACTGCTCCGGCTGCTCCCAGCAAATGCCCCATCATGGATTTGGTGGAGCTGATGGCCAATTCGTAGGCGTAATCGCCAAATACGCGCTTGATGGCCAGCGTCTCAATTTTATCGTTGAAAGGTGTGGAAGTCCCATGAGCATTGATGTAGTCCACATCGGTGGGCTTCAAATTCGCATCCTGAAGAGCCAGTTCCATGGCCCGGGTGGCCCCATCACCGGTTTCATCCGGAGCAGTGATGTGATAGGCATCAGCTGTATAGCCCAGTCCCACAATTTCGGCATAGATAGGAGCACCACGGGATTTCGCATGTCCCAGCTCTTCCAGAACGATGATTCCGCCTCCCTCAGCCATTACAAAACCATCGCGCTTGGCATCAAACGGACGGCTGGCCTTCTGCGGAGCATCGTTCCGCTCCGACAGGGCTTTCATATTATTGAACCCGGCAAGTCCCATGGGAGTCAGAGGAGCTTCGCTGCCCCCAGCAATCATGACATCTGCCTCACCATACTGAATGGTGCGGAATGCATTCCCAATAGCATGGGCGCTGGTTGCACACGCCGAGGTTGTAGCATAATTAGGTCCCTTCAGGCCATACTGAATGGAAATGTATCCGGGAGTGATATCTGAAATCATCATCGGAATAAAAAAGGGAGTCACGCGATCCGGTCCAGTCTCCAGCAATTTGCGGAATTCGCGCTCAAAAATAACCATCCCTCCAACGCCTGATCCGACAATAACGCCCACGCGCTGTCGGTCCACATTGTCAAAATTGATACCGGAATCTTCCACAGCCATCCGAGTTGCTGCCATAGCATACTGCGTAAAAAGGTCCATCCGCCGGATTAGCTTCCGGTCGATGAACTTTTGCGGATCAAAATCCTTTATTTCTCCGGCAAACTTGGTCACATGGTCCGTGGTATCGAAACGGGTGATCGGTCCAATTCCACTCTTTCCAGCCAGAAGGGATTCCCACATCTCCGCAACGGTCATCCCCACCGGAGTCACAACGCCCATGCCCGTAACTACAACCCGTCTCTTCATACCTTTTTCTCCGCCTCCTCGTTCAATCCGGATCAATCATCCCTTTTCCCAAAAGACAACCGCCTCGATGGCACTGCCATCCCATTCCGGGATTCATCCTCGGGCCGCTGGTTTCAAAACGCTCCAGCCGTTTTCCAGATCTGCGATAGATAACAAAAGCGCTTCGCCGCTATGTCCATCCAGCGAACATCAGGGAAAAACCTTCAGGCCATTCATCCGCCGTTCCAGCAAATAAAATAAACCCCGGACGTTTTGAAGTGAACAGAGCTTTTGTCAAAACGTCCGGGGAAAAGTTCAGGCTTTTTCTTCCAGTTTTTTCTTCAAATAGTCGATGGCGCTTTGTACGGTGGTAATTTTTTCGGCGTCTTCATCCGGGATCTTGATATCAAACTGTTCTTCAAAGGCCATTACCAGCTCCACCGTATCCAGAGAATCAGCGCCCAGATCATCGATAAAGTGAGCCTCAGGAGTAACCTGGCTGGGATCCACGCCCAGCTGATCCACGATGATTTCTTTGACTTTTTCTTCAATGTCCATATGAGATAACCTCCCTTTTTTGATTTACCCTATCATCACATTCGCATTCCCCCGTCAACGCGCACAACTTCTCCCGTGATATAGCGGGCCTCATCGGAGGCGAGAAACGCCACTACGTTGGCCACATCCTCCGGTTTCCCAAAATCGTTCATGGGAATAAACCGGAGGTATTCCTGCTTCACATTTTCCGGTAATTTTTCCGTCATCTGTGTCTGAATGAACCCCGGTGCAACGGCATTGACCGTAATCCCGCGCGGAGCCAGCTCTTTGGCCAAGGACTTGGTGAGTCCGATCAGCCCCGCTTTGGAAGCAGAATAATTGGCCTGTCCCGCGTTTCCCATCAGGCCAACCACAGAGGAGATGTTTACAATCCTCCCATACCGCTGCCGCATCATGATTTTTGCCGCTGCACGGGAACAGAGAAACGCCCCTTTCAAATTTACATTCAGCACCAGATCCCAATCTTCATCGGACATGCGGATGGCCAGGGTGTCCCGCGTAATTCCGGCATTGTTCACAAGAATGTCCACCCTTCCAAACTGGTCCACAGCTTTCCGGAACAGCTCCTCCACTTCCTGTGCGCTGGTCACGTTGCAGGGAATAAAGATGGCTTCTGAACCGGCCTGGCGGATTTCTTCCAGAACAGGCCTGGCTACATCTTCGGACTGTACGTCCGAAACTACCACGTTTGCACCATCCCGGCCCAGGGTCGTCGCAATAACACGGCCGATCCCCATAGCCGAACCGGTAACAACGGCTACTTTTCCCTTAAAACGAGACAAGATCTTTTCCCTCCTCTATTTCAACCCATTTTTTCAAAATCGGTTACGGTCCCTACGGGAATACAGCGGAGCGAGCGGTCAATTCTGCGCACCAGCCCGCACAGCACCTTGCCCGGCCCTGTTTCGTAGAATTCCTGAAAACCAAGCTCTGCCATCCTCTGGATGGACCGTACCCACAGCACCGGCGAAAGCAGCTGTTTTACCAGATTTTGACGCAGCTCCTCCGGATCCGTCGTTTCCGCGGCAGTGGCGTTGCATACAACCGGGCAGCTGGGGGCTTTAAATTCCGCCGTTTCAAGAGCCTGTTTCAGTTCAGCAAGAGCCGGCTCCATTAAGGGTGAATGAAATGCCCCGCTTACCACCAGCTCAACAACCCTCTTTGCTCCCGCCTCCCGGGCCAGTTCCATCCCACGGCGAACCCCTTCCACAGAGCCGGAAATCACAATCTGTTCGGGCGAGTTGAAATTGGCGGGCACAACAACCCCGCTTTCGCTCGCCTGTCGGCAAATTTCCTCGACCTTCTCCGCTCCAAGTCCAATAATAGCTGCCATGGTACCGGGATATGTTTCCCCGGCGTGCTGCATCAGCCGGCCGCGAATTGCGACCAGCCGTAAACCCGTTTCAAAATCCAGAACTCCGGCCGCCACCAGAGCAGAATATTCGCCCAGGCTGTGCCCGGCAACGATCCCAGGACGGATGCCTTTCTTTTCCAGCATCCGGACGACAGCCATGCTATGCACAAAAATTGCCGGCTGAGTAATCTCCGTTTGCTTGAGTTTTTCCTCCGGGCCCTCAAAAGAAACTGTCAGGAGATCGAATTCCAGATGGGAATTGGCCAGATCGTAGAGCTCACGGACCTCCGGAAAAGCCTCGTACAGATCTTTGCCCATTCCTACATACTGCGATCCCTGTCCCGGAAAAAGAAACCCCGCTGTCATTCCCTTTGCCTGTCTCCTTGTCCTTACCTGTTCAAACGCACGTCAAAATTTAAAAGAATCTGGTTATTTGTCAAATGAAAATTAAATTTCCGTAAAATCTCAGAAACGAATCAGCGCAGATCCCCAGGTAAATCCACCCCCAAACGCGACAAGCAGCACCAGGCTCCCCTGTCGGATTCTGCCCAGCTGCTGGGCTTCGTACAGCGCAATGGGAATGGATGCCGCCGACGTGTTTCCGTACCGGTCCAGGTTCACATAAACCCGGTCTTCCGGAACATCCAGACGCTTGGAAATGGCCTCAATGATCCGTACATTGGCCTGATGCGGGATAAACAGGTCAATATCTTCTCCGGCAAACCCATTTTCTTCGATAATACGGGTGGCGGCGTCTCCCATGTTACTGACCGCATGGCGGAAGACTTCCCGCCCTTCCATCTTGATGAAATACTGTTTTGGATTATCTTTCGCTCTGGAAGGTGGCATCAAGCTGCCGCCGCCAGGCATGTTCAGCAAGTGGCGGAGTCGCCCGTCGCTTTTGATGTAAGTATTGATGATGCCTCGTGTTCCGTCCGACGGTTGCACAATAGCCGCTCCGGCACCGTCTCCAAACAGCACACAGGTTCCGCGATCCTCCCAGTCAGTAATACGGCTAAGAAGTTCCGCTCCGATAACCAGGACAGTACGGTATTTACCGGTGGTAATGAGAGAATCAGCCAGTGCCAGGCCGTAAATGAAGCCGGTACAGGCCGCGCTAATATCGAAAGCGGCGGCGTTCACCGCCCCAATTTTTTCCTGAACGAAACAGGCCGCCGAAGGGAAATACATATCCGGTGTGACGGTTCCGATGATGATCACATCGATTTCCTCCGGACCGATGCCCGCCTGTTTCATAGCGATACGGGCAGCTTCCGATGCAAAATCAGAAGTGGCTTTGCCCTCTTCGGCTATGCGGCGTTCGCGGATGCCAGTCCGCGTACGGATCCATTCATCCGAGGTATCCACCATTTCCGCCAGGTCGTAGTTGGTCAAAACTTTCTCCGGAACGGCGGCCCCCAGGCCCGTGATCATCGATTTTGGAGTTCTTCTTTCCAAGGCTCTTGCTCCTCCAGCACCAGGTTTTCCGTAATTGCCTCTTTCAACCGTTCATTCACCCGCAAATCCAGCATTTTCCGCGCTTCGCGGATGGCATTCCGGATGGCCTTCGGACTTGACCGGCCATGGCAGACAATACAAACACCGTTTACCCCCAGCAGAGGAACACCTCCATATTCCTGATAATCCATTAGCTGGTACAGCTTGCGGAAAGTGGGCTTCATCAAAAAAGCCCCCAGATTTGCAGGGATATTCCGGCCAATTTTCCGCTTCAGCGTGCGGGTGAGCATCCCAATCATGCTTTCCGCGAATTTCAGCACGATGTTTCCCACAAACCCATCGCACACTACCACCTCTGCCGTGCCCCGCAATATGTCACGGCCCTCAATATTGCCAATAAAATTCAGTTTGCTGCGCTTTAGAAGCTGGTGCGCCTGGCGGACAACCTCCGGCCCCTTGGTTTCTTCCTCACCAATATTAAGCAACCCTACTTTCGGCCGCTTGATATCAAAAATATGTTCCATGTACACGGACCCCATCACCCCGAACTGAAGCAGGTTCAGCGGCTTGCAATCGGCGTTGGCCCCCACATCAATCACAACACTCATGCCTTTCTCATTGGGAATAAAAGAACCCAGCGCCGGCCGGTGTACTTCAGGCAGCCGCCCCAGGGTAAAAAGAGCTGCCGCCATAAACGCCCCGGTATTTCCGGCACTGACCACGGCATCCGCTTTGCCCTCCTTTACCAGCCGGGTAGCTACCACAACAGAGGCGTCTTTTTTGCGGCGAAGTGCCTGGGCCGGTGATTCTTCCATCTCAATCACTTCAGAAGCGTGATAAATGTGAAGGGGGAGTTTTTTCACGTCGTACTTGGAAAGCTCCTTGCGGATTTGATGTTCGTCTCCCACCAGAATCAGCTCATACCGGCCCCGCGCAACCCTGGCTGCCTGGATGGCCCCATCTACAATCGCTTCGGGAGCATAATCGCCCCCCATTGCATCAATGGCGATCTTCATCCGGTCGCTTGAATTTGTCCCTTACCGGAAATACACCCTTCCCGCTGAATCCGCCAGCGCCTGGTTCGTCCGAGAAGAATTATTCCGTCGGTGGATATATCATCTTCCCAGCATAATAGCCGCAATGCGGACAAACCCTGTGCGGCAGCTTGGGCTGATGACACTGAGGGCATTCCATTAAATGTGGAGCGGAAAGTTTCCAGTGAGTACGCCGTTTGTCACGCCGTGATTTCGAGGTCTTTCTTTTAGGAACCGCCATTTCGTCCTTCTCCTTTCTTTCCTTAACCTTACTCCAGCAGCTTCTTCAGTGCTTCCCAGCGCGGATCTACCGGTTTCTCGCCACATACACAGGATTCCACATTCAGGTCCCGGCCACAACCCGGACAAAGCCCCTTGCAATCGGGCGAGCAGAGCCGTTTCATCGGAACTTCAAGCAGAATGGTATCCCGAATGTCGTGACCCAGATCGATCTCCGGAGAATCCAGCCGGTAATAGCGGATATCATCATCCAGTTCCCGCTGAAGGTTCCCAAGGCGCGGCGTCCCGTGGCCCTTTAGCTGGTAATAAAGCCGGAGTTCACCGCTGAGAGTCTGATCAAACTCCCGCAAACAGCGGTCACAGGTAAAATGAGCCAGACTCGTCACCTTTGCGTGGATATACACATGCGTTTCGCTCTTATCCACTTCCAGGTGACTGAATACCGGATTTGGAAACATCACCTGGTCTTCAATGTCCAGGCTAGCCGATGTTTCCTCAAAATCCAGCTCATGAAAACCTACCGAAAGCTGTGCCAGATTTATTTTCATGGCTATTTCACCACCTTTCCCAATCAAATCGAACAAATATAGATAAAATATCCTCCCAATTCAAGCGATTTTAGAATCTTTTTTTCCATATCCTCACCCACCTTCGCTGGCTCTTGGCGTTTTTTTTCAAATAATGAAGCCCTGCCTTTCCATCAGGCAGGGCCACATTGTACGCCCATAAAACGTGCGAAACGCAGAAAATGTTCCACGCTATCCGTTTTGTACCAGTTCTGCCTCCGAAAAGAAAAAGGAAATTTCCAGCCGGGCATTCTCAGGTGAATCGGACCCGTGAACGATGTTGTTTTGCTTGCTGGTCGCATACTTTTTGCGGATAGTGCCTTCTTCGGCCTCTGCCGGGTCCGTCGCACCAATCAGCTTGCGGAAATCCTCCACCGCATTTTCTTTTTCCAGCACCATCGGGATGCAGCGGCCTGACGACATGAATGCCACCAGATCCCTGTAGAACGGTTTATCTTTGTGAACCCGGTAGAATTCCCCCGCAGTTTTCGCATCCATTTTCACCATTTTCATAGCTATAATGTCAAATCCGGCAGCGAGAATCTCGTCAATTACCTTTCCCGTTACTTTTGCCTCAATACAGTCCGGTTTCAAAATGGCCAGTGTCCGTTCCTTCACCGTCACCTCCTCTTATTCAACAACCATCCCTTCTTTTTCTGCATACTCCTTGGCAAACTGATACCCGATTTCCAGAGCCTTGAGGTTGTTCTCCTCTGTGCCTTTAGGTGCACGGCGTTTCACTGCCGCCACCAGTGCATCTTTCGAAACCACACCCAGTAGTCCCGACACAATTCCCAGGGCAATTACGTTGGAATAGATAGTCCGGCCCATCTCTTTCAGTGCCAGATCGATAATCGGGAGACGGATAACTTTGTGCGGTGGATTGCCGATGTTGGGTACCAGATTGGAATCCACCAGCAGCAGGGCATCCGGAGCCAGGTCGCGGAAAAAGCGGTTGTTGTAGTTGTTGGCCGCATAATAGCGGTCGAATGATCGCTGAGCCAGAGCCATGAAGAAATTGATGGATTGGGTCTGCGGAAAGTGAATGGGCTTTTCACTGATAACCACATCCACTTTCGTAGCCCCTCCACGGACCTGTGCTGTGTAAGTAGGGCTCTGGATGGCGTATTTCTGGTCATATAATACCGCCGCTTCTGCGAGTATGGCACCCGCCAGGATAACACCCTGCCCGCCTACCCCGCTGAAACGGAGTTCAATTCTATCGCGTTTCATTGCACATTCTCCTTTTCTTTCTCTTTGAGTCGTTCCTGAACCCGCCGACGGAGCGCTTCGTACCTCTCCGTGTACTCAGGGATTGTGTCGTTTCTGTACAACTCGCCGGTTACAAATTTTCCGTTCAGTTCGTCCGGCGACATGTTTTTGGCCCGGCTAACCGGAACTCCGTGTTCTTTCAGCCAGTGTAACATTTCCACGGGATCGGCCAGGCGGTTGCGGCGTCCGAACTGAACCGGACAGGTGGATTCGGCCACAACCACGCTCATTCCCCTGTGGGCAAATGCATTTTTTATGTACCGTTCCAGCAACATGGCCTGTGCAACCGTTCCGCGGGCCACATAGGTAGCCCCCGCCGCTTCTGCTAATTTCGCAATATCAAAATTCGGTTCGACATGTCCGTACGGCGCAGTAGTAGCCACCGCTCCCGGCGGTGTAGTCGGCGAATACTGTCCGCCCGTCATTCCATAAATATTATTATCCACAACAATCATTTTGATGTCGATATTCCTGCGGCAGGCATGAATGAAGTGATTCCCGCCAATGGCAGCAGAATCGCCATCTCCGGCCACTACAATAACATGTTTATCCGGCCGGGCCATCTTGATTCCCGTAGCAAACGCCAGAGCCCGTCCGTGCGTCGTGTGCAGGGTATTGAAATCCACATAACCGGGCATCCGGCTGGTACAGCCGATTCCCGATACAAAGGCGATGTCGTCGTTTTTCCATCCCATGGCATCAATGGCCCGGAGAATGGCCTTCATCACAATACCGATGCCGCAGCCCGGACACCACATATGTGGGATGTATTGATTCCGCAAATATTTTTCATATTCGAACGCCATTTTATGCCACCTCCCGAATTTTCTCCGCAATTTCCCGCGGCCGGATGATCTGACCACCCACCTGGTGCATCCCAATTACCTTTGCCTTTCCCATCGAAGTCCGCTGTACCTCCAGAACCAACTGGCCAAGATTCATTTCCGGAACGATGATAGTATGCACCTGTTCGGCAATTTCGAGCATCCGCCTTTCAGGGAAAGGCCAGAGGGTAATGGGCCGGAAAATTCCTACTTTGATTCCTTCTTTGCGGCATTCATTAACCGCATCTACGGCTGCCCGCGCCTGAGAACCGATTGCCACCACTGCCACTTGCGCGTCATCCAGATGATATTCATGGTTCTTCAGAATTTGGTCCAGATGGCGTTCGATTTTCCGCCGACGCCGCCGCTGCATCCGGTTGACCACTTCCACATCCGTGGACGGGAACCCGGTCTTATCGTGGCTCAGCCCTGTTACGTGATAGCGGTATCCTTCAAAGAAATTCGCCATGGGCGGTACGTCATCTTCGGCATCGTCGTAGGGCAGGTAATCTTCTGGCGGAACGGAAGGCTTCTTGCGGTTAACAATCTCGATGGAACCCGGGTCGGGCAACCGTACCGCTTCGTGCATGTGCCCGAGAATCTCGTCCAGAAGGATAATAACCGGAACCCGGTACCGTTCTGCCATATTAAAGGCCCGGATGGTTTCGTGGAAAATTTCTTCCATGTAGGCAGGAGCGACCACGATGATCTCATGATCGCCATGGGTCCCCCAACGGGCCTGCATGATATC
>Ga0209426_1001864_pt1 | contig 11144 bp, 11 predicted proteins | sample Deesub1362B_J571_FD_187697 | JGI IMG/M metagenome (GOLD analysis project Ga0209426, IMG submission 187697) | Deep oceanic, basalt-hosted subsurface ecosystem from Juan de Fuca Ridge flank, Pacific Ocean, CORK Borehole 1362B_J2.571 (SPAdes)... ...
TATTCCGGTGAACGTTGATGGCGGTTTGAAGGCCAAGGGCCATCCGATCGGAGCTACCGGCGTTAGCCAGGCGGTAGAGGCTTACAAGCAATTACTTAACCAAGCTGACCCGGGAAGGCAGGCTGAAATCAAGGAAGGCAGATGGTTAGCACACAACGTGGGTGGAACGGGACATTATACGTACGTCACGATCTACGGATTGGAAAAACCGAGGTGATGTATAGATGAGAGAGATTATCGAAAATCAGATAAACGATTTCGGTTTGCCAGTAATCGTTGATCAGAAGTCTGGAGCAACGCAATGGCTCGATTTGCGAGAGCTGTCTGTGAGATACGTCATATCAATCGAGAACGTCAAACCCTTTTTCGAAGGATTGAGGGAGGGCAAACTCCTCACGACAAAATGCAAGAGGTGTGGAAGGCTCTTCTTTCCACCACAGCGAGACTGTCCGGGATGCAGGGTAAGCGACATGGAATGGGTCGAACTCTCGAAGGAGGCCACACTTGAAACGCTAACGGTTATCTTCGTAAAACCACCTTCTTTCAGCGAATACGAGCCGTATACAGTTGCAATAGCGAAGCTCGCTGAGGGTCCAAGGATTACAGCTTGGCTCAGGGGGGATCCAAGGAAAGCGAAGCCTGGGATGAGGGTAAAACTCGAAGTTTCCAAGAGGAAGGAAGGTTACTACATGTACGAGCTCGTACCGGTGGAATAGCGTGGAACCGTGGAAACGAAGTAGTGTGGAATGAAGCGGAACGGAATACGCTGAATGGAAATAGGAAAATAGAATCGAAAAATCGAGTAAAACCGAGCAAAATGAGCAAGTTTTAATAATTCAACAACTTTATTCTACCAAGAAAGGGAGGTGTTGAGATGAAAAAGATTGCTGTTCTTGGTGCTGGAGCGATGGGACACGGTATAGCCTACGTTTCGGCTCTGGCGGGATACGATGTTTGGGTTAGGGACATAGAGCAGAAATTCCTCGACAAGGCTTCGGCGAACATCCAGAAGCTGCTGGAAAAGGCGGTTGCAAAGGGCAAACTGAAGGAGGAGAAGGCAAAGGAGGCGCTTGGCAAGATTCATTTCACGCTGGATATGAAAGAGGCCGTTGAAGGAGCGGAACTCGTAATCGAAGCCGTTCCGGAGATCTTAGATTTGAAGAAGAGGGTCTTCGAGGAGGTTCAGCAATACGCTTCACCCGAATGCATTTTCGCAACGAATACCTCTGGCCTCAGCATAACGGAGATTTCCAAGGTGACGGACAGGCCGGAGAAGTTCATGGGCTTACACTTCTTCAATCCGGTGCCCGTTATGCAGCTCGTCGAGGTGATAAAGGGAGAGTTTACCGCCGACTCGACAATCGAGTACGGAGTTAATTTCGTCAAAAGCATTGGAAAGACCCCTGTTGTAGTTAAAAAGGACGTAGAGGGGTTCATCGTGAACAGGTGTCTCGTACCTTACCTCGCTTTAGCCATAGACGACGTTGACAGGGGAGTTGCAAAGAAAGAGGAGATCGACGCGACGATGAAATTCAAATATGCTTTCCCGATGGGGCCGATCGAGCTCGGTGATTTCGTTGGGTTAGACATCCTCTGGCACAGCGGTGAGCAGTGGAGTTTGGTGCCAAACGCTCAGGCTTTGAAGGAAAAGATCGAGAATAACGAGCTTGGAATGAAAACTGGCAAGGGCTTCTACGACTGGTCAAAGGGTAGGCCGGAAATTCCAAAGGAGCTTGCTGGCAAGTACGATGCCTTAAGGCTTCTCGCACCCATGATAAACATAGCATCGGGACTGATAGAGATGGGCGTTGCATCGGCAGAAGAGATCGACTTGGCAATGAAACTCGGCACCAACATGCCGAAGGGACCGTGCGAACTGGGAGACGAGATCGGCCTGGATGTGATCGCGAAGAAGCTGGAAGAGCTTTACGCTGAAAAAGGCTTGGATGTGCTCAAACCGACTGAATTGCTCAAGAAGATGGTCGGTGAAGGAAAGCTCGGAAAGAAGAGTGGGGAAGGATTCTACAGCTACAAGGGTGAGGTCAGCTTCAAGAACCTGATCATAGAAAAGGATGTGGACAACAAAATAGCCAAGCTCATCCTCAACCGACCACACCGATTGAATGCGATCTCATTCGATCTGCTTGACGAGATGGAACTCGCTTTAAAGCAGCTCGCAAAGGATGAAGAGGTTAGGGTCCTAATCATCACCGGGTCAGGTGAGAAGGCTTTCTCCGCTGGCTTCGATCTTCAGGAAGCTTTGGCAGACCCCTCAACGCTGAAACCGGCGAATTCTGCAATGGTCTCAGCGAGGGGTAATGAGGTGTTCACCCTCGTTGAAAAGTTCCCGAAGCCCGTAATCGCTGCGATAAACGGCTACGCCTTCGGTGGTGGATGCGAGCTATCGCTTGCCTGCGACTTCAGAATCATGTCGAAGGCCGGGAAGATCGGGCTTACGGAGATCGCCATTGGTCTCATTCCGGGATGGGGTGGAACGCAGCGGATGGCAAAGATCCTCGGCCTTGCGAAGGCTAAAGAGCTGATAATGCTCGCAAAGAGGATTTCAGCCGATGAGGCCGAGCAGATCGGGCTGGTAAATAAAGCCGTTGAGCCGGAGAAGTTCTGGGATGAGGTTAACGCCTTGGCGAAAGCTCTTGCTGAACTGCCTCCGATTTCGCTCAGAATGGCGAAGTACGCGATAAACTTCGGCTACGAACTTCCAGTAGAGGCCGGACAGGTGATTGAGGCTGCCTACTTCGGAATCGCCACCTCGACAGAGGACGTGATCGAGGGAGTAAGGGCGTTCTTCGAGAAGCGCAAGCCGGAGTTCAAGGGGAAATGAGGCGAAATGAGGTAAAAAGTGAAGGTTAACAATGAATTGGAAAGGAATTTTGATTTTTTATTTTTTGTTCCGGAGGTGATGGTGTGAATATCATCGTTTTAGCGAAACACGCTCCAGATCCCGAATCCGAGATAAGGGTTGGAGAAGACGGTAAGAGTGTGGACGAAAGGGGACTCGTGTGGGACATAAACGACTGGGACAGGTATGCGATCGAAGAGGCGATTCAGATCAAGGAAAACAAGGGCGGGGAGGTCGTTGTCGTTGGAGTTGGCGAAGCATGCGAGGACACACTGCGGAAATGCCTTGCGATGGGGGCTGATAGGGCGATAAAGATACCTTACAATTCAACGCTTGACGCCTACCGAACTGCGGAGGTTATAAAAGAGGCGATCAAGGACGAGAATTTCGATCTGATCATGGCCGGCTATCAATCGCAAGACCTTAACAACGCTTTGGTTGGATCGTTGCTCGCGGGAATGCTCGAATTGCCTTTCGCAACGGCCGTGACGTCGGTAGAAGTTGAGGATTCATCGATAAGGGTTAGGAGGGAACTGGAAGGAGGCTACAATGAAGAGGTTGTGCTTCCGCTGCCGTGCTTGATCACGGTTCAGAGCGGGATCAACGAACCCAGATATGTCTCGATCATGGGAATAAAGAGGGCAAAAACGAAGGAGCTGAAAGAGGTTGCCTTGCAACCCACGTCCTCCACGCTTGAAGTTGAAAGAATGTACCTGCCGCCGGTAAAGAAGGCGGAGATGATCGAGGGTTCAGCGGACGAGGTTGCGAAGAAGCTAATCGAGATCTTCAAGGAGAGGGGGCTGATAGGATGAGGGTTTTCGCGGTTGCAGAGCACAGGATGGGCGAACTAAACCCGATTTCAGTGGAGCTTTTAAACCTCGCAAATGCGATAAAGAAGGATTCGAGTGAAGCCCTGCTCCTCGGAAGGGATGTGAAGGGATTTGCCGATGAGCTTGCAAAGTTTGCAGACAAGGTCTGGGTTATTCAGGATGAGAGTCTGGAGTTCTTTAATCCAGAAAGCTATGCGGACGTGCTAATACAGTTCTTCGCGAACAACAAGCCGGATGTCGTCTTACTTCCTAACACATCCTTTGGAATGGAACTCGCCCCTCTGCTGGCGGTAAAGCTCAACGCTCCCATAGCAACGGATGTTGTAGGCGTTGACGTCAGCGATGGCATCAAGGTTTCAAAGTACATATTTCAAGGGAAGCTTATGGTCGACTTGAAGCTTAACGAAACCGAAACCTATGTTTTGACGATAAGACAGGGAGTTTTCAAGGAAGGGAAAGAGGTTGGAGGGGATGTCGAAGAGCTAAGCCTGAAACCGGCAGAACCGAAAAGGAAGTTCATCCAATACATCGAGCCGGAGGTTGGAGAGGTCGACATAACCCAGGCGGACATTCTCGTTACGGTCGGCAGAGGTATCGACGATGCATCGAACATCGAGCTTGCAGAAGAGCTTGCAGAGATGCTCGGTGGTGTTGTGGCCGGCAGCAGGCCGGTGATCGACAACGGATGGCTTCCAAAGGACAGGCAGGTTGGCATATCCGGCAAAACCGTTAAGCCGAAACTGTACCTCGGTCTTGCGGTAAGCGGAGCCTTCCAGCACGTGATGGGGATGAAGGACAGCGAGCTAATAGTGGCGATCAACAAAGATCCGGAGGCCCCGATTTTCGGAGTGGCCCATTACGGAGTCGTAGGTGACATATTCGAGATCGTTCCAGAGTTGATAGAGCAGCTGAGCAAGAGTAAGGGATGAAATCAAGGGTTTCAATTTTATTTATATATTTTTAAATTTTACTTTAAATTTTAAATTGTTTTAACAGACTTTCCGACAAGTGGAAGGATGATAAACCGATACATAGATCCGGGAAAGATAGATTTAGATGGTGAGTGTGCTGAAATTGACGAGAGCTATGCCGGGGAGAGGGTTGAGGGACATACCCTGAAGGGATTTGAACTGGTGGAAAAGGTGGAGGAGATCGAAGATGGGATAGACCTCGTTTTGGGTGAAAAAACAGTAGGTGTGCTTGGGTTTCACGTTCTGGTAAGCGGTGACCTGAGCGAAGAATCGATTTCAGCGTTAGAAGCGTTGATAGGGGAAGTTCTGAACCGAATCAAGGGGGTTGAATACAAATTCAGGAAGGAAAAAGTCGTGGTGAATTTGGCAGACGTGGATCAGAAAACCTTGGAATGCATGGCGAAGCTTTTGTACGATTCTTTTAAAGAGATTCCGGCGGTTCGAAAGGTAAGAGTAAGGTTAATTCTGGATGAAGACGAATTTACGAGAGAAATCCAGCTCGCCGAAAAAATCCATTGGGAAAGGGAGAGGCTGTTCCGGAAAACCGAGGAGGAAGTTGACGAGTTTTACATCTGTACCTCGTGCCAGTACTACCTACCCGGCCACGGATGCGTGATATCTCCAGAACGCCCCTCTCCGTGCGGTACTTCGTGGAACGAGGCCAGAGCGGCGAAAGAACTTGGAGTGGTTGGATACTACTCTCCCGCCGAAAAAGGGGGGAAGGTTGGAGGGTCCGAGTATTCGGGGGTGAACTCGGCTATGAGCTCCGTTACCGGAGGAAAAATAACCAGGGTTTCTTTACATTCCGTCCTCAAAAATCCCCCTTCGACGGGACTCTATTCCGACCTCATAATCTTTTACGATCCGACTGAAGACGCGTTCGGAATAGTGGACAGATCCTACAAAAAGAAAACACCTCTCGGCCTTACTTTCGACGAGATGGAAAAGATCATGCTTGGCAACCAAGTTGAGGGTTTTATCGGAGCGAGCTATGCTTATCTGAAAAGCGGGAAGTTTCTGAAGGATGATGGTGGATGGCGGAGAGTTTACTGGGTTTCGCCAAAGGTTTACGAATACGCAAAAAAATTTCTCGACGCGAAAATTGTGCGGAGATTGAGGGTGGGATAGTTGGGGCCATGTAAACTGTTAGTAAACTGTTACGATGATCGCAGCCAATTTTGCAACATCACGGTTACAGCATACTGGCGTCACCATCATTACAGCATTACAGCATTACCGGAACGTTACGTTCATATACAAGCCCGATGAATCTCGAATGATGGCTAGGGTTAAAGTCAAGCTCTTCGCAAATTTCCGTGAGGTGGCGGAGAAGGAAGTGGAGATGGAGGCCGATTCGATTGATGAGCTGACATCTCTGTTGGTGGAGAGGTATCCCAAGCTTGGGGAATTGATGTTTGAGGACGGAAAGCTGAGGGATTACGTTCACGTAATGGTGAACGGAAGGCACATCAACCACCTGCACGGCCTAAAAACAGGTTTGAGGGACGGGGATGTCGTTGCAATTTTCCCGCCGGTGAGCGGCGGATGTTGAAAAAATGAGAGCGCCGTCATACAAGGAAGCTTTGAAAATCGTATTGGACAGTTTTGAACCCCTGGATGTCGAACTCGTGGAGGTGGATTCTTGCCTAAGCAGGTTTCTGGCCGAGGACGTAAGAGCGAAGAGAGACGTTCCCCCCTCCGACACCTCCAAGGTGGATGGTTACGCCCTCTCCGAGTCTGGAGGGTACAGATGGCTCAATACCGGTGAGATCCTGCCGGAGGGTTTTGATAGGGTCGTGAAGGTAGAGGATGTGATTGAAAACTCGGATGAGGGGGGCGGAATCTTTTTCAAGAAAAGGCCCGAGAAATGGGAAAACATAAGAAGGAGGGGTGAGGATATAGGGGAAGGGGAAACGCTTTTGAGAAGGGGAAACCCTCTCGATCCTCTGAAACTGATAACTTTGAAGAACTGCGGAATTGAAAAGCTGAAAGTCTTCAGAAAGCCTAAAATCGCTATTCTATCAACAGGGGATGAGCTCGAAAGGGAAATTCCGGCAACCAACCACCTGATGATACACCTTCTGCTGGAAAAATTTTGCGATGTTAAATTGTCCCTCGCGGGGGATAACAAGGACCAGATTGAGTCATTTCTGCTTAAACGAGGTTACGACATCCTCATCACGACCGGTGGAACCTCGAAGGGCAGGAAAGATCTGATGAGAAAAATTTTGGTTGAAGTGGGCGAGATCTACTTCGATGGTAGCAGAATAAAACCGGGGATGACAGCATTCTTCGGCATAGTTAAGGAAAGCAAAACACCCGTTTTCTGCCTTCCCGGCACACCTTCCGCCTGCCTTTCTGCTTTCATGCTCTACGTGAAGCCGGCAATCCACAAAATGGTCGGATCGAAAGGGTATGCTTTTAAAGCGTCGACATCCGAATGCATTAGTCCATCCAGAAATACCAGATTCGTCCTCCTGAACTTCGATGGCAAGCTAACTCCGGTGAAGGGAGGATTTTTCAGGAGTTTGCTGTCCGCCAACTGCTACTTAGTTCTGGAAGAGGACAAGGGAGTTGAAGAGGGAGAACTCGTGGAAGTTCATCCTTTGGGTTTCCCCTGAGTTTCAGTAGATTCTGGGTTTTAGTAAATTCTGGGTTTCGGTCTGATGAAATTCCGGATAATTACTTCAAAGGGTGAATGGGATGGAGAAAGGGTGGAAAACGGGAAAAGAATCGGAAATGTCTAACGTCATCACCCTCCTAACCGATTTTGGCGACCTCTATCCGGGGATTATGAAGGGTGTAATCCTCTCGATTAATCCGGATGCGAAAATAATTGACATTAGCCATTCGGTCGAGCCACAGAACCTTAGGCAGGCGGCATTCCTCCTTGCAAGCTACCACAGCTTTTTCAAAAACTGCGTACATGTGGCTGTTGTCGATCCAGGTGTAGGGAGTGAAAGGGAGGTCATACTGGCCGAGAACGATTCAAATTGCTTCATAGCTCCGAACAACGGTGTTCTCTCGGAAGTGATAGATGGATACAGGGTTTATCAGGTTAACGTAAAGAAAGCTTCGAAGTATACTGGCAAACTTTCATCAACCTTCCACGGCAGAGACGTTTTTGCTCCTGCTGCAGCGCTTGCCACTATGAACAGGAAGGATGAGATAATAGAGCCTTTTAAAGGTGAAATAATCAAATTAAACCTCTTTGATGCCAAAATTGAGGGAAATAGAATCGATTTTTCAATTCTATACATCGACAGCTTTGGTAATGCCGTCACGAACATTAAAAAAGAGCTCATCGACGAGATTCAGCCGAAAGAGTTTATTTTTGACGGGGTGGCATTTCCATTCACCGAGAAATATGTAGACGTTGGGAGAGGAGAACCTTTAGCACTCGTAGGAAGCTTTGAAACGCTTGAATTTAGCCTTAGGGAGGGGAGCGCTGCAAAAGAATTCGGATTTAAAACTGGCAGATTTATGGCAGAATTCAGATAGTCTACTTAACTTCAGTTGAAGGTTTAAAACCTTAGCTCGTCACCGACATATTTCGCTATGGCCGTCTAACCCTTGAAAAAGCCTTGCCCTAAACCATAAGCTTAGCAAGACTGAGTTCTTGTTCGTTTCATCTTTATTTTCAATATTACCCCAACTCCCCGGCCACGTCAAGCCACTTCAAAGAACAAAAACGGCCGCAGAAACAACGGTGGTATAGTCTTCCACCTCCGCAACCTTATGCACGCTGAGCTTTTTCGACGGTTTGGTGTTAAAAGCGCTCTCAACCATATAGCTTGCTATTCTTTCCGCATGTTCTAAGGAGCCTTCGTACCACTCTCCCGAATGCTCGGCGATGTATCCGTTTTTCGAATCATCCTCCGGCTTTGCAGCCGCTATGCTTGCAAAAATTTTCTTCCCAGCCTCGTTGCTCGTGTACCTCGCCATCACTGTGAAAACTACCTGTCCCGGCTTCAACTCTGCCAGTCCCTCGTCCTTTTCGACGAATTTGCAATTGGGCGGGAGGATGCTGCTCACCGGCACTAAATTGAACTTCTCAATACCCGCATCCCTCAGAGCGAGTTCGAAGCTGACGAGGGCATCCTCATGTCTGCCGACCCCGCTGACGAAGAAGACCTTCCTTGGAACCAGAGCAAACATTTTCCCACCTTGCAATTACTCTTAACCCTTACATGAATTTTTACATGAGGTTTTACATGAATAGATCCCTGAGATCCCACAGTATTCTGGGATTCTTCTTGATTAACTCTATCATGAGCCTTCTCAAACTGATTTGCTCCAGATCGTATCCCGAAACGCTTCTTATTAGCTTTGCGAGCGTCTCATCATCCATTTTTAAAATTTTCTTCTGTATGATCTTGTTTTTTCTCAGCGTTTCACCAAAATCTCCCTTCCAGAGCTCATCGTATCTTTTCAAGAACTCCCTCGAAAAGTTTTCCGCTTCAACAGCCTCTTTCGCAACCTTTCCAGCGAAGTAACCCCCTTTTATCGCATTCGCTATCCCGCCGCCTGTCATCGGATCCGCATGCCTTGCAGCATCGCCGACGAGCATTACGTTATCCGCGACTGCGCTCTCAAGCCCACCGCTAACCGGCACACCTCCGGCTACGATCTCTATGATCTCTCCATCTGGATACCGCTCCTTTATGAAGGCATCGAGATGATGTTTCGGCCCCTCCCTCGTTTTGGTTGGAAGCACGCCTATACCAACGTTCGCAACTCCATCCCCCTTCGGAAAAAGCCAGATGTAGCCGCCCGGTGCGTAGCAGTTACCGAGCCAGAAGTGCGTGTAGTCGGGATCGAAGTCTATTCCCGCCATGAGGTACTGGATGCAACTCTCTATCTCACCTATTTTTAGGGTCGTATCGATTCCCGCCCACTTTCCAACCCTGCTTTCAATTCCATCCGCCCCTATCACGAGTTTCGTTCTTAGCTTGTAGCTCTCGCCCATTCTTTTAAGCTCCACCTCTATTCCGTCGTTGATCCTCTTCATCGAAGTTGCCGTTGTCTTCACGACCACTTCCGCTCCGGCTTTTGCAGCCATTCTGGCCAGAGCCCTATCAAAGATCTTCCTCTCCAAGACGAAGCCAACCTCATTCCCTGCCATTCTTGCAGCCATTTTTATGCTGCTTCCATCCGGGCCGTAGATTACGGCTCCCACAACCTCCCTCGCGATCCAGCTCTTTTCAATCTCAAAGAATTCTTCCAGCGCTTCTCTGCTCACACCCTCAGCGCATCTTACCGGTGCTCCGATCTCCTGCCTTTTTTCGATGAGCAGAACGTCCAGCCCCTCCTCGGCGGCGGTCTTTGCAGCCATCGAACCTCCCGGACCCGCCCCAATGACTATCAAGTCGTAATCGTAATCCATACCGCCCACGAGATCACCTCTTTTCGACAACCTCTATCGCCCGCATCGGGCAGGTTTTGGCGCATGCCTTGCAGAGCGTGCATTTCTCCTCATCAACCCATACGAAGGTTTCGATCAGGAGGTTGGCATCGTACTTGCAAACGGCTATGCAAGCTCCGCAGTAAGCGCACTTGTACCTGTCGATTACGAGTCTGCCTTCGCTATCTTTTCCGGCATCCATACTCTCACACCTCAGTAGGCCTTCGAGATTGCTGAAAGAACCCCTCTACCACCACAAACAACGCATTCTCCTTCCGTATCCCCCTCAAACCACCCTCCTTTCTCCTCAAAGCTTCCGAGAATGCCAGCGGAGGTGTTCTTCTCCAAAACCTCCGCGCAGTCTTCGGACATGCAGAAATGGGTGAGCGCAACTCCATCCCTCACCCACTCCTTTATGTCGTCGATCGCATCGAAGTACCTTACCTTCTCCTTCATGAAGCCGAATGCCCTGCTCCTTAACCTCTCTTTCATTTCCACAGCCCATCGCCCGATGTTCTCCTTCGTGAGCTCAGCCAAGGGTATCCTTTTTTTCTTCTTCTCGTCTCTGAACGAAATCGTAATCTCACCAACCTCAGCCTCCTTTGGACCCACCTCTATCCTCACCGCAGCCCCTTTAAGCTCCCACTTGTAGTATTTTGCCCCAGGTCTTTCCTCACCGTCGTCGAGAAAAACTCGATAGCCTTGCTCTTTAAGCCTCGCCTCCACTTCCCTCGCAGCCTCCATCACGACTTCTTCCTTTCCCCTGTAAAGTACAGGTATTATAACGAATTGGACCGGAGAGACTTCGAAGGGAAGAACAAGCCCCTGATCGTCGCCATGAATGCTTATCAAGGCCGCAACGCATCTTTCAGATATACCGTAGCATGTCTGGTGGGCGAGCTCATGATCTCCATCTGGGGTTTCGTACCTTATGTCGAACGTTTTCGCGAAGTTGTCTGCGAGATGATGAACGGTTCCGATCTGCATGGTTCTGCCATCGGGCATGATCGTGTCGAAGGCTATCGTATATGCCGCTCCGGGAAACTTGTCCCATTCCGGCCTTCGGATCGCCATGTACG
>Ga0209426_1001866_pt1 | contig 11140 bp, 8 predicted proteins | sample Deesub1362B_J571_FD_187697 | JGI IMG/M metagenome (GOLD analysis project Ga0209426, IMG submission 187697) | Deep oceanic, basalt-hosted subsurface ecosystem from Juan de Fuca Ridge flank, Pacific Ocean, CORK Borehole 1362B_J2.571 (SPAdes)... ...
AAGGCCTCGGCGGGCCTCAGGCGGGGGGAGGCCTGCGAGCTGGTGAAGGCGCTGCTGCCCCGCTACGAGGACCGCCTCCGCCGCCCCCCAAAAGGGCTCAGCTTCCCCCAGTGCACCGACCTCAAAACCCTCCAACCCACCCCGGAGTGGCAGGCCATCTACGAGAAGGTGTGGAAAGAACTCGAAAACCTAGGCCTCCAAAAACCATGGAAATAGACGCAGCAGTAAGTATGCCTATAATCCCAGCTGAGGAGTGAGTGTGAAAAAGTGGCATATATGAGCACTGGTTTTTTCGAGTGAGGCGTCTCGCCTACGCTGGGTTGGCGGGATGTTTCCAGCGTTTTCCACTGTTTTTTAGAATTAGGGCAAATTTTTTATTGGGTATTTTTATTAGTTAGACCATGCCCGGTTTGAAAAGAGCTAAATCCATCATGATAAGAAACGCTCGATTTCTCGTCTGCAATGAGAGACGGATCATCGAGTATGGCGATGTCTACATTGAAGATGGCAAAATTGTCGACCTAGGGGGAAGCGGGGAGCTAAAGAAAAAGCAGTATAAGCCAGAGGTTGTCATCGACGCGGCGAGAATGGCAGTTATCCCCGGATTGGTGGACACTCATGCCCACGTGGGGCAGACCTATGTTCGAGGGTTAATCGAAGACCTGCCGGCGAAAGGCATCATCGACACGCTGGCCAAGTTGATCTGGTTCGGCTACGAATACCACACCGCAGAAACCGTGCGCATCACCGAAACAGTAGGGCTTCTAGAGATGATCAAAAACGGTACAACAACCCACCTTGACTGCCATATTTTCCCGGAGTCCATGGCTAAGGCTGCCAGAGACTCAGGCCTACGGACAGTCTTATGCCCCCAAGTCCTAGACAGTCGAAAACTTCCAGACGCGGACAGTCCTGAAGAATATTTGAAAATGACGGAGAGAACCATACGAAGATGGCATAGGGTTGAAAACGGCAGAATTAACGTGCGGGTTCACCCTCATGCCACCTACTCCTGTGAAATAGACTACTTCAAAAAGTGCTTAGAGATCGCTGACAAATACGGAGTCGGCATAGGCATCCACATGGCGGAGGCGTTGGACGAGGTGGAGGTGATCAAGAAGAAGTTCGGGCGGAGACCCGTCGAGTTCATGTACGACATAGGGCTGCTGGGGCCGAAGACCATAGGCTTCCACTGCATTTGGCTCAGCAACGAAGAGATAAAACTCTTCAAGCTAACCGACACAAAAGTCGCCCACAATCCCATGAGCAACATGAAATATGCCTTCGGAATCGCCAGAGTCCCTGAAATGGTGAAGGAAGGGATCACCGTAGGCTTAGGCACAGACGGCCCTCAGGTTGTTCCCTTAGATATGTTCGAAGTGATGAAATTCACAGGCTGCGTGCACAAAGTTAACCATTTGGACCCCTCCCTACTGCCTGCTAGGGATATTTTCAGGATGGCGACGAGGGACGGGGCTAAAGCTCTGGGGCTAGAAAAAGAAGTAGGCAGCTTGGAGAAAGGAAAGAAGGCTGACGTGGTTCTGCTGGACCTAGCCGATCCGCGGTTCTTCCCCCTCACCAAGGATAACATTCTCTCCCACATTGTCTACTTCGCCCACGCCGGCCATGTGAGGACGGTGATAGTCGACGGAAAAATATTGATGCGGGACCGGAAAATCGAAGTGCTGAACGAGAAGAAGATAATGGAAAAAGCCCGGCCTATAGGAGAAAAGTTCGCCCAAGAGCTTATGGGGCGAAGATAGATTTTCTTCAACTAAGTTTTCGCTTGACTGGCTCGAACTTGAAGCCGCTGACCGTTTTGCCGTGGACCTTTCTTAGGGGACCCCATACCGGCTGTAAAGTGGCGCCTATTTCTACCTCTTCAGCCACTATCTGACCCAGCGCCCTAACTCCGTTTTTGAATTCCACTATGCCCAGTAAGAGGGGAATTTGCTCCACACCTTCCGGTACAGCGAAGAGCTTCGTATAAGTCATCAACGTGCACTCGTTTCCCAGATCTATCTCCTTCAACTCCAAGCTTCCACACCTTGGGCAGCGAGCATGTTTTGGATAAAACATCTTTCCACATTTTTCACACTTGAACCCGGTCATTTTTTGCACAATCAATTCCTCCTCGTTAATACGAATGAGATAACGTTGTTACCAAACCCCCCGAAATTGCAGCAGTAAGCTTTCTCTGCTCCTTGAACCTGCCTTCCCCCTGCTTCACCGCGTAACTGCCATGTTAACTCGACAATCTGGGCCACCCCCGTGGCGCCTACAGGATGCCCTCGAGCTTTCAGACCGCCGGAGGGGTTGATGGGCAATTTGCCGCCTAGAGAGGTAACATCCTCCTCCAAGGCCTTATGCCCGGTTCCTTTAGCGAAGAATCCGGAGTCTTCACTCTCAGCGATCTCCAAGATGGTGAAGGCATCATGCAGTTCCGCCAAATCCATGTCGGCAGGGGTTAGTTTAGCCATCTTAAAGGCCTTCTGAGAGGCTACCTGTACTGCCTTCAACAGAGTTGGGTCCTCTCTTTCATGAACCGCTAAGGTGTCTGTAGCTTGACCTAGCCCAGCTACGATGACAGGTGTATCGCAGAACTCCTTAGCGATTTCAGCCGCACATAAAACAACCGACGCGGCGCCATCCGTAACCGGGCAGCAGTCAAACAGCCGAAGAGGATCCGCAACCAAAGGATTGTTGACTTCAGCCTCTTTGGCATAAAGAATACCCTCGATGGTTATGGGCTGGTGGATGTGAGCGTAGGGATTCTTCAAGGCGTTGGCATGGTTTTTTATGGCTACTTTTGCTAAATGTTCACGCTTCAGCCCATAACGGTGCATATAAAGCCTAGTGAACATGGCGGCAAGAGCGGGGAGAGTGACGCCATGCACGTATTCGGCAGTGGGGTGAACCATCGTACTGATGAGGTCTGTTATTCTGTCGCCGGATATATGCCGCATCTTCTCACCTCCAGTCACCAAGACCAAGTCGCAAAATCCAGAAGCCACCGCCATACATGCATTTTTAACCGCTGAACCCCCGGACGCTGGACCGTTCTCCAAGCGATGAGCTGCAGCGGGCATTAGCCCAAGTTGGTCGACAAGGGCGCTGCCAAGAGCAGTCTGATTGGATAATTCCCCAGATAGCATGGTGGAGACGTAGACAGCATCAACATCACGTTCTCCAATTTTCGCGTCATCGATGGCGCGAAGCGATGCTTCGACCATGATTTCCAATAAGGTTTTCCCGTCATGTCGGCCGAATTTTGTCATTCCGCAGCCTATGACTGCAACTTGTCTGAGCATAGTTCATCTTACTCTTGTTGGCGTATTATGTCTGGTATTATTATCTTGGGATTAAGCGACTCCTTATATAATTCTTCAGGAACCGGTCTTTCTCCAAAGACTTTCTGCGGCTTCAGTTTGTAGTAGTTTTCCTTCGTCAAGACGTAAACCGTTACACCTCCCAATTCATGTTGCAGGTCAGGCCTAGGCTGCAAGCTCCATTCCACCATCCACCGCCTAAACCCTATAGGACTTTCCGCGGTAACCCAAACCTCGTCCACGCTGTAGTTCTCAATAGCATGCTCCTGTTTGGCTGCAAACAGATGGGCCCCTATCCGTCCACCTCTTTTCAAAGCAAGGGTATGAAGGCTCATGCAAACCTTTTCATTAACCAGCCTATTGTTGACCAGTCCTGCCAATTCACCATTTACCACTCCAATGAGGCAGTACTCGTTTTTCACTCTATATCTGTACCATCCCAAGAGCTCTGCATATACTCTGGCACTTACAATGTCATAGTAATCCTTCTCAACCGTCAGTAGCGGTCTAATGGCCTCAAGAATAGGAGGCACCTCTCCTCTCTCTATCTCCCGAATTACCAGTTTCTCACCGCTGGCCAAAGTTACCACCTTCGGCGGATAGATCTTCCTCGGGATATCCCAATCTACCCTGAGAATCGATTCCTGATCTTCTGACAACACCTTCACCTTCTAGCTAGTTAGGATCATCAATTAGATATGGACGTAATTTTAATTCTTTCGGCGTCCTTCCTTGGAAAAACAATTTTTTATACTCTGAACCCAAAAGCTTATATTTCCAATAGGGGATAAAAACGGGAAGTGGAGGTAACTGTTTTGGCAGATAAATCTCGTAGAAGTGCGATGAAATACGGCATTGCCGCCATTGCTGCGGCGGTGGTGGCTGGTGTGGGCGGCTACGCCGCCTGGCAAGCCACAAGACCCGCCCCAACCCCAACGCCTACACCCGCACCAGTTGAAGTTGAGCCCATTAAGGTAGCTTTGCTGCTACCGTCCCCCATAGGGGATTTCGGGTGGAACTATGCTGCTTACACGGCGATGAAGGAGGTATCTGAGACATTACCTGCTGTGGAAATGTCTTACGCCGACAACATCCCCGAGGCTGATGCTGAGCCGTACTTGCGCGATTGGATTAGATTAGGCCATAAGGTGATCTTCGCTCATAGTTGGGGTTACCAAGACGCCTGCTTCAAGCTAGCGGAGGAACACCCGGAGGTTGCTTTCCTGTACCCTGGTGGCGGACCCACTGCCCCGGGAGTAGCCACGTACTACGCTCGCGACTACGAAAGCCAGTATTTGGCAGGGATGCTTTCCGGAATGATGACCAAGACGGGAGTAATAGGCTTCGTCGGGGCTTACCCCATCGAAACGCTGGTGTACGGTATCAACGCCTACATCTTGGGAGCCAAAGAGATTAACCCCGACATCGAGGTTCGAGTGGCCTTTACAGGTACATGGTATGACCCGCCGAAAGAGAAAGAGACAGCCTTCGCTCTTATTGACGCTGGAGCAGACTTTCTCAGCCACTACCAAGACTCCGCTGCGGTTCTGGAGGCAGCCGCGGAGCGAGGTGTTTATGCCTTCGGAATGTACACCGACAGCCGCTTCATCGCCCCAGAAGCTGTGGTGGCGATCATCATATGGAATTGGGCGCCGTTCTTCGGGGAGATCATAGAAGGCTGGAGAGCGGGAACTTTGACGAGGGAGGATTTGAACCAGTTCTATTATCGAGGCATAGCAGAAGGTGCCACGGACCTAACTCTCTTCGGGCCTATGGTTCCTGACGACGTGAAGGAAAAGATAGCTGAAAGACGAAGCCAGATAGTTGCAGGCGAGTTTGTAGTTCCCACCATCAGCGAGTATACTTGGGAGTAGCCTTTAACCTCTCCTTTATTTTTTCTTCACCCTAATTATCAGTGACGGTAGCTTTGGAAAAGGCGAATGTTGTTTCAATGCGGGGTATAACTAAAAGGTTCGGTAGTTTGGTGGCTAATGACCACGTAGACTTCGACCTCAGAGAAGGTGAAATCCACGGGCTGCTGGGGGAAAACGGCGCTGGGAAGACTACTTTGATGAAGATACTGTACGGACTCTACCAGCCGGATGAGGGGTATATACTGCTTCGCGGGAAACGTTTCACGTCTAACTCACCCAAGGAGGCCATAAGAAACGGGATAGGGTTTGTGCAGCAGCATTTCTCGCTGGTGCCCTCCTTCGACGCTGTGGAAAACGTGATGATAGGGCTGAAGTCTGCAGGTTTATTTTCTCAGAATGTGGAAGAGGTCAGATCCAAGATAGCTGAGCTTTCTGAAAAATACGGGTTGAAAGTTGATTCTCAGACAAAGATCTGGCAACTTTCAGTAGGTGAGCAGCAGCGGGTGGAGATCATCAAAGCCTTGTGCATGGGAACTCGGGCGTTAATTTTAGACGAACCCACCTCAGTGCTTACACCTCAGGAAACCGTGAAACTTTTCGAGACCCTTAGGCTGATGGTGAAGCAAGGTTTCTCCATCGTGTTCATCACCCATAAACTGGAGGAAGTTATGTCCGTTGCAGACAGGATCACGGTGCTGCGCGCAGGAAAAGTTGTCTTCACCTGCAATAAGGACGAAACAAACAAGGCTGAACTGGCTCGCATGATGGTAGGCCGGGAGGTCATTTTCAGACCTGAAAGAGAAGAACTTGGGAAAGGCAAGGTTATTTTAGAAGTGAAAGATCTTCACGCACTCAACGACAAAGGGCTGGAAGCTCTTCGCGGAGTTTCACTGTATGTAAGACAGGGAGAGATCCTTGGGATTGCCGGAGTAGCGGGCAACGGCCAGAGCGAATTAGCGGAGGTTATCACAGGCCTCAGGAAGGCTTCGGGAGGAAAAGTTTTCCTTAAAGGCCAAGACATCACCGGCTGTTCACCGAGGGAGAGAATTGACTTAGGGTTAGCTCACATACCTGAAGACCGTGTGAACATAGGACTTGTCACAAGCATGAGTGTTTTAGAGAACCTGATTCTTAAGAATTACAGAAGTAGCGATTTCAACCGAGGATTATTCATCGACCGTCAGGCTGTGGAGCATTTCTGCGACCGTCTGATTTCAAGTTTTAACATTATGACCCCAGCCAGAGACACCCCAGTTAAATTGCTTTCGGGGGGGAATCAGCAGAGACTTCTATTGGCGCGGGAAATCTCCGCCAGCCCGGAGGTTTTGGTGGCCGTTCACCCTACTTCAGGCCTAGATGTGGGCGCCACAGAATATATTCAAAGGATGCTGCTGGAGCAGAGGCGGAGAGGTGTCGCCATACTGCTCATCTCAGAAGACCTTGACGAAATCATGGCTCTAAGCGACCGAATAGCGGTGATGTATCAAGGGAAAATCGTGGGCACGGTGGAGGCTAAGGCTGCGCAGAGAGAAGAGGTTGGCTTAATGATGGCTGGGGGAAAGTGAATCTTCCATGCAGCGACTGCGGCTGAGGTTAGTTGAACGGCCTTCTCCCTCCCTTTATTTGAAGTTGCTTATTTCAGCGTCCAGTGTCCTGTTAGCTTTGCTGTTAGGAGCCGTTTTCTTGGTCACCTCCGGAGTTAACCCTCTGATGGCTTATGGGAAACTATTTTTAGGAGCCTTCGGCAGCAGGTTCGGTTTAATCGAAACAGTTGTCAAGGCAACGCCTCTCATGCTGGCTGGTTTGGGTGTCGCTTTGGCTTTTAGATGCAGCTTTTTCAACATCGGAGCGGAAGGACAGCTGTACATGGGAGCCTTCGCAGCCACATGGGCTGCTTATGCTTTTTCCGAACTTGACGCTGCCTTTCTTCTTCCTTTCATGTTGCTTCTAGGGTTTTTGGGCGGAGGATTTTGGGGGATGATACCGGGAGTTTTGAAGGTAAAGCTGAGAGTAAATGAAATAATCACCACTCTGATGATGAACTACATAGCGATATTGTGGGTAACCCACATGTTAGTAGGGCCGTGGATGTACGAAGGCTTTCCGTGGTCCCCCATCATCACCGAAGCCGCCAGACTGCCCAACCTAGCTGGTTCTCGGCTGCATGTGGGCATTTTCTTCGCCTTGATAGCCGCCGTTCTCATCTACTTGATGCTGATGAAAACTAGGTTAGGGTATGAAATCCGAGTCGTTGGCGCCAACATAAAAGCCGCCCGCTATGCAGGCATCAGCATCTTCAAAACCATCATCCCAGCTGTGATAATAAGCGGAGGCCTCGCGGGTATCGCCGGCATGGTTCAGGTGTCCGCCATTCATTACAGAATCATGCCTGGCTTATCCCCCGGATACGGATACACAGCCGTGGTGGTGGCGTTATTGGGGAAATTACACCCCATCGGCGTAATTGCTTCATCCATTTTCTTCGGAGGCTTACTGGTGGGAGCTGACATGATGCAGCGGGCAGTCGGCATACCTGTGGCTTTGGTGAACATCATCGAATCGCTGGTGCTTCTTCTAATTGTTGCAGGAGAGTTTCTAATCCGTTATAGGGTCAGCTTTGAAAGAGGTGGATGAAGCCGTGCAGGAAATTCTGACAGAAATTTTCTCAACAGCACTGGTGGCTTCGGCGTTGAGGCTGGGTACTCCTCTCATTTTGGCTACGGTTGGGGAAATCTACGCTCAACGCTCAGGGGTGCTAAATCTGGGCGTAGAGGGAATGATGATCGTAGGGGCTTTAGTCGGCTTCATCGGGGTGAACATCACAGGAAATCCTTGGATGGGGATCCTTTTGGCAGCCTTATGCGGCGGAGCCATGAGTCTTATTCATGCCTTCCTGTCCATCACAACCAGATCAGACCAAGTGATTTCAGGGTTTGCTCTATCCATTTTCGGCATAGGGGTAACCAGCTACATTGGGAAAAAGTGGATCGGCATGGCGGCGGAGGCGGGTTTCTATCCCATCTACATCCGCGGCTTGAGCGACCTTCCGATAGTAGGGCCTATTCTGTTCAGCCAAAACGTTTTAGTTTATCTCGCCTTCTTCATCGTCGCTGTGTCTTCATGGATTCTCTTCAAAACACGGATCGGCCTGATAATCAGGGCGGTGGGTGAAAACCCTGAAGCCGCGGACATTCTAGGCGTGAACGTCTATTTGACGAGGTATCTCTGCGTGTTCTTCGGAGGCATCATGGCCGGCATCGCAGGAGCCTACCTGTCACTGGCCTACACCCGCCAGTGGGTGGAACTCATGACCGCCGGGCGTGGGTGGATAGCCATAGCCTTGGTGATCTTTGGAATGTGGAATCCTGTATGGAGCTTCGCCGGCTCGCTGTTTTTCGGAGTCATTGACTCCTTTCAGCTGAGGCTTCAGGCTGTAGGAATAGGTATCCCCTACAACCTGCTCATGATGATGCCCTACGTTCTCACCATTCTCGCTTTAAGCTCCATTTCTACGACGGCTTTGGCGAAAAAGATAGGCGCACCCACCGCGCTCTTAACTCCGTATGTGAGAGGCGAAAAAACATAGGAGGCTGCATGTAAACTTCTAGCCCGGCTGTCCGGGAGCACTCCAGAGACAGCTGTAGTTTAATCTTGGTTTTTCAGAGTTTTTTCAACGCCTTCAGTATCTTCTCAGGGGTCATAGGCAAGCTTTTGATGCGAACACCTATGGCGTTAGCAATGGCGTTAGCGATGGCCGGAGCCGTGGGGACGATGGGAGGTTCGCCGGCGCCCTTGGCTCCGTAGGGTCCATAGGGATCGGAAGGCTCAACGAGGGCGACGTAGAGGGGAGGCATATCCAGAGAGGAGGGGATTTTGTAGTCGAGGAAACTGGCGGTGAGAATTTCCCCTGTCCGAGGGTCAATCACGGTGTCTTCGGTGAGGGCGTAGCCTATGCCTTGAGCTACGCCGCCTTCAATCTGACCCTCCACCGCTTGGGGGTTGATGGCTGTGCCTACGTCGTGAACTGCTGCGAAGCGGAGGAGTTGCACCTCCCCCGTTTCCATGTCCACCTCCACCTCGGCAAACTGAGCTCCGAAGGGTGGGGAGTTGGCTTGAGCTGTGAAGGACCCGCGGCCGACGATGGTCCCAGCGTCTTCCATGTCATGGAAGCGGATGTGCTCCGCGAGTTCTCGGAGAGAAATTGCTGTTTCAGGGTCTCCGCGAACGTAGATTTTCCCTTCAACCATTTCAAGGTTTTCAACCTTGGTGTCCAGTTTTTCCGCTACTTTCTTCAAGATTTGCTTGCGCGCGTCAGCCGCTGCGAGCTTAGCAGCGGAGCCGCATACGTAAGTGGTTCTGGTTGCGAAAGAGCCGTGGTCGAAGGGGCATACGTCCGTGTCTATTTCCGAACTCAGTTTAATGTCGTCTATTCGCACTCCTAGTTCTTCAGCTGCTATTTGAAGGATAACGGTCTTTATTCCCTCACCCATCTCGTGGAGAGCCATCATCAAATTGAATGTGCCGTCATCGTTCATCTTAATTACAGCATTCGAAACTTCCGGATAGGGTGTGAAGGTTCCCCCCAACCCTGACACTTGAGTTACAGCGGCCATGCCTATGCCTTTTCTTTTGGCGCCTTTTCCCCGGTAGGCGGGGTCCTCTCTCCGCTTCCAGCCGATGAGCTCAGCCCCCCGGTCCATACACTCCTCCAAGCCGCAGGTTTTAAGAGGATTCTTGCTTGAAGGGACCGTGTCTCCTACTCTCACCTGGTTTCTCCTCCGTATCTCCAGGGGGTCTAGGCCCAGTTCCTCCGCAGCCATGTCCACAAGCTGCTCCAAAGCCCACTGGCCTTGAGGGTTGCCAAAGCCCCGGAAGCCAAGGCTTGGGGGGCAGTTGGTGTAAACAGAGTCTCCTGTAACCCGGAAGGCTGGAAACTTGTAAAGGCAGGTGAGCATCGTGCAGCAGACTCCTATCACAGCTCCTCCCTCAATGGCGTAGCCTCCTGTGCTCATGGTTATTTTTGCGTCGAAGGCTGTGAAGTGGCCGTTGGGGTCTGTGCCGAGTTTGAGTTGGAGGATGGCGGGGCTTCGGTTGCCGGTGCCTCCGCCGAGCACCTCCTCCCGGGTGAGGACGATCTTCACCGGCCGGCCGGTTTTCCGCGACAAAAGCACAGCGAGAGCATCGTAGGAGGCTGTGAGAACTTTACCTCCGAACCCGCCACCTAGGTGAAGAGCGATGACTCTGATGTCGCCTTCCCGCATACCTAAAGCCGCAGCCAAAGCTTTACGGTAGTGAAAAACAGTCTGAGTTGTGGCCCAGATGGTGACTCGGCCGGTTTGGGGGTCGGCGGAGGCTAGGACGGCGTGGGGTTCCAGCTGCGCGTGGTGGGGGGCGCTGGTGCGGAAGGTTTCGGGGCCGAAGACGTGGGCGGAGTCCCGGAAGGCGGCTTCCACGTCGCCCACGGCGATCTCCAGGTGGTTGGCGATGTTCCGCTCCCGGTCGTAGATGCCCCGCTCCCCGCCCACATGCAGCCTGGGGGCCCCAGGCCGCATGGCCTCCTGGGGGTTGAAAACCGCGGGCAGAGGCTCGTATTCCACCCTGATCTTCTCCACAGCCTCCTCCGCCGCCTCCAGGCTGTCCGCCGCCACCGCCGCCACCTCATGGCCCACATAACGCACCCGATCGTCCAGAATATACCGGTCGTCAGGGGATAGAGGAGGGTGATGATGGCCCATGTGGGACGGGTGTTTGGGTACGTCGCGGTGGGTTAGGACAGCCTTCACCCCGGGAACCCTCTCCGCCTCCCCCGTGTCGATGCCCACAATCCGAGCGTGAGCCAGAGGACTGCGAAGAATCTTCCCCCACAACATCCCAGGCAGCGACAAATCCCCCACAAAAACAGCCCGACCCGTAGCCTTCTCCAAACCATCAAACCGA
>Ga0209426_1001867_pt1 | contig 11133 bp, 5 predicted proteins | sample Deesub1362B_J571_FD_187697 | JGI IMG/M metagenome (GOLD analysis project Ga0209426, IMG submission 187697) | Deep oceanic, basalt-hosted subsurface ecosystem from Juan de Fuca Ridge flank, Pacific Ocean, CORK Borehole 1362B_J2.571 (SPAdes)... ...
GCCGGGCAGACGGGCAAAATTGTAGGCCGGGTGTATGATGCATCGACAAAGCAGCCTCTTCCCGGAGCCAACATTATTCTGGAAAACACCACCATGGGGGCCGCCGCCGACATGAACGGCAATTTCATCATCATCGGTGTGCCGCCGGGGACCTACACCGTCCGAGCCACCATGATGGGATACCGGGATTACCGAATCGAAAATGTGAAGGTGTTTACGGACAAAACTACCAAGCTGGAATTTCCGCTGCAGATGACCGTACTCGAAGCGGAAGAGGCCGTTACAGTGGTGGCCGAACGCCCGCTGGTACAGAAGGACCTTACGTCCACCGAAGCCGTGATTGATGCCGAAGTGATCGAACAGCTGCCGGTTCAAAATTTTGATGAAGTGGTAAATCTGCAGGCCGGCGTGGTGGATGGCCATTTCCGGGGCGGCCGCATCGGTGAAGTGATGTATATGATTGATGGCATCCCGGTCAACGATGTTTACTCCGGGAACTTTGCCCTTCAGGTGGAAACCAATGCTATTCAGGAGCTTCAGGTTATCAGCGGCACGTTCAATGCCGAATACGGCCAGGCGATGTCTGGAGTGGTCAACATCGTTACCAAAGAAGGAAGCGAGCAGTATACCGGAGAAATTTCAACCTATTTCAGCGACTACGTTAGCAGCCATACAGATATTTTCTGGAATATTGACGCCATCAATCCAACGTACAACCTTCAGGGCGACCTCAGCGGACCGGTTCCCGGTCTAGGAAAAAAGCTTACGTTCTACCTTTCCGGCCGCTATTTTGACACAGATGGCTATCTTTACGGAAAAGACGTTTTCGTACCATCCGATCATTCCGATTTTACCTCGGGCGGTCCAGAAAATCCGGAAGCCTGGGTCATTCAGGCCCATGGCAAAACCTACCCTTTTACTGAAGAAACGGCGCGCCGGCTCATCGAAGAGGCAAAAGCCGTTCCCATGAATAACCGCAGGCGTGTAACCGGACAATTGAAACTAACATATCGCCTTTCCGGGAACGATAAAGTAAGCTATGAGGCCCTTTTTCAGAAACAGCAGTGGCGGAATTATGATCACCGCTTTCGCCTCAATCCCTCAGGTATTTATCGGTCCTTCCAGGATGGTGCCAATCACATTCTGAAATGGAATCATATTCTTAGCGACAGGGCCTTTTTCTCTCTCCGTTTTGCCTATTTCCGCACCTCGTTCAAACAGTATGTGTATGAGGATCCTTTCGATCCGCGATATGTGACCCGACAGCGGCTGCAAGATGCCGGGGCTAATGCGTTTCTGACGGGCGGTATGCAGATGTGGCATTTCCGGCGCAGCACCACTACCGGTATCGCCAAATTTGAAATTACGAACCAGATTACAAATGTCCATCAGATTAAGGCAGGGGTTGAAGCAAAACGCCACCGCCTCTGGCTGCGCGAATTTGAAGTTGTTCCGGAACTGCCGGACCGGATTCCGCCCATCACTTCATACAACAATAATGAATATACTCATTATCCCGTGGAAGCTTCGGCTTACATACAGGATAAAATTGAGCTGGAATACATGATTGTCAATGTGGGACTGCGCTACGACTATTTCGACCCGGATGGCGAAATTCCCACCGATTTTTTGCGTCCGGATACCGGTCCGAAAAAGAAAGCAGCCTCTTCGTCACAGCTCAGCCCGCGACTCGGCATCGCCTATCCCATTACCGACAAAGGGGTTATTCACATTTCCTACGGCCATTTCTTCCAGATTCCGAATTTTCAGTACCTGTACACCAATCCGGAGTTCGATATATATCCTCTGCAGAGTACTCCTTCTCCACCGCCATACAGTGTTATTAACACGCTGGGAAATGCATCCCTGAAACCGCAAAAGACCGTGATCTACGAAATTGGCTTGCAGCAGCAGTTGGGTGAAGATTATGCCCTGAATGTGACGGTTTACTACAAAGATATCCGAAATTTGCTGGGTACGGAAGTGCGACAAAATCTGCAGGGGATCTTTTATGGCCGCTATATCAACCGTGATTACGGCAATGTGAAAGGCGTAACTTTCGCCGTGAAAAAACGCTACTCCCACGGGTTCAGCGCCAGTATCGATTATACCTTTCAGATTGCCAAAGGGAATGCTTCGGATCCAAACACTGTATTTCTGGACCGCCTGGCCGGGAAGGAAAGTACCAAACAAATGGTACCACTGGACTGGGATCGCCGGCATCAGATCAACTGCTCGGTAACCTACGGCCGTCCCGGTCAGTACGGAATCAGCGTAATTGGCCGGTTTGGTACCGGATTTCCCTATACGCCCACGTTTCAAAATATCCAAACGGCGGTGGAAAATAGCGCCCGCCGACCGAATGTCTATAACGTTGACCTTTATGCTTACAAAGACGTTAAGGTGGGACGCAAGACGCTATCTTTTTATCTTCGTGTGTTCAATCTGTTTGACCGCCTGAACGAACTGCAGGTTTTTACGGATACGGGGCGGGCCGGCTATTCCCTGGCGCCCATTTACACGGGTGGGCTGCGGCCGCAGGGAATCAATACGCTGGAACAGTATTATACCCGGCCCGATTTCTATAGCGCCCCGCGAGAAATTCAGGTGGGTATGTCTTTTGAATTTTAATGAACGGATAGAGGGAACCATGAAAAGAGGATGGATTTTTGGACTGGTGATTGCGCTCCTTCTGACTGAGTCCGGGATATCATTCGCCCAGCGCAAACCGGATCCCAACGTCGGCCATGTGTCGAACCGCCGCCAAGGGATCATGGACGGGAATCTGGTGCGTACCATTTTTATCAACTGGGGCGAAATTGCTCACTGGCCCGACAAGCCTTCAGGTGAATGGCCGAAAGGCTCCGGCCACCAGTATGTGGATGGAGTGGCGCTTATCGTGCAGGCGCGCACCATTGACAATAAAGGCAATGTGATCTATCCCATGGAAACCCAGTACCGCGAATTTGTGGATACGGGCCCCAATGGCGAACTCTGGGGCTGGGCGCCGCTGCCCGGCTATTTTAACCCGCACCAGGACAAACCGGCAATGAGCAATGATCCCAGTACCTGGCCGGAAGTTTGGCCCGATCGGCCTGAATGGGTAAACCCAAACGAGAAGCTGGACGGCATCGACAACGACAAAAACGGCCTGGTCGACGATCTGGTATACTGGAACGGTTTTTTTGGAAAAGGCAAACGCAACGCCGATCTGGAAACCTATTTTGTGTTCGATGACGATCCCGATGAGGAATGGGATTTTTACCCGGATCCAGATGACACCACCCGCCGCGGCCTGGGACTGGAAGTGGCTGCCCGCCTTTTTCAGTGGTCCCATGTGCTGGCCGACAATACCATTTTTGCCATCTATTTCATCACCAACGAAGGAAAGACCGACTACGACAGCACCTATTATGCCTTTTACATTGACTGGGGGATTGGTGGTACAGACGATTCTTCGGACGATGTGGGCGATTACAACAGTCTGCTGGATATCGCCTGGGCCTGGGATTTCGACGGGTTTGGAACGCCGGGCCGCTGGGGTCCCGTAGGTGTAGCCGGGTTTGCCTTTTTGGAAAGCCCGGGCATTGCCAACGACGCCAGGGATAACGACGAGGACGGGATTGTGGACGAGCGTCGCGATAGCGGACCCGGCGTTTTTCTTGATCAGTATCCGTACGGCATCGCGGACGTGGATGCCTACCGGAAATATTATGATCGGGAGCCCGGACCTCACTGGTCCGGCGATGAGGATGGCGACTGGAGAAGCTACGAGGACCTGAACGGAAATGGCCAGTGGGATCCGGGCGAACCTCTTCACGATGATGTGGGCAAAGATGGACTGGGCCCCTACGATCCCGGTTATCCCGGACCGGATGAAGGCGAAGCAGATGGTATGCCCACCGAAGGGGAACCAAACTTTGACTATCTTGATAAGGACGAATCGGACCAGATCGGTTTGACCGGATTTGAGATCTTTCCGGTGCACACGTACGAGCTGTGGAACGATGAGCAAAACTGGCATGTGTTCCGCAAATCACTCCCGCCTCGGGAGGGTCTGCGGGTGACAGCCAATCTGGGTATGTTTTTCTCATCCGGTCCCTTCCCGCTGCTGGCCGGACAGACCGAGAATTACTCCATGGCTCTGCTCTTTGCCCAGGATGCAGATGAGCTGGCGCGGACCAAAAAGACGGTTCAGCAAATTTACAATGCTGATTACCGCTTCGCTCAGCCGCCCGAAAAGCCGGTCCTTACGGCCATCCCCGGCGACGGAAAAGTGATTCTGATCTGGGACGACCGGGCCGAACGTTCCTGGGACCCCTTTCTTCAGGAGTTTGACTTCGAAGGATACCGGATTTACCGGAGTACGGAACCGGAATTTCTAGAAAGCCGGATAATTACCGATGCCTACGGCAGAAAAACCTTCCGCAAGCCTATCGCACAGTTCGATCTGGTCAACGGCATAAAAGGGTTGCATCCCATTGATGTATCCGGAATTAAGTTTGATCTGGGCAATGATACGGGGATCCGCCATACCTACATCGACACGGATGTACAGAATGGCCAGACATACTATTATGCTGTGGTTTCGTACGACCGCGGGTTTGTGGATACCACGGTCGCCGGAACCATTGAGGGGATCGCGCCGGCCGAATGTTCCAGCATTATCAAGAAGGACATTGCTGGGAATATCGAAACCGACATCAACACGGCAGTGGTAACGCCCAATCCCCCAGCGGTGGGCTATAGGGCGCCGGAACTGGCCGGTGATGTGGAACATATCGGGCCAAACGGCGGCCCCGGACCCGGTACCGGCAGCATCAAGGTCGAGTTTCTGGTGCCCGATTCGGTGAAGAATCAGAATACCTACGAGATCGTGTTCGAAGATACCAGTGATTTTCATTACCGGGGTACCGTCTGGTACCGGGTTTTTAATACCACCTACGAACCGGCTCAGGAGGTGGTCCCCAAAACGCCGCTGTACGAACGGACGGAAACACCGCTGTTCGACGGGCTGGTCGTACAGATTTTCAACGAGCCGCGCGTGAAGCTGAATCAGCGGGAAACCGGCTGGCTGGTGGGAAACAGCAACTACAAAGTATACGTGGATTTCGATCCGCGTTTTTCCAGCGATGTAAACCCGCTGTTTAATATTAACATCCCTTATCCGGCAGATTACGAGATTACTTTTTCAGATGAAATCGTGGACACGTCGGACAGCCGGATCGGCTTTCCGGCAACCCCCGTGAAATTTAAGGTGTGGAACGTGACCGAGGACAAACCAGCCCAGTTCCTGTTCCGCGATGTGGTCAAAGATCAGACCCTTACGCCGGATACAACCGAAGCCATCCTGCTATTTGTGGATAATCCTAGAAATTTGCTGAAGATTTCCACCACCTGGCGCATCTATTTTGAGACGGACACGCTGGCTGGTGAACCAAGACCTCCACAACCGGGCGACGTCTTCCGCGTTGCCACTTTCAAGCCCTTGCGGACAGGGGAGAAATTCCGCTTTACCGTACGCGGTGCGCAATTCGATCAGGAGCAGGCCAGGTCCCGCCTTTCTGATGTGTACGTGGTGCCAAATCCGTATGTGGTGACGGCTTCCTGGGAAGAGAAAAGCCCGTTCCGATTCGGTCGCGGCGAACGGCGCATCTGGTTCATGAATTTGCCGCCCAAGTGCACCATTCGTATTTACACCACCCGCGGGTACCTGGTGGATACCATCGTACACGACGCTCCGGAGACCAACGGAGCTGAGCCTTGGGATCTGATTTCCAAAGACGGCATGGACATCGCATACGGGATTTATATTTACCACATTGAAGCACCCGGTATCGGCGAAACCATTGGCAAATTTGCGGTAATCAAATGACACGGATGGTGGGCGAATAGAGGAGTTTAACCCATGAGGAAATATTGGGCTGCGCTTCTAATTTTGCTGTTTATGGTACCATCTGGCCAGGCCCAGCTTTTTCGGAATGTGACCAAAGTGGGCATTACGGCTGCCAGTTTTCTGGAGATTGGGGTTGGCGCCCGGGCCATCGGAATGGGTGGCGCCTTTGTGGGGACCGCCAGCGATGCCAGCGCCCTGTACTGGAATGTAGCCGGCATTGCCCGTCTGAATCAGCCCGAAGTGCTGCTGGTTCACACGAAATGGCTGGCAGATATGAAGTTTGATTTTGCCGGATTTGTGTTGCCACTGGGTTCGTTCGGGACGCTGGGCGGAAGCATTACGGCGCTCAGCATGGACGATATGATGGTTCGGACGGTGGAGCGGCCGCAGGGAACGGGGGAATTTTTCAGTGCCGGGGATCTGGCCATTGCCATCAGCTACGCCCGTAACCTGACGGACCGCTTCGCCATCGGCTTTACCGGAAAATACGTGCAGCAGAATATCTGGAAAGAGACGGCCCACGGATTTGCCCTGGATGTGGGAACTTATTTTGTAACCGGTTTCCACGGAATGCGCATCGGTGCAATGCTGTACAACTTCGGCACCGATATGCGGCTGCGCGGCAAGGATCTGCTGGTCTACCACGATGTGGACCCGAACAAGCTGGGGAATAACGACCGCATTTTTGCCAGTCTGGAAACCGACGCCTGGCCTATGCCGCTCATGTTTCAAATTGGGGTGGCCGGTGAGCTGGTACAAAACAGCACCCATCGCATCACGGCGGCCATCGACGCCATGCATCCCAGCGATAATACAGAAAGCCTGAATCTGGGAGCCGAATACGCGTTTCGCGAAATGTTCTTTTTGCGGTTCGGCTACCGGAATTTATTTTTGAAAGACTCCGAGGAAGGTTTTACGTTTGGGGCAGGCTTTACCCAGAGGTTCTTGGGAAATGTGCGTGTGCGGCTGGATTATGCATATGCCGATTTTGGCCGGCTGCTAAACACCCAGCGGATCAGTCTGGGAATTGCGTTTTGACAGGTAAGGTGGTTCAGAAGAAACGGCCGGTTTTGCGGGTGCCAGGCGGTTTGGGGACGGCAAGAACGGGGCTGCAGCCGGCCCTTCTTCTGACATGAAGAAGTTGCTAAGCCAGCCTGCGTGTTTGGGTTCCCAGCGCCTTCTTGTGCCGGGTGAAGTCAAAAAAATCAGGGAGGTTCGTTGTACTGCGGAAAGAACACTGGACGCCTCATAGGCGCCCTTTTTATTTGGCTTTTGATGGTGCCGGTTGCGTGTGGCCCCAAAAGCCGCTCGGAAAACGGCATTCGGCTGGTTTACTGGTCTGCTAACAATCAATCGGAAATTAACCTGGCCCGGATGGTTGTGGAAGAATGGAACCGCCTTCATCCGGAAGTTCAGGTGGTTCACCAGCCGGTTCCGGAGGGCGAATCCAGCGAAGAGGTGATCCTCGCCGCCGTTGTGGGAAAAACGACCCCTGACGTTTATTCCAACATGTGGCCCGGAGATATTGCCTTTTACGTGCGTGCCGGAAAGCTTCTGGCCCTGGACCAGTTTGCGGACTTCGATTCGGTGGTGCAGGACCGCTACAACCCCGAGGTGCTGGAGCAGATGCGTTCTCCGGATGGCCATATTTACCATCTTCTGTGGAAGACGAATCCTATCATGATGCTTTACAATAAGAAGCTTTTCCGGGAAGCCGGATTTGAAAAGCCGCCCAAAACTTATTCCGGATACCTACAGGCAGGAGTGAGAATTTGCCGGGACCTGGATGGAGACGGCTATTTCGACCGGTGGCTGGGAGTTACGGACATCCGGGCGCGCTGGCGGGACCGCCTGTTTGATTTTTATCCGCTCTACATTGCTGCATCGGGAGGCAAGACCTTTTTCAACCGCGGGCGGCTGAATGTGGATACCACCGCGGCGCGAAGGGTGTTTGCCTTTTTCCAGGAGATTTTCCGCCGACAGTATTTTCCAAAACTGGTTCCTTCGGGAGGGCGGGACCTTTTCCTGGCAGAGCAGGTCGCATCGCGAATTACCGGCCCGTGGGAGATTGCCCGGCTGGAGCGCCTGAAACCGCCGGACTTTGAGTACGGGTTTGCACCGATTCCCGTTCCTGACGGCCAGACGGGGCCTTTTTACACCTACGGCAATCCCAAGAGCATCGTAGTTTTTTGGAATACGAAGCATCCGAAGCAGGCCTGGAAGTTTGCCGCTTTTCTGATCAGCCGGATGAGCGATTTCCGTCTGCTGACGGTGGCAAGCCAGCTGCCTTACCGCAAAGGGCTGCTGGATGATCCCCTATTTCGACCCTATTTTGAAAAGAATCCTATGATGGTGCGCTTTGCCCGCCAGGTGCCCTTTACCCGTGCGGAGGATAATGTTCCCGAACTGAAGGAAATCTTTGATGCCATTTCCCAGGAGTTTGAAGCTTGTGTGTTCTACGGTGCCAAGTCGCCGCGCCAGGCCGTGGAGGATATGATGGAACGGATTCGCCTTTTGCTGCCGGAAGAGGAAAAAGGAGGAGCCGCTGTTGAAGGAGAGTAAATCCGGCTGGCCGTTTGTTCTGCCGTACGGACTTCATTTCGCCGTGTTCATGGCGTTTCCCATTGCCTTTTCGTTTGTGCTTCTGTTTCACCGCTGGGATGTGGTGTCTCCCATGGAATTTGTGGGATTCCGGAATATCGTTACCCTGTTCCACGACCGGCTTTTCTTCCGGGCCCTGCTCAACACCGGCGTCTTCCTGCTGATTCACATTCCGCTTCAGATCGTGGTCGCCCTGTTTTTGGCGGAAATGCTGAACCGGCGCATCCGTTTCCGCGGATTTTTCCGGGCCGTCTACTTTATGCCAGTGGTGGTCTCTGGAGTGGTGGTGACCATGCTGTGGTCACAGATCTTTGCCCTAAATAACGGTCTGCTCAATCAGCTGCTGGGGGCGCTGGGATTGCCCAAACTTCCCTGGCTGACCAGCCCGACCCTGGCCATGCCCAGCATTGCCATTATGGCTACCTGGAAAAACGTGGGACTTTATATTGTGCTCTTTCTGGTGGGGCTGCAGAGTGTGCCGCGCCACCTATACGAAGCAGCAGATATCGAAGGGGCCTCCAGCTGGCAGAAATTTTTTCACATCACTCTGCCAATGATCAATCCCACCCTTTTTATGGTGGTAATTCTCTCGACCATCGGGGGCTTTTCCCTTTTTATTGAACCGTTCATTATGACGGGGGGCGGGCCCATGAACAGCACCCTGTCTGCCGTGCTCTATATTTACAAGCAGGCTTTTGATTTTTACCGGATGGGCTATGCCGCCACGCTGGGTTTCTTTTTTGCTCTGCTGGTGATGGGTGTGGTGATCCTACAAAGAAAGCTGGTGGAGAGGGAAATTGCCTACTGACAGGGAAAAACGGAGTTCGGAAAGCAGGGGAACGGTCAAACGCCTGGCCGTTTACGGAGTGTTGCTGGCATTTACGGTGGTGTTTTTCTATCCGTTCTTGTGGATGGTGGTTTCTACCTTGCGGCCGGAGGCGGAAATCGGCGATCCCTGGATTGTGCCTTCTGCCATTACGCTGCAGAATTACATTTTAGTTTTTCAGAAAATTCCCATCCTGCGGGCCTTTTTCAATAGCCTGTTTGTTTCGGCGTCGGTGACGGCCTCAGTGTTGGTGTTCGCCTCGATGACCGGCTACGCCCTGTCGCGCCTCCGCTTTCGCGGCCGCAACGCCATCTTTTACGTCCTTCTGTTCACCATGATGCTCCCATTTCAGATCACGCTGATTCCCCAATACCTCCTGATGGTCAAATTCCAGTGGGTGGATACATACCTGGCCCTCATCGTGCCGTATATGGTCAGTGCGTTTGCTATTCTGCTTTTCCGCCAGTACTTTCAGTCCATCCCCCAGGATGTGATTGATGCTGCCCGGATCGATGGCTGTTCTGAACTCCGCATCCTCTTTCAGATTATTTGGCCGCTTTCTGTGCCCGCTCTGGTGACGGTAGGCATCCTAACCTTCATGGCCGTCTGGAATGAGGTGCTGTGGCCGCTGATTGTCATTCGCAACCGGGATCTGATGACCATGCCGCAGCTGGTGGCCCTGTTTGCTGTAGGCGGCCAGGCAGAAGGGCTGCTTGGCGTAAAACTGGCATCGGCCACACTGCTGGCCCTGCCTATCGTGGTGGCTTACGCCTTCTTCCAGCGGTATTTCATTGAAAGTATGGCCAGTTCGGGGCTGAAAGGATAAAAAATGAGGTTGCGGAATCGGAAAGCGGCCTGGCTTCTGTGGCACCGGCTTTTCTTTCCGGGAAAGGGAATCCTGCTACTTGCCGGCTTGCTGCTTGCTGCATCCGGATGCGGTACAAAATCAGAAAGAGTGGATGTCTGTTTTGACCATCTGGATCATCTCACCGAACAAATCCGGCTGGGCAGTGACTCCGTAGCCATTGTGCACATCTATTCGGAATTTCCGGATTATGGCTGGGTAGACGCCGCTGAGGAAGGAATTGCCTGTGTGGATGATGTCGCGCGGGCCGCGGTTCTGTATCTTCGGCATTATCAGATTTTCCGGGACCCGGCTTCTCTGGAGAAAGCAAGGTCGTACCTCCGTTTTGTGCTGTTTATGCAGCGCTCGGATGGGTCTTTCTACAACTTTCTCCTCGGAAACGGTCAAATCAACCGGACCGGTCCCACATCCCGGGCGTCTTTTGGCTGGTGGGCTGTGCGGGCCTATGAGGCGATCGCTCTCGGGTTTCGGGTGTTTGCCAGCCGGGATTCTCTGTTTGCGAACCGCCTGAAAGAAGCTTTCATGCGCTGCAGGAATCCTCTGGCCCGTATCCTCTCCAGAAAAGGGGAATGGAAAGAGTGGCAGGGACGGCGTTATCCTGCCTGGCTCGTCAATGAGACGGCTGCCGACGCGTCGGCGGTCATGCTCCAGGCACTTACCCTCTTTCTCTTGCAGCAACCCGATGACTGGCTGAAAGGGGCCGCGTCCTCCCTTGCAGAAGGGATTCGTGCCATGCAGCTTGGGCCCAAATCCCGTTATCCTGGAGCGTTTCTCTCTTACCGTGGAATCTGGCATGCCTGGGGGAATAGCCAGGCCTACGCTCTGGCACAATTTGCCCGGCTTTCTGGAGATAGCCTGGCGCTGCGGGCTGCCGAGCGTGAGGTGCGTTCCTTCCTGCCTGTTTTGCTGCTGGAAAACTGGTTTGCGGAATATCGAATTGCAGAA
>Ga0209426_1001868_pt1 | contig 11131 bp, 20 predicted proteins | sample Deesub1362B_J571_FD_187697 | JGI IMG/M metagenome (GOLD analysis project Ga0209426, IMG submission 187697) | Deep oceanic, basalt-hosted subsurface ecosystem from Juan de Fuca Ridge flank, Pacific Ocean, CORK Borehole 1362B_J2.571 (SPAdes)... ...
TTTCCATGTCTAGAAATCCTCCCCTTTATTATAGAGACATAACTCTTGAACCGGACAGACATTACATAGAGGTTTTTTAGGTTTGCAAACTTCGTCGCCTAAATCCATAATGGCATATGCAATCTCCAGCAAATTCGAAGAGCATTTGGAGATTTCGGATGCAATTCGTAGAACATTATTGTCGTTCTCTGGTTTTTCGGTTTTCGGTTCCTCACCCAGAAATAATCTCAGAAGTGTACGTCCCACAATTTTATCCACCGGAAGTTCTCCAGAACCGAAAAGTTTTAGCGAGAGTAGGTTTTGCGAGTACTTTCCTATTCCTGGAAAATCGGTAAGTTCGTTCGACGTGGACGGAAATCCGTTAGATAACTTTACACCGAGCCTTTTTAAAATTTTTACTCTTTTGGACAATCCTAAAGATCCCAGAACTCCGAGTATTTCTTCTTCGTTTGCTGATGCAAGCGTTTCTGGAGTAGGAAATTTATGGAAGAAGATGTCGTAAATTTTGGCAACTGCTCTTCTCTTGGTTCTTGTCAGAAGGATTTCACTGACAATGGACTTATAGGGATCAGAATCTCGCCTCCACGGATACTCCCGGTCACCTCCTGTTGTCCTCCACCAATCCAAGATCCTGTTAATCAACTCGCACGGATTCCCTGTCATTTCACTCCTCCCCAAGAGTTGTTAATTCTCTGTATATCAGGGCCGAAACTATCGCAGCGTACATGGGAGCGACCTCTTTCTTATTTAATGACTTGCTGTAGATATGGGCTAACTTGACGGGAGACGGAACGATTAGGTTCCACCGGATACCTTCTGATGAATCGTACCATGTGTAGAGCTCTACTTTTTCTGAACTGAACAGAGAAGCATCTATGTACTCGGATAACTCTTTACTGTCGACTTCCATCTCAAGGAGCGTCCAGTACTGAACTGGTAGTAGTAGATCCATCCTCGGAAGAGAGATCATAGGCATTTCTCCGGGTTCGAACCTTGCACCGTCCGAAGCGAATAGCTCCAGCCACTCCCTGTTAAAATTGCGGGGGGGCATGTAGTAGAAACTGACCACATCGCTGAATGCGTAAACGTTAGAAAGTGGTACGAATAGGGATTTCTCCTCCTTTCCGACGGGATCGAATCCAAGATGTTTTTTAATTACCTCGCATTTGGATGAGTAAAGACCGGTTTTCTTAAGCTCGTCCAGAAGTTTCTTCCTTACCGAAGAGGTCGTATTCCCGAGCGACTCCAACCACTCTTTGGGGAGTTCGATTCCCGCATCTTGGTATCCTTCGAGATAACGTGTTAATTCATCGATTTTAGTTCTTAGAGTTTTTCTTACAACCATCTCTCGTGAAGTTTTGTTCCAGAACTGAAAGTCCTCTTCAACCTCGATAAGGTTTTTTCCCATATATTTCGCGACTACTGCAGCTATCCTCATCGTCTCCGAATCGCTCGCGTAGAGTTTCCTTCTAACCGCAAACAGTCTTCCGTACTTCCCGGTTGAGAGGTAGTACAATACCAGCAACCACCAAGCGATCGCACCGTCCTTGTTCTCAAGCGATTCGTAGAGATCCGGTTCTAAGATGAATACGCTTGACTCCACGAGTCTAGAGCGGTAAGCGTACCAGAATACTAGATACCAGAGGAAACCGAGGTGCCCTCTTTTTACGACCCCTATCACGGGGGGAAGATCCGGGTTGTAAGCTTTCACCAAATTTGAAAATTCGAGGATGGTTTGTTTTACGTATTTTCCGTGGATCGCGAATAAATCGCTTAGCTTATGCTCGGTAGGCCACACCCTTCCGTCAAGGTACACGGCATCGGAAGTTTCGTTCAAGTTGTTAAGGATATCCAAAGATGCTCCGTACATGAGTCTTTGCATCTGCGTTTCGGCGATCCTATCTATGTAATACTCATCGAAGTGCAGCAAGTCGCTGCCTTTTATTACGTAACCCTTCCTTTCCAGAAGCGATAAGTTATCGTATGCGATTTCATCGGGAGTGGGCCTTATTGTGGGTGCACCGTTCCCCCCATCAGAGTCCGGCAGCGAAACCGAAACGGTTGTAAACACCCTGAAACCTGGAACTTTTCTGCGAATCTTCGGTTTTATTTCCAGAGAGGAACTATCTATTCCGAAAAAAATCTGTCCTCGATTGGGATCGAATTCCTTTATTACGCGATCGTCTACCACCCTTTTTCGGAGGTACTTCTCAAGTACTTCCCTATCGGTAATCTCTATGGCTCTGTACGTGTTGTCATCTGGGATGTAAATCACCGCACTCCGATAATTCCCAACCGGAATTTGGAGGTACCGATCGAAAACCGCCCTGATGATGTTTCTAAACCTGTGCATCGCATTTGCAAGCGCATCCTTCCTTTTTGAAGCCGTTTCGGATGAGAATCGAGATAGTAAGTCATTGTGCAGATCAACGCAATCCAGAAGAAATTCCATCAGAAGATCCACCGGGTTACGTTCGAAGAAATCCGTATTAAGAGCCACGTCTCTAATCAAACGTGCGACATCGACTCCGAAGTTCTCCATCAGCGCATAGAATTGAGGTAGGGAGATGTCGTAAAACCGCTCGTATTTCTCGAGGATCTCGTCTATTGTTTCAACCTCTACCCCCAATGTGGTTTGGATGAACTCATCGAGCGAACTCTGTCCCAGAGTTTTTAATAACTCCTCGATCAACTTATGGGATGCTAAGTAGGAATCCTTCTTATCCCCCTCGTGAAGAAGCCCATCCCTCACCAAGCCTTTGACGTATTTTCTCAGATCCCCGGTATCGAAATCACCACCCAGTATTCTGAGGGCTTCCCGCCGGAGATCATTGAACTTGAATTCCATTCCCACTCGGTTAATCGTTCTAAACGTAATTTCGGCGTATATTTTCGACCGGTTCTCTTTTTCGTTTGTGCCGTTCAATTCCAACACCTCAAGAGACGAGCGGCGGTGTCGGTGCTCCGTGACGTGTTCTCCGGTCAGATCTTATTCTGACGTAAGCGGAATGCCGGATTAGGTCTTTGGCTCCAGTTATTATGCAGGTACCCCTTTCCAATCTCGGTATATCCTCCAGCACCATCCTAGGAAGATCCGATAACAGATAGGATATCCCTTTCACCTGATCGGTACTCGTCGCGAAAAAAACCCTTACGGACGGAAGGTTTACAACTTCTGGATCCAGTGAGGCGGGGAGCTGAGTTATTAGCATCACCCCAATTCCGAAGTGTCTGCCGTATCTCATAAGCCTTTTTATAACACCCTTTGAGGGTGGATTCGACTTACCCGAAGGAACGAGTAGATGAGCCTCATCGGTTGAAACCAGTAGGGTTCCGATCCTATTGTTCCCCCTCAAGTTCATTATCTCTTTGAGAATCGAAGCAACGGAAAAGGTTATCTGGGTTTCGGTTACGTCTCTGAAAACGAAATTTACGAGTCTGTTTTCTTCTATCGTTCTCGCTAAGTCTATACCTCCCACCCCTAACACTGAGAGGGAATTCAAAAATGTTTTCAACCTTTCGATAACGTTCGTCCTGGTTTCCTCACCCGCTCTCATAGCGTGCGCGGCTGCCCATACGTAGTCGATCAGCTCCTGAGGATCGAGCGGAGTTCCACCTTGCTGTTCCCTTCGCCTACTCTCCTCGACAAATCTTATGAATCCCTCCCTTGCGATTGCCCTTTGGAATTCGGTGGGTATCGCGGCCTCGATGAGGCTGGTGAATTCGAATTCGGAAAGGTAATCAAGTCTTGGGCGGTAGTCCCTTCCTATCAACAGGTTAACGCCTCCCAGATCGGAAACGGCGTTGGAATACTCGTCCAGCGGATCGAAATTTACTTGTCTAGCTCGGATGTCGAAAAGTTCTTCCATCAGAACTCCTCGAAAGTACGACTTACCGGTTCCCGGGTTGCCTACTATCAAACAGTGCCTCATTAAAGTGTTTGCATCTAAAACGAAATCCACGCCACGGGTTCCAGAGAGGTAACCCAATCTCAATCGATGAACGGGCCTTCCGACGATCGCTTCCACGACGTACTCGTTCGCTCGGTAGACGGGGTTTCCGGGTATGGGAGACCGAGTCCTACCTATGGGTCTCAATCTTCCGTCCCGCACCATGAAACAATCTACCAAATCCGTTTCGACAGCCTGATAAACTCCCGGTAAGTACGTGGCTTCACCCCCTCTGAACGGTATCGAGGGGACGCCGCTTTTTTCGGCCACGTCGAGACTATCAGCGGATTGGTAAGGGTTCCTGTAGTAGATATTCGAAACTCTAAGAATCGACCATGTTTCCGAGTTCGTTGGGGTCATCAGAAGTTCCAAAGGTCTGACTTCAATCCCCGTCTGGAGTTTCACGAATGCCCCTTTCAGGGAGGGAGGCGGGTCTCCAATCACATCTCCTACCTTCTGGAGTGTTTGAGCCCCGTACATAATTTCACCTTTCATTTGTTCACCCCTGGTTTTAAAAAACCTCTTATTTACTACGAAATGTAGAAAAATATATCCGGAAGGTATATAAACTACTACTGCGAAAAAAATTTGAAACGGAGGGTTTGGGGAATGGGTCGCAGGATAAAATTCTTCGATGCTTTCTGCGGTGCTGGCGGACTATCCTTAGGATTGAAGCACTCGGGCTGGAAACCCGTCGGTGGTTTCGATATCGATCCGTTTGCAGCCGCCACCTATGAAACTAATCTTGAAGCCCCCGTTATACTTCTGGATGCGTTTGATACCGATCCGAGAACGTTCGCACTTGAATTGGACGTTGATTGCGTTGTAGGGTGTCCGCCCTGTCAGGGATTTTCGAAGCTCAGAGTGTACAGGTTCGGAAGTGATCGGAGAAACGAGTTATTAGGCTATTTCCTGAACCTGGTCAAATTGGTTTCCCCGTCTTTGGTGATGTTCGAGAACGTTCCGCGGGTCTCTCTTAGTCCGCTATTCGTAGGATTAGTGGAAAGTTTGAAGAATTGGGGGTACGATGTTGTTTGGAAGATCGTAAACGCTGCCGATTACGGCGTACCCCAGAAGAGAAGAAGATTGATACTCTTAGCCTCGGATTGCGGTAAGCTCGAGTTACCCGAACCGGACCACGGTATGCCCGGCTCGCCGGAGGTTGAAAAAGGTGAGAGATCTCCTTGGAGGACGCTCAAGGATGTCATCTCCGATCTTCCACCGCTCGATAATGGAGGTTCCTATCCGGCAGATCCGTACCATATCGCTCGGAAGCTACCGGAGCACTACCTTCGACTCATCAGCGCAATTCCGAAAAACGGAGGCACCAGATTTGACGCACCCCAGATACTATGGCTACCTGCTCATAGAAGGGCCGGGAAGAGGAAGTTTTCCGACGTTTTTGCCAGATTAAGGTGGGAAGAACCCTCGGTAACGATAACAACCGGATTTACGAACCCCTCCAAAGGAAGATTCGTGCACCCCGAGCAGAACAGAGGTCTTACGCTTAGAGAAGGTGCCAGATTGCAGACCTTCCCGGATGATTTCACCTTCATCGGATCCTTCCCGAGAATTGAGGCCCAGATAGGAGAGGCCTTTCCACCCGTGCTCGCGGAGAAAATCGCAAGATCGGTAACCTGATCTGGGTTTTCGAAGAGTGCATCTGTTTCGACTGTGCAAACTTCGACATCGACGTCTGGATCCAGAACGAAAACAAGAGCGAAGCCGTACGCGGTGCGTTGGCCTGCAGGTCAAACGGAGTTGCCGGTGAGAACAACATAGCTTGCAACTGTTTTGAGAGGGCGGGTGACGCCCGATGCCCTGCAATGATCCCAAGCCCTTGAATCCATCTTATGATCTCTCCAACACCTACATCGCTCACCTAATGGATCACTATGACACTCACTGTTTGGAGATCTCCCACAACCGCGAAAAGACCATTTCGAAAAGAGATAAAAAATTAAATCAAAGCAACTTAATAAACTCCTCAACACTTAACCCGGCTTGCTTCAGTATTATCCTGAGAGTTCCTTTCTTAAGTGATGGATGCAGTGGAACGGTAACCTTAATCGTTCCTTTGCCGCTCTTTTTCTCCATCCGAACGTGGCTCCCCTTCTGCCTTACAGCTCTAAAACCCGCTTTATACAATGCTTTGATTGTCTCTTCTCCGGAAACCACAGGCAACTTCAATTGTGGCACCTCCACCGATAATTCCTACAAATGAATATTGAAAGAGAGGTCAGAGAACAACCTCAACAACCTCGGCCTTCTTGCCTTTGATTTCCGTCTCGATTTGAGCATCATCAATATCCAGGTAGACTTCAATGGCCTCCTTGATGTTTTCAATTGCCTCCTCTCTGGTCTCACCCTGAGAAACGCATCCTGGCAGAGAAGGAACGTAAACGACGTATCCGCCCTCTTCGGCCTCTTCGAGGATGACCTTGAACTTCATGTTTCGGAATTGGATAAGAAAGTTGAAAAGGGTTTCGCATCAAGGGAGTCAGAGCTTCGTAACAACGATCCTGTAGCTTTTATCGCGGGTGGCCGACCTGAAGGTCGCCCTTGGGGGAACGCCCCCGCCACCCGCAGAGTTCTTATCAGTAATAATTTGCATTCAACTGCTATTTGTGGATTAGGGTAAATCCATAATTTGTAGCCAGCGACCTCAAGAAATAAATCTATGATTCCAATTCTTCTTTTTTCGCAAATTCATCTAGTTTCTTTAAGAGAAAGCCAATGTCCACGTTTAGGTGTTTTTTAGCTTCTAATTCTTCTTTTGGAGAAGGAATAGGTGAATTTTTAGGAAAGGTGATTTCTCCCCCGATATGTAAGGAAATTTCAGCAAATACTTGTTCTCGTTCTGCACCTCTATTATTAACTCTTTTGGAGACTTTTCCCCCATATACTTCTCCTATTCCTTTTATAAAAATCTCAAAAACTAGAGTGAGCTTCTCAATCTTTTCTCCTTTGAATTTGAAATAAACAATATAACCTAAGCCGATAAAAATAACACCAAGGATGAGAAAACCATAATTTGAGGAAGTAATAGCGAGTAGTGCAAGTACCACACCTAATATCTCAAAAAATATTGTTAATTGATGAGTAACATCTCGTTTTCTTTCTATGTCTCCAATTAATTTCCCAGCCAAATTAGCGTCAACCATCCCTATTTCACCAATTTCATCGCGTTCTACTTTTACATCAAAATTCGTGGAATATCCAAGTTCGGTCATTACATTAGAAAGGAATCTAAAAAGTTTACGGGGATTTGTCGTTTTAATATCTATTCTCCTGTAAAGGCTACAGCTTTGGATGTCGGTGAGTGAGATATCCATCTTCTCACCTACTTAGGTTCGTTTGCCTCTCTCAAATCCTCCTCCATCTCCTTCAATTCCCTATCCTCCCCGACACCCCTCCCGTAAACCCTCTCGATCTCCTCAAGCAGCTCGAGGATTCTTCTGCCTGTGTCTGTGAGAGCATAACCCTTTCTTTTTCGGCCCGTCTCAGAATTAATGAGAGTCTCGTAAATTAGCCCATTTTTTATTAACCATTCCAACCTATCGTTAAAATTTGATTTTGAAAGGGAACAAGATTTTGAAAGCTCGGTGAAAGGTTTTGGCCCCTTTTTCAATGGAGAGAGTATTTCATAGGTTGGAAAATCTAAGAAATCAAACAGATGTTGTTTTTCTCTTGCAGGCATTATTAGAGGAACGGATTTATCAAATATATTATATTCTCCAACCAGAAGAATAATAGTTCTACCAATACTAATAAGTTCTACAAACGAAACCTTTAAGTATGAATGTGGTTCTAACAATAGAACAAAGTAGCATGGGTAGGTGAAATAATGGATGATGTAGACTCGGTTAGAAAGGCTGTAAAATTGGAGGTCCCGTTAGGAATGTACAAGCAAATCCAAAAACTCTGCAACCAGGGCCTCTACCGCAACCCTGCGGACTTCTTCTACGTCGCCGGCCAGAAGGAGCTCTCCAGAATGGAGGAGAGGGCCAGAATCCACGAGATGCTTGAGAGGTACAGGAAACAACTCGAGGACTGCGAAGTGCTCGCCGATGCGGAGGTGGTTTCCTGATGCTCGAGCTGAAAGGTTTTGAAAAGGGCATCTGTTTCGACTGTGCAAACTTCGACATCGACGTCTGGATCCAGAACGAAAACAAGAGCGAAGCCGTACGCGGTGCGTTGGCCTGCAGGTCAAACGGTATTGCCGGTGAGAACAACATAGCTTGCAACTGTTTTGAGAGAGCGGGTGATGCCTGATGTCCCAGGCTACCGTTCTCGAACCCACTGAACCCGCTGAACCCACTGAACCTGCTGAACCCACCGAACCAGCTGGAGCCACGGTTGATTCCATTGACGATTTCATCGAGGACTTCCTCGAGTGGCAGCGCCAGACGGTTCCAGAACCCATCAGGAAAACAAGACCGCTCGAGCTCCAGCTGATCGTCTACTTCCACGAGAGAAGGACCGGAAAGTGGAAGGGCAGAAGGGAGGTCTGAGCATGCAGTCTTTTATGCTATCGAATGAAGACTACCTCAAAGAGTCGATCAAAGAACTCTTCCGTTGCCGCTACTGCAAAGGCGAAGGACAGGTAATTAACCCTTATTTTGAGGTCTGTAGAGAAGATTTTCCTGTAACTCATGACTGCAAGTTCTGTGATTTCATAGAAGAGTGTGGCAGAGGAGAAATAATTCCTTGTGAGTGGTGCGATGGCACAGGATACGAGAGACTTACTTGGGAAGAGCTCTACAAAAGGCTCACAAAGGAGGTCTGAGCATGGAGCTGAAGATCTCCGGCAAGGTCATCAACCTCAGCAAGACGGAGAAGGTGAACAGCGAAGGAGACAACGTCGAAACCTACAAGGCCACGCTCAAGTTCAACGGCGAGGACTACACGATCAAACTGACTCTGTCAACGGAAGAATTCGACATCACCGAGGACTTCACCCTGAACCAGGAATTCCTCCTCACTTTGAAGCCTGCGAACAAAAGCCTGAGCGATTTTGAGGCCTGAGGTGGTTTTAGTGGATCCCGATAGAGCGTGGGAGGTCTGGCTTGAAAAGAAACTCGAAGAACTCATGGAGAATTGCAAACACGATTGGGATGTGGTTGGTTACGCTGGATTCAAAGAGGAGGGGAGCCGGATCTATCTATACCAATGCAAGCGATGTAAAGCTGTGAAGTTCGATACAGACACAGAGGTGATATGATGCTCACCTGCCATCAATGCGGAAATACCGGCTGCTTCGTTCCTCTTAGCCAAAGTCAATTCCTCTGCTGCTCTTGTGGTGCGAGTGTTGAACCACCAAGGGGGATGAGAGAATGTCCAAAGGAGATGCTCTCGTTTGGCTGATGGTGGTTTCGGTGATTTTACTGTGGTTGGAGGTTCTGTGATGAAGCTGGTTATGAAAATCTACTGCACAAAGCCAGACAAGTGTGATCGAAGAGTTAACAGCTGCATTTGGGGTGCTTTCGCCTGTGAATATGCAAGGTTTGAGGAGGCTGATTCCGATGCTCGATTCTGATCCATTAGAACTAACTATCTTCGTGTGTCGTGGCTGTGCGAAATCTCAACCATGCACTCTAATAGTTCCAGGAGATGTCTTACTGCCTAAAAATTGTCCGTGGGGAGATAAGAGACCGAATTGGATTGATGTTATTGCAAAAATAGAGGCTGATCCCGATGTCTAACATTTGTTATTATTGTACAGAGTGTTGCGATGGAAAACCATGCATCGTCATATATCCAGAAGATGAGACACCGATTCCTAAAAGATGTCTCATAAGTTCAGCACCTGCTGAATGGAAACCTATAGTTGTTGGGCTGGACATAAACAAATTCGTTAAAGAAGTTTTCGCCAGAATTCCAATCGAGGAGGCTGATTCTGATGTCTGAAGTAGCAAAAATAATAGAATCAATCAGAGATCGAATGGCTAATGGAGAGTTCTATTGTTTTGGAAATCCAGTTGGCTGTTCTGATGCGATAGATGAGTTTCCAAGATGTCCACTACTTTGCGCCTGTCTCGAATGGTTTAAACAATTACTGATGGAGGGGGCTGATTCCAATGTATCATGACATCTGTATTGGATGCATGTTTGATGATTGCTTCAACTGTGCAGTCTTTCTGATGTTTATTGGAGTTTTAGAGGATCAGGAGGTTGATTCTGATGGCCCTCTGTGAGAAATGCCCTGCTGAAAAAGACTTTCCTGAACTCTTTGTTAATGAATGCATAGCTTTCGGTTCCTGCTGTCCTGACGATCTCTATGGCATTTACGGCGGAGATTGCTATGCGATGTTCGAAGACGTCTACGATTTCGAAGAAGAATACGAGGACGATCTCGGTCCTAAATTCGAGGAACTCTACAATCTTGGAGAAATAAGAGCCAAGGAGGTCAGGCCATGACCAAGTCGATTGATCTCACACCTTTCTGCTCAGAGAGAACCTGCCGCGACAACCGTAGCGGAATCTGCCACTTCGACGGCTGCTGTGCGAGAAAATTCCTTTTCTGAGGGATAACATGAACGGTAAAGATCGGGCGAAGATCCGCAACTTCTGCAAACGGATCATCCTCGAGCGTAAGAGGATCTCCCTCTCCGAACTCTTCGAGCTCTGCCGAACGAGGTTCACCATCAAATCCAGAAACGAACTGGGCCACATCCTTTCGGACCTCACCAACAACGGAAATGGACTGATAAAATATCGTGGTTACATCAACGGCCGAAGGGAGACTGTATACGCCTTGAGAAACGAGAAACGCTCCAAGCGTTGTATACTCTGTGGAAAGGATATCCCTTGGATTACTCCATGGCGTTTCTGTGATCGTTGTCTCCCTAAGGCCGAATCGATCGCCAACTTCTTCGTCCCGCTCCCCGATGTTCTGGAGGTGGTCCCTTGAACCCTTTGAGGTGCCGCTACTGCGGAAGAAAGATCTCGGAAATCGAGGCCATCCAGACCTCTCCCGTCGTCCTCTGCCTCGAGTGCTTCAGATCCCTGAACTGTGGTCACAGCAAGGTCCGGAATGTGACCACAAGGTGACAAGGTGAGATCATGGCCGAGCTTGTTATAGATGACCTATGGCGTGAATCCTACTCTTGGAGGGAGAAGAGGGTCGGTAAGCACAGCCGAACCGTCAACGGCTCCAAAGTGGTGAGCCCCAGAATAGT
>Ga0209426_1001869_pt1 | contig 11128 bp, 7 predicted proteins | sample Deesub1362B_J571_FD_187697 | JGI IMG/M metagenome (GOLD analysis project Ga0209426, IMG submission 187697) | Deep oceanic, basalt-hosted subsurface ecosystem from Juan de Fuca Ridge flank, Pacific Ocean, CORK Borehole 1362B_J2.571 (SPAdes)... ...
AATTACCTGTCTTCCTAAAAGTTCTTCTTTTTTATAAAGTTTTGTTATCTGAGCACTTGATTTTTTGATTCCCAGTTCTCCGAAATCAATCCATAATTTATAGGCAGGTTTTATTGCCTCAGGAAAATTTTCAACCTTTATTATTGTTCCTACCCTTAATTCAATTTTTAAAAAATCATTATAAGTTATTTGAGACATAGTTCTATTATTATATCATATAATTTCAAAAATGAATAAAAAAATTTACCTTTATTCGGTTAATCATGATGCAGTGAATTGGAAAGAGATAAAAGATTTTTTTGTAAATAAGGGTTTTGAAGTTTCTTTGAAAAATGACCCTTTTTTAAATCTTGAAGGAGAGAAATTGAATAAAATAGCAGAATATCTTGCAAAAATAAGGGTTCTTCATCCTTTAAAAAAAGATTTGAATGATAATCCCTTTCCCATAGAAATTGATTATGAGAAAAGAAATTTGAAAAGAGAGAAAAGGAAAAAGGGAATTATTTATGATGCTTTGAAATTTTTGAAAATTTATCATGATTTTATTCCTTCAGAACTCAAGGATTTAAATAATGGCTTTCCTTTCTTTTTTACAGACCAGTTAATAGCGACCTTCTCTGACAGATGGCATTTAAGGGTTATAATTCTTTCCTTTCCTGTTCTAATTTCTATTCCCGGAATTGTCCATGCACCTGCAAAAGACAGGGATTATTATATTGCAGAAACTCTAAAATCGGTTCCTGAATTTAAAGATTATTATTTGAAAGAAAATGATAAAAGATTAACAAAAATTCTATGTGCTTATATAATTCAGGGAATTTTCTTTTATAAATCAATTATTGAAAGGAAAGATTTTAATTTTTGTGATGATAAAAATTGTGTTCTTTATAACAGTCATTTTCAAAAGGAAGTTATAAGCGCGCAGTATAATTTAAATTTCTGTGATAAACATAGAATTGAATGGGAAAAATTTAGACAATCATAATTCTTTAAATTTGTCAGAATATTTGAAGATTTTTTTACCTTTTTGAAAAATTTTTCTTGCAATTTTTAATTCATTTCTGTTTTTGCATTCTTCAATGAATTTTATCATTTCTTTTTCAATTTCAAAAATGATACCCAGTCTTAAATCTTCACTCCATCTGTCATACATTCTCAAGAAAGGTTCTCCCCTTACAAGTCTGAATGCTGATATGAATTCTCTTTTTGCAAGTTCCCATTGACCAGCTCTTAAAAGGGCTCCTGCTCCTGCAATTTTTTCCCTGAATTCAAAATAATCGGTAATGAAATATATTCCGTTGTTTTTTAATACAGGTTTCTCCCCTTTTCTTGAAACTTCAAGAAAATGTGAGGGGATTCTGAGCTGTTTTCTCAGTTTTGTCAGTAATTGTGATAGATTTTTCGAGGGATTTTTTGAATTTTTCCAGAAATTTTTATATAAAGAGTCCAGTGAAATAATTCTTCCTGGTTCAGGAATTCTGAGTGCCAGATGTATTAGAAGTGCCTTTTGTTTTGGTGTCAGGCTGAATTTTATCCGTTCCTTCTGAGTCACAGATTCAATCTCCTTTCCTTCAATTCTGTATATTTTCAATTTACCCAGAAATTGAATATGAAATGTTATGGTTTCTTTTTTGAAAACAGGAAGTCTGAGAATTGATTTTGGTAAAAATGTCGGTTTTCTATTTTTTATTCTCTTGCCTATCAGTTCTGGATAAAAGGTTATATATCGGTAAAAATGTGGTATCAGATATTTATTTTTTGAATAAAAATAAGCCTTTTCATATCTACCTGAATTTAAAAGCAGTATTAATTTTACACTTGGAAAGATATTTTCTTTTTTAAGATATTTTTCTTTTTTCTGTAAAAGTAATTTTATTATTGTTTCTTCTTTTTTTAATTTCAATTTTTTAATAATAATTAGGGTGTTTTTGAGAATTTCTTTTGCTTTTTCAGTTTCACCTATTCCTGAGTATGTACATGCTATTGTTAAATAGTTTGTAAATATTCCCCTTTTGATTTCACCCTTTTTGAGGAGGTTGAGGGATTTTTGGGAGAGTTCTATTGCCCTGTAAGGAGAGCCCTTTGTGAGTGCATAGAGTGCCTGAAATAAAAAAAACCATGAATTATGAACCCATTTCTGCCATTCAATTTTTTTCAGGGATTTATTTACTTTATGAAAGTTCCCTTTAAGCATAGAGATATTGAATAAATATCCTTCTGCTATCTTTTTTGTTTCAGAATCAAGACCATCAAGGCATTTTTTAAACCAATGTTCTGCTTCTCTATATTCTTCAAGATTCATGCATAGTGAACCCATATCAAAAAGAAAATAGGGTGAGACAGTTTTTTTCTGACGTAACAATTTTTTACATATACTCATAATTTTACGTGCTTTATCAATATTCCCCATAACTGCATAACAGATTGCCTCTGACACCGATAAAGTAAAGAGTGGTTCAAATAAAAGATATGAGTAGTAACCGTTAAATTTTTTTATGAGTTTTTTTATTCTGTTTATTTTCTTTATCTGCTTGTAAGGTTCACCAAGCCATTCAAGGGTAATTATTTCAGTTATTTCTGTTCTTAGCATTGAGTAATACATTTTCCTTTTTTCTAATTCTGTAATCAGTTTTCTGGTATTTTCTAAGTATGAACCAGGAGGTATTTGCCCGAATTGATAAATATGTTTTTCTACCAGTCTTCTTAAATTTAAAAAAGAATCAGGAATTTTGAGAATCAATTCATTTCTGGGTAAAAAGGGTATGGAATTTAATATTTCAGATGCTTCTTTTATTTTTCCTTTTTTAAATAAACTCTGTGCTTTTTTCAGTTTTCTGGCTGCTTCAACTGTCAATTCGCAGGATTCAGTCCATTCGTTGCTTAAATTTTCTTTTTTAAATCCTGCATAACCATATCTTTTCCATACATTCCATATCCCTTTTATGGAAATCCTGATTCCCTTTTTCTCCAGTTTTTCCCTTGCTTTTCTGACTGTAATGGCTGGTTCTCTTTCTTTTAATGAAACAATTATTTTTTCAATATCAGGAGAAATTCTGTTCCATGGTTTTCTGTATATAAATTTCTCTCTTTCGAGATTTTCCTTTCCTCCTTCTTTAAACCATTTTACCCATCTGTGAAGGGTTTGATAGGGGATGCTTAGCTTCTGTGCAGTTTTTCTTAAAGACCCTATTCTGAAATAGCTCTCTACTGCCTTTAATCTGAATTGCAAATCTTTGTTCATATTTTGTGGAAACATTTTAACATATATTTTGAGAAAGTTGCAATAGCTTGATTTTCTCTGAATAATCCTGCTGTGTAACAACCATTTTTATATAAGTAAAGCTTCTATTTTATATATAAGTTCGTGTTAATTATTAATATGTTTGAATTGTTAAAATCAAAAGGAGGTAAAATTATGAAGGGTTTAATATCCCTTACTTTAATAGTAATAATTTCAATGCCTCTTTATTCTCAGACACCCCCTGATACAGAATGGACAAAAACATACGGTGGTGGAAGCCCTGATTATGGATTTTCTGTGGAGCAGACCTCTGACGGAGGATATATAATAGGTGGTAGAACAGGGTCTTTTGGAGCTGTTGGGTATGACATTTATCTTGTTAAAACGAATTCTACCGGGCATGTAGAATGGCAAACAACATTTGGAGATGATTACGATAATTTTGGTTATTATGCTCTTGAGGACCATGATAAAGGGTATATTATAACAGGTTATACATGGGAAACAGGGGGGCAGGACAATGTGATGTTATTTTTATTAAAACAGATTCTCTGGGAAATCTTGTATGGTCTGCGACCTATGGTGGTGTAGCTGAAGATGGTGCTTATTATATGATTAATACACCTGATTCCTGTTATATTGCCATTGGTTTTTCTGCTTCTTACAGCGGAACAGGATTATATGATGTTTATGTTTTAAAAATCACTCCAAATGGTGATACTTTATGGACAGGGGTTTATGGTGGGACAAATAATGAGGAAGGAAAAGCCATATGCCTTTCCGGTGATGGGGGATATGTTCTTACAGGTTATACAAATTCTTTCTGGGGAGGCTGGAATGTGTATGTTGCCAAGATAGATGATAATGGAAATCTTATATGGGAGAAATGGTATGGAGGAGCTGACACAGATGGAGGATGGGGGATATGTCGGGCACATGACGGAGGTTATATGGTTGTGGGATATACCTATTCCTTTGGAGCAGGAAATTTTGATATATGGGTTTTAAAACTGGATGCGAATGGTGACACAGTATGGACAAAGACATATGGAGGAGCTGACGAGGATAGAGGGTATTCCATTATTCTAACAGATGACGGTGGTTATCTTATTGCAGGCATGACAAGGTCTTATGGGGCAGGATATGTAGATGTTTATATATTGAAAATAGATTCTGTTGGAAATGTTTTATGGACAAAAACAGTTGGAGGGAATGGAGGAACAGAGGAGGGATTTTCTGCATGTAAGACAAATGATGGAGGCTATGCAATTCTTGGATATACAACCTCCTTTGGACAGGGAGGAGGAGATGCATACCTTATAAAGTTAAAAGGAACATTAACGGAACAGGAAAATTATTTCAGTGCAGGTAATGATAAGATAAAGATTCTGACTGATTTAAATTCCTCTCTTTTTTTTAATAGATATATTTCTGTAATTTCTGGGGAAGAGTCAGCAAATAATTACAGGGTCTCTCTGTATACATCTACAGGCAGGAGGGTTTATGTGAAATATAGAAATTTAGGAAATTTACTGCGTATAACAGATGTTTCAAATTTACCTAAAGGTATATATTTTCTTTCTGTTTCTGAAGACGGAAGGAATGTTATAAGGAGCAGGGTAATTAAAAGGTAATATTTGAGACCTTAGTTAGAAGCAATAAATTTATTGAACAGGATAAAGGATTTTATTTATAATCATAGATGGTAAAGGTAAAAGTTTTTGGAAAATTGAATAACAAAAGAAAAAATCCCTTATGTGTTTTTGCTTTTGAGGGTGAAAAGGTAATAAAGGAAATCGGAATAAAGATTCCTGAAAATGTATTCACTGGAAAAGAAGGTGAACTGATTTTTCTTTCTGAAAAAGGAAAGATATATATACTTTGCGGACTGGGTAAAAAGAAAACATTTTCCCCTGTAACACTTTTAAATGTATCAGGAAAACTGGGATATGAAATAAGAAATAAAAAAATTACAGGTGTATCTGTTCTTGTGAGAAAAGAATTTAAAAAGAAAGAGATTGCAAAAATTTATGAGGGTATATTGCTTGGAAATTACAGATTTCCAAAAAAGGAAGAGGATAAAAAGGCAAAACTCGATGAAATATGTTTTGAGAATACACAAATCAGAAAAGAAGATTTGAAATTTTCAGAACTTCTTGTCAAAGCAACCTATTTTTCAAGAGACCTTGCAAATACTCCTCCGAATGTTGCAACCCCGATTTACATGGCTGAAAAGGCAAAGGAAATAGCTAAAAACTCTAAAAATATAGAAGTTTATATATTTGATGAAAAAGAAATTGTTAAAAAGGGATTTAATGCCTTTTATGGTGTTGCAAAAGGGAGTAATAATCCTCCGAGATTTATTCATCTTGTTTATAAACCAAAAAAAGCAAAGAAAAAAATTGTCCTTATAGGTAAAACAATAACCTTTGATTCAGGAGGGCTTTCCCTTAAACCTTCTAATTACATGCTCGGAATGAAATATGATAAAAGCGGTGGATGCAATATTCTCGGAATTTTTTCTGTTCTTGATGAATGGGGTCCTCCTTATGAAATTCACGGAATACTCCCCGCATGTGAAAATATGCCTTCGGGTACAGCACAGAGACCGGATGATGTTGTTACAGCTTATAATGGTAAAAAGATTGAAATAATAAGTACGGATGCAGAGGGAAGGTTAACACTTGCTGATGCCCTTGCTTATGCTTCTGAATTAAAACCCGATTATATAATTGATTTTGCAACCCTGACAGGTGCATGTGTTGTGGCACTTGGAAATTATACAGCGGGTCTTTTTACTGATAATGAGTTTTTAAAAAATTCCCTTTTAAAAGCATCAGAAAGAGCGGGAGAGAGTTTATGGCATATGCCTCTTGATAAGAAATTGAAGGAAAAAATAAAAAGTAGGTTCGCTGATGTTAAAAATTCGGGTGGAAGAGAAGGAGGGGCAATAACTGCTTCATTATTTTTAAAAGAATTTGTTGATAATAAAATTCCCTGGGCACATATTGATATAGCAGGCCCTTCTTTTAATTCAAAATTCTGGGGAGTAAATCCTGAAGGAGGTTCAGGATTTTTAACAAGGACTTTGATTGAATGGATTAGGAATTTGAAGTAAGTTTATGTAAACAAGGGTTAGCAATTTTTGTAGACTAAAATTCGCAACTACATTTTTTCTACTTTGATTTCATTATTTTCAAAGTAAACCTTTATTTTATCACCTTCTTTAATTTCCCCTTTTATAATCTTAAGTGAGATTACATTTTCAACAAGTTTTGCTACCACTCTTTTGAGGGGTCTTGCTCCGAAGGACGGGTCATAGCCTCTTGAAATTATCACATCTTTTATGGTGTCATCAAATTCCACTTCAATATTTCTTTCTTTCAGTGCCTCTTTTACGGGTTCAAGTTCAAGTTCAACAATCTTTTTAAGGTCATCCCTTGAAAGCGGTTTGAATATGATTATATCATCAATTCTGTTTATAAATTCAGGAGGTAAGGTTCTTTGAACAAGATTTAAGACCCTTATTTTTTTGCTTTCAAAGTCTATACCGTTTTCCAAAAGTATGTCAGAACCGATGTTACTTGTCATTATGAAAATGGTATTTCTGAAATCAACGGTTCTTCCGTGCGAATCGGTTAATCTCCCTGCATCAAAAACCTGTAAAAGAATATTTAAAACTTCAAGGTCTGCTTTTTCAATTTCATCAAGAAGAATTACCTGATAGGGTCTTCTTCTTACTGCTTCTGTTAACTGTCCTCCTTTTTCATAACCCACATATCCGGGCGGAGCCCCTATGAGTTTTGAAACAGAATGTTTTTCCATATATTCAGACATGTCAATTCTTAAAAGTGCATCAGGATCTTTAAATAAAAATCTTGCAAGTTCTCTTGCAAGGTGTGTTTTTCCGACTCCTGTTGGTCCGAGGAACAGGAAAACACCTATTGGTCTCTGTTTGGCTGCAAGCCCTGCCCTTGACCTTCTTATTGCCTCTGAAACTGCTTTTACAGCCTCATCCTGTCCTATTACCCTTTTTGAAAGTTCTTCTTCCATTCTTAATAATCTCTGTGCTTCATCTTCAACAAGCTCCTGAACAGGAATTCCTGTTATCTTTTCCACTATTTTTGCTACATCCTCTTTATCAACAACATCATCAGCCTTTGAAGTTTTTTCCCATTCCTTCTTCTTTTCCTCATAGATTTTATAATATTTTTCAAGTTTTTCCTTTATTTCTTTAGCCTTTTCATTGTCTCCATACTGTGCAGCGGTTTTACCTTCCTCCTCAAGTTTTTCAATTTCCTCTTTCAGGGATTTTAAGTCTTCGGGCATGTCAGATAGTTTCATTCTTGTGTAGGCACAGGCTTCATCAAGTAAGTCAATTGCCTTATCAGGTAGCTTTCTTCCCTGAATATATCTTGCAGAAAGTTTTACTGCTGCCTCAATTGCTTCATCAAGAATTTTTACTTTGTGGTGTTCTTCATATCTCTGTTTTAAACCTTTCAGAATCTCTATTGTTTCTTCAGTACTCGGTTCGTCCACAAAAATCGGCTGAAATCTTCTTTCAAGTGCGCCGTCTTTTTCTATATGTTCCCTGTATTCATCAAGGGTAGTTGCCCCGATAACTCTTAATTCTCCTGCAGCAAGTGATGGTTTTAAAAGATTTGCCGCATCTATTGCACCCTCTGCAGCTCCTGCTCCAACAATTGTATGAATTTCATCAATAAAAAGTATTATTTCTCCCTTTCTTTTTTTAACCTCATCAATTACCGCTTTCAGTCTTTCCTCAAATTCTCCCCTGAATTTTGTTCCTGCAAGAATTGAACCCATATCAAGCTGAAGTATTCTTTTATCTTTAAGAGGGTCGGGAACTTCACCTTTTACAATTCTCTGAGCGAGTCCCTGAACAATTGCAGTTTTACCAACTCCCGGCTCACCTATTAAAACAGGATTATTCTTTGTTTTTCTCAAAAGAACCATTATTGTTTTTTCTATCTCTTCGTCCCTTCCTATAACAGGGTCAAGTTTTCCATTCTTTGCAAGATGGGTTAAATCCTGTGTAAATCTTTCAAGTGCTTTATATTTGCTTTCTGCCTGAGGGTCAAGAACCCTCTGGGTTCCTCTGATTTCATAAAGTGCTTTATATACTTTTTCTTTATCTATATGATAGTCCTTTAAAATTTTTCCTGCATCACCATCACCTTTTTCAACAATTGCAAGGAATAAATGTTCTGATGCAATATATTCATCACCCATCCTTTTTGCTTCCTCTTCTGCGATTTTGAATACATCATTGAGTCTTGGAGTGATATAAATTTGATTTACAGGATAAGAACTTGATTCTATTTGTGGCATTCTGTCAAGTGCCCTTTTTAATCTGTCTTTTACTATTTGTGGAGATACACCGAGTTTGTTCAATATCTCGGAAACAGGAGAGTTTTCTATATCCAGAAGACCATAAAATAAATGCTCAATATCAAGTTGAGTATGTTTTAAATCAATTAAAATATTTTGTGCTTTATAAATTGCCTCTTTTGCATTATCCGTGAATTTTTCAATTCTCATCCTTTTTACCTCCTTTTTTATTTTTCTTATTAATAACTTTAATTTTTCTGATTTGCAAGTGATAAGGAATATAAAGTAAAATCTATAATGATTTGGCTCTTGGTCTTTTTTAATTTTTTGAACGTTCCGAAAAAGCCAAATTCTGTTTTATTTTATGAATTGAACTCTACTCCTCATGACTTTGATATTCTTTCTTATGAGCTTTCTCTATGGATTGATGTATATGCTGAAACCCTAAAAGGTTTTAATAAAATAAAATTTGTAGCTACTAAAGATTCACTAAATCAGATTTTTCTATTTTTACATTCAAATCTCAAAGTAGACAGTATTAAGAATTCATCTTCGTTTATCCATTCCTTTTCGGGTAAACTGACTATAAATCTTGAAACTCAGATTGATTCAGCGGTTCTTGATAGTATTGTGGTATACTACCATGGAACTCCTTCCACATCGGGTGGAGTTGGTTTTTTCTTTTACCCTTCTTCAAATCTTGCCTATTCTTTTACCGAGCCAGATGGAGCAAGAAACTGGTTTCCCTGTTTTGATGAACCAACTGAAAAAGCAAAAATTAAATTTTCTATCAAAGTTCCGGATACTTTTGTTGTGGCTGCGAATGGAGTTCTTGATTCGGTTGTGAAAAGAGCAGATACTTCAATATATAACTGGCACACTGATTATCAAATTTCCACATATTTAATGGCAATTGCCATATATCCCTATGAAATAATACTTGATTACTGGGGTTCGATGCCTATAATGAATTTTGTATATCCTCAGGATGCTGATGATGCCTATTTTGCTTTTTATAAACTTCCTGATATGCTCAGTTTCCTGTCCCAGAAATTCGGAGAATACCCCTTTATAAATGAAAAGTACGGTAATGCTGAAATAAATGCATATGGTTTTGGTGCTATGGAACATGCGACTATTACATTTGTTGATGACTATTTTGTAAGAAATCACACATATTATGCAGAACTTGTCCATCTCCATGAACTTTCACATCACTGGTTCGGAAATTCTGTTACTTTGAAAGAGTGGGCTGATATATGGCTGAATGAAGGGTTTGCTTCTTATTGTGAAGCACTATGGGATGAATATAATAATGGATATGGCTCTTATCTTGATTATATTCATTTTTATCAACAGAATGTTATAAGCAGTTCACTTGAGTGGGTGTCACCTGTGTATGATCCTTTATATCTCTTTTCGGTTCTTTCTTATGACAAAGGTGCTTGTATTCTTCATATGCTCAGATTTCTTATTAATGATGATACCCTTTTCTTTAATGCTTTAAGAGATTATCATCTGAATTTCAAATATAAAAATGCCTCAACAGAGGATTTGAGGATTTTTCTTGAAACAAGGACCGGCTTTAATTTACAGAAATTTTTTGATCAGTGGCTTTATAAAGTCGGTCATCCTGTTGTAAGATGGAGCTATAATGTGAACTCAGATACAGTTTTTATAACAGTGGAACAGATACAGGATACACAGAATTATAACACAAGTATATTTGAATTTCCCCTTGAGATAGGGATTGTTGATTCTATGGGTGATACCACTTTTGTAAGGGTAACGGATTCTCTTAAATATCAGACATTTAAAATATATGCAGGCTTTACTCCATCTGAAGTTTTGCTTGACCCGAGAGGACATATTCTTATGGAAAAAACACTTGTTGGTACCGAAGAGCAGTATGTTCAGAATAAAGAAGATGTGAAGATTTATTTCAAAAAAGGTTTTTATTATGCAGAACTTCCGGGTGAGTACAGAGTTTCTGTATACGATGTCAATGGCAGAAGAAGTTTTAGTAGAAGATTCAGGAATTCAATAAAGTTAAATCTTAAAAAATCAGGGAATTATTTTCTGATTATAAGGGGAAATAAAAAAGTATATAAATTTAAATTATGGAATTTGAGATAAAAAGCACACTTATTGTGTATAATCCGAGAAAGGGTGATGTGGAAAAGGTGATAGAGAATGTGAAAAAGATATTAGAAAGTAGTAATATACCCGTTTCTATAACATCTGAACCCGATAAGATTAGGAAAAAGAATTTTGATTTTGTTTTGACCCTTGGAGGAGACGGGACACTTTTAAAGTCAGTCCATTTTTTCCCTGATTCAGCTTTTCTCGGTGTTCATATGGGAAGGGTCGGTTTCTTATGCGAGATTAATAAAAATGAGATTGAAAAAGCTCTGAAAAAGATTATAAAAGGTGAATTTGATATACTTGAAAGAGAAACAATTTATATCAGATGGGATAACAAGGAATGTTTTGCTTTGAACGATTTGTTGATAAGAAATGAACCTGCAGGTAGAA
>Ga0209426_1001873_pt1 | contig 11109 bp, 13 predicted proteins | sample Deesub1362B_J571_FD_187697 | JGI IMG/M metagenome (GOLD analysis project Ga0209426, IMG submission 187697) | Deep oceanic, basalt-hosted subsurface ecosystem from Juan de Fuca Ridge flank, Pacific Ocean, CORK Borehole 1362B_J2.571 (SPAdes)... ...
GGACCACGCGCCCACGGGCAGGGACAAAACCTCTATTATCCTCAGCCTTAAGGACAAGCCGGGCGCCCTGTATGAGATACTTGAGGCCTTTGCCAAGGCGAAGGTGAACCTCACAAAGATAGAGTCCCGCCCCTCTCGTCGCGCTCTTGGCGATTATATATTCTTTATAGACTTTGAAGGGCACCGCAGCGAGGAGAGAATAAAACGTGTGCTTGAGGAGATAGAGAAACGAGCGTCCTTCCTGAAGATACTGGGGAGTTATCCTTCGGGAGGTTAGGGATGCCGTGCGCTCGCCGTAGGTGAGGAGATGAGCTTCCTAGGCATGGACCACGGCACGCGGGAGGTGCGCTTCTACATCCTTCCTGAGAATGCGGGCTTCTCAGTGCCCCGCAGCAAAGCTGCGCGCGAGGGCGTGCTCCGCGAGATTGAGCGCAGGGTTGAGCTGGCGAAGATAGAGCTTGCGGCGATAACCTACTCCATGGGCGATGCGCTAACGGCGATCACCCGCATAGATAAGGTTGAGAACCGCGGAGTGCTCCCAGGCGGCGGCGCTGGCGAGCATGTTGGAGGTGGAACCCGCGCCTACGATGAGCTTGCGGCGAGCGGGATTAAGGCGGTGGTTATACCCGGACTTCATCGTAACATAGCTGGCTTAGACGAGCGCATGCGCGCGCTTTACTCCCACATGGCGAGCGCAGAGAAGGTGAGCATCGCCTACGATGCTTATCTGAAGGTAAAGCGGGAACTTGGTGCGGAGAGCTTTATTGTGAGCGACATAAGCTCCAATACTGTGAGCGTGGCTGTGAAGTCTGGGAGGATAGTCGGCGCTATTGACGCCTGCCTAGGTGCGATGGGCATGTTCCACGGTCCCCTTGACTTAGAGGCGATCCGCCGCATTGATAAAGGGGAGGTTACCGCAGGCGAAGCCTTCTCCCGTGCGGGTGCTGTGAAGATATACCCCTTTTCAGATCTCAGGGAGATTCTTGAACCCAAAAACGAAAGAGCGAGGCTCGCCTTGAATGCTCTCGTGCTGAGCGTGGAGATGGAGATTCGCTCCCTCACCGCGCTGGTTGAGCCGGAGGCGATAGTAATAACCGGCGGTGCAGGTGTTCACGAGGCGGTGTTTTCGAGGCTCGCGGAGAGGCTGCGCGAGCTAGCGCCGGTGCTGCGCACAGACGAGTATAGCGCAGCAAGGGGGAGTGCCGAGATTGCAAGGGCAGTTTACGAAGGCGAGTGGGAGATTCTGGGTATAAGGGTGGAGGTTTGAGTAAGCAGCAGGTAGTTTTTTAAGCTTTGAATAGTATTTCCACTCTTGTGAGCAGATTCAGAATTTTCAAAACAGAAGAATTCGACAAGGATTATGCTAAACTGGGCAAATCAGAACAAAAACGCGTAGATAAGATTCTCAAGCAGTTGATGGAAAAGGGCGACAGAGTTGGTAAACATTTAGCAGGACTCTCATTTTTCAGGGAAAAGAAGTTTGATGGTAAGCGCTTATACTACTTAGTATACAGCGACATTCTTGTAGTGCTAACCCTCGCAATAAGTGATAAGAAGGCACAGCAGGCAACCATAAACCAAATCCTTATAAATTTAGCAGAATATCAGCAATATGTCTTTGAAACATTGCGGAAGGAGGGAATTATTTAGGCTTCCACTCACTAATTCTTCCGTGTTTTATGTCTTCGAGGCCCCTTTTTATCTTCTCTACGAGCTCCCAGTCTATCTCTGCTCTTTTTTTAAGTTCCTCATATTCCTTTTTTGATATGGTCACTGTTTCCATACTATGCTTCAAAAGCCATAACGTTTAAAAAGATTTCACGGCTTGCCCTGTGTTTGCGGTACCCCACAAACTTTTTTATTCTACACCCTGAATTTAGCATGGTGGTGTGATGTACAAAATCGCTGTGATACCCGGTGATGGAGTTGGGCCTGAGGTGATGCAGGAAGGTATAAAGGTTCTTGAAGCGGCTGGAGAAGTGGCTAATATAGATTTCGAGTGGGTTCGCTACCCCTTTGGCGCGGAGCATTACCTTGCCACTGGAGAGATTCTCGGCGAGGATGCGCTGAAGGAAATCTCTGGCTGCGATGCGATTTACCTCGCTGCGGTTGGCGACCCGCGCGTTAAGCCGGGCATCCTGGAGCAGGGCATCCTGCTGAAGCTGCGCTTCTACTTCGACCAGTATGTGAACCTGCGCCCCGTGAAGCTTTACCCCGGCATCCCTACGCCGCTGAAGGATAAGAAGCCTGAGGACATAAACTTCTTTGTGGTGAGGGAGAACACAGAAGACTTCTACGTTGGCGTGGGCGCCCGCGTGACTTCGCCAAAGCAGAGGGAAGAGCTTGAAGTTAAGCGCGAGCTGTACGAGCTCAAGTTTGGGGTGGATATAACAAAGGAGAGAAGCGAGGAGATAGCCTTCCAGATAGGCGTGATCTCCCGCGAGGGTGCGGAGCGCGTGATTCGCTACGCCTTCGAGCTGGCGAAGCGTCAGGGCATGCACAGGGTGACAAGCGTGGACAAGGCGAATGTGCTTACCCATGTTTACTCCCTGTGGCGGGAGGTGTTTGAAGAGGTGGCGAAGGGTTACGCTGAGATGGAGACGGAGTTTAACTACGTGGATGCGATTACCATGTACTTCCTCACTATGCCGGAACATTTTCAGGTTATTGTGACCCCCAACATGTTCGGGGACATAATCACCGATCTGGGTGCGCAGATTCAGGGGGGCATAGGCCTGGCGCCCAGCGGGAATATAAATCCGCAGGGGGTGAGCATGTTTGAGCCGGTGCACGGCTCTGCGCCCAATCTGAAGGGCAAAGGGTTAGCGAACCCTGTGGCTCAGATACTCGCAGGAGCGCTCATGCTCCAGGAACTCGGCGAGGCTGAGGCTTCACGCCTGGTTGAGCAGGCGGTGGCAGAGACGCTGCGCTCAGGCGTGCGCACACCCGATATAGGCGGCAATGCCTCCACCTCGGAAGTGGGCTCGGCGATAGCGGCGAAGGTGAAAGAGCTGGCTGAGAATGGAAATTGAGAAGCGAGTAGTGGAGTTTCTCAGGCAGCATGGCGTAGCCCTGGGAAAGGAGCTTTACGAGAGCCTGGGCATAGACTCATTTCTGCTGTGGCGCACCTGCATGCTGAGCAGACGCATAGTAACCAGGCGAGTGGGAAGGCGCTACCTCCGCCTGGACAGGCGCATTGAGGGTTACGCTAGGCTCTCGCCATCGATTCAGCGGGAGTTTCTCACCTACACCGTAGTTGGGCTGGAGGAGCAGGGCAGCCTGGTTGTGGAAAGGGCGGCACAGCTCGAGAAGGAAATCACCGAGATAAGTGCGCACAAGTTTAGGCTGGCGAAGCGCGTGGTCACAGAAGCGGTGGAGAGGCTGGGTGAGGAAGGAAAGAAACTTCTAAGCCAGAGCTGCTTCATTCTCGGGGGCGACGTCCCCCTCGGCATGGCGCACGCTGACCCTCGCCCGGAACGCAGCACCGGTGAGCTTGTGGCAGGCTCCGACTTAGACCTGGTGGTCATCCTCGGCGATGATGTGAGCCGTGAGATTGAAAAAAAGCTGGACAGCTTGCTATTTGAGATAAAGCACCGCCTGCTTGCGATGCCCCGCAAGGAAGAGCTTGATTATCTGATTAAGAGGTGGAGCAGGGCAAGAGAGCAGCTGCTCTTCAAAAGCTTTGAAGATATGGTGGCGTGCAAAATATTCCACGAGGCGAAGCTGCTCGCGGGCAGCGAGGAGATGTTCTCATCGCTGAGGGAAGAGATGGCGAGGCGAGGCGTGGTTGAGAAGCTCCGTGCCCTGGAAAGCAGAGCCCACGAGTACCGCAGGTGGAGCGAACTGGTGCTCCTCGCAACGCCTCAGCCAGAGGAAGAGCTTCTGCTGCGTACCTTCACCACCACCATAGAGGCGAGTGAGATTTTCTAAGCTAAGCCTTTTATTGCCCAAGGCGTAACTAAAAACATGCCCCGCATCCGAGTGCTGAGCGAGAGCATCGCGAGCAAAATCGCCGCCGGCGAGGTGGTGGAGCGCCCAGCGAGCGTGGTCAAGGAGCTGGTGGAAAACAGCCTGGACGCGAGCGCTACCCGCATATCCGTTGAGATACGCGATGGGGGCAAGAGCTACATCCGCGTTAGCGACGACGGCATAGGCATGAGCAGCGAAGATGCGCGTTTAGCCTTCGAAAGGCATGCAACGAGCAAAATTTCCAGCTTCGAAGACCTCTACGCGGTGCGCAGCCTGGGATTTCGGGGGGAAGCTCTGCCCAGCATAGCCAGCGTGGCGAAGGTAACCCTGGAGACTAGGGAGAGGGATAGCTTAGAAGGTACCCGCATAGTGGTTGAAGGCGGGAAGGTGCTCAGCCTTGAGCCTAAGGGCTGTGCCCCGGGCACAAGCGTTGTGGTGGAGAAGCTCTTTTTCAACACCCCCGCAAGGAGGAAGTTTCTCAAGAGCAGCGCCGCCGAGGGCAACGCCGTCGTAGCCACGCTCACGCGTTACCTTCTGGCGTTTCCCGAGGTGCACTTCGAGTTTTTCAGGGAAGGCAAGCGTAGCATAGTTGCACCGAGGGGAAGCATGAGAGAGAGGCTGGCGCTGCTCTATGGGAAGGATGTGGCGAAGCAGTTGCTTGATGTGAAGCTGGAGCGGGAAGGCTACCGCATCTACGGCTTTGTTTCCTCACCTTCCCTAAGCAGAGCCTCGCGAGCGGAGCAGTACCTCTTCGTGAACCGGCGCTATGTGAAGAGCAGGCTGCTCAGCTTAGCTCTAGATGAGGCGTACCACACGCTTCTGCCGAAGCAGCGCCACCCCCTGGCGTTTATCTTCCTTGAGCTTCCCCCGGAGCGCGTTGATGTGAATGTGCACCCCGCAAAGATAGAGGTGAAGTTTAAAGAGGAGGAGAAGCTCCGCGCGTTCTTAGTTGAGGCTCTCCGAGAAGCGCTGCTCTCCCGCACAGAGGGAAAGGAAGCAAGGCCACATCAGCTCAGCTTAGAGGTTGAGCGTGCTCCTGCGAGAAGCGTGGTGAAGGAGGCGAAGCCTGAGTACGCTCCCAAGCCAGAGCAGAAGGAACGAAGCTACTCGCTTTTCTTCAGGCAGCTTAAGCCACTTGCCCAGCTCCACAACACCTATATCCTCGCGGAGAGCAGTGAGGGTCTGGTGCTTATAGATCAGCACGCTGCTCACGAGAGGGTGCTATTCGAGAAATTCAAGGCTCAGCTAAAGCAAAAGAAGCTGGAGAAGCAGCGCCTGGTTTCCCCGGCGATTATTGAGCTCTCTCCGAGAGAAGCGGCGATACTCGAGGAAAACCTTGAGCTCATCTCTGAACTGGGGTTTGAAATCGAGAACTTCGGAGAGCGGAGCTACCTGGTCAAGGCAGTTCCTCTATTCCTGGGCAGAGCTGTGAAGAAAGAGGAGATCTACGAGATAGTGCATTCCCTGATAGAGGCGGGAAGCTTGAAAAACAGCGAGAGGCGCAGAGAGGAGATGATATACCGCGTCGCTTGCAAAAATGCGGTTAAGGCTGGGGACTACCTGAGCAAGGATGAGATGCATGCGCTGCTCGCCCACCTCAGCAGAACTTCGCAGCCAGCCACCTGCCCCCACGGGAGACCCACCGCCGTGACCTTTGATTTAAGGGAGATTGAAAGAAGGTTCAAGCGAAGCTGATTTTTCAAAGTGAAAAAGGAAAAGTATATAAAGGCAAGCGACGCAAGCTTGTCCAATGAAAGCTAAAGAAAAGCATGAGAAAAACTCCCGCCTTTGGATATGGTTACTTGTGGTTATAATGGTAGGCGGAACCCTGGCGAGCGGGGTTGTTTTCAACTTATTTGGCTCAAAGACTAAAGAAGAGAAGGCGCCGCTTGCTGAGGTTCCGAATTCCACGCTGGCGCTTCCGCCGATAAAGCTCCACCACAATGTGGAGAACACCACTATAATAACCCCCTTTGGTATGGTGAGGGTATACACCAATGGCACCCATGCCTTCATAGACGAAAACCATCCTCTGGCAGGTAAAACCCTCATATTTACCATAACACTCCTCAACATCTCTCGCGATGGTGCTCCGGCAGAGGTGGCGCAGGAGGGAGATGTTGTAGCTGTTGATTACATTGGGAAGCTGGATAGTGGCGAGCTATTCGACACCTCTATAGAGGGGGTGGCAAGGGACGAGAGCATACCAAAAGTGGACTTCTTCACCCTCAGAGAGAGTTACGAGCCAATCACCTTCACCCTCGGCGAAGGTGAGGTTATCACTGGCTTTGAAAACGCTGTGCTGGGGATGAGGGTAAATGAAACAAAGACTGTTATCCTCACTCCGGATGAGGCGTACGGAGAGGTGAATCCCGCACTTTTGAGGATTGTTCCCATAGACGACGAGTTCCCGCGCGTGGAGTATCTGAGACGCTTTATTGAGGTGCCAAAGGAAGAATACGAGGCAGTAATGGGGACTGTGAGTGAGGGCGATGTCATAGAGTTACTGGGAACTGTCAAGGCAAAGGTTATCAATGCCGGTGAAAATGTTACCCTTGAGGTAATGCTCACGCCTGGGGATACGTTAAATGTTGGGTACCCATGGAATTCCACAGTGATATTTGTGAGCGAAGATAAAGTAGCTATACGCCACGACGTCTCCCCTGGTGAGGTGGTGCAGTTCAGCTCTCTGCCATGGAACACCACTATTGTGGAGTAGCTACCTCATGGAGAATTTGCACCCGCAGTAGTTCTGCCGGTATAAACCAAGCTCTCTGCTGAGCCTGACACTCTCCTTAAATCCATCTTTCTTTTTAAAGTTGGACTCCATGTAAGCGATGCCGTGCCTTTCGCCGGCGTCTTTACCCAGGGCGTTTATCTTCTCCGCCTTTTTGTGGGGGCTTATTGTCAGCGTCGTTGCAAACGCCGCGCACCCCAGCTCCTTCGCAAGCTTCGCGCTTTCCTCTAAGCGCAGAGCATAGCACACCTCACAGCGCTTGCCGCCTTCGGGTTCATCTTCGAGACCTCTGACGGCACTGAACCAGCGCTCTGCATCGTACTCCCCAACTATTAAAGGGAAGTCCCACAGCTTCGCCAGCTTCTCCGCCTCGCGGAGACGCTTCTCGTACTCTTCGTGGGGGTGGATATTCGGGTTGTAGAAGAAGGCGATTACCTCGTACTCATCCTTTAAGCGGAGGTAGGGCACCGTAGCGTCGGGAGCGCAGCACACATGCAGAAGAAGTCTCTTCTTCATGGGCTAAGCTTCGCTCGCAGAACTAAAAAATCTTTCCAGGGTTGAAAACATTGCCTGGGTCTAAAGCGCGCTTTATATCCCGCATAATCTGCGCCGCTTTGCCGTGCTCCAGCTCAAAATATGGACGCTTCTCTATGCCAATGCCGTGCTCTCCAGTGAGGGTGCCCCCTAGAGCGAGGCATTCCCTGAAAAGCTCCTCTATCGCAGCCCGCGCTCTGCCAAGCTCCTTCTCGCTGTCCGCGAGAAATGTTGGGTGCAGGTTGCCGTCGCCAGCATGCCCAAAGGTGGCTATCCTTATCTTATGCTTCTCCGCCAGCGCGCGGATACGGAGCATCATCTCTGGCAGCGCGGATACGGGTACAGTGATGTCCTCCAGTAAAAGCGTGTTTGCGAGGCGCGCCAACGCTGGCAGAGCCGCTTTGCGAGCCTTCCACAGCTTAGCGATCTCCGCCTCGTCGAAGGCAAGCTCCACGCTTGCGCCTGCCTCAGCGAAAACCTGCGCAACCCTGCGAATCTCCTCCTCTACGCTGGCGTCAAAACCTTCAACCTCGGCTAATACGAGAACTTCGGCTGAGCCTAGATTTATGCCCGAGAAGCTCTCCACCGCTTCCACCACAGGTGAATCCATAATCTCAAGCACTGCCATATCAAGGTGTCCTGCCACCGCCTTGGTTATTGCCTTTGCGGCTTTTTCAAAATCATTAAAGCTGGCAATCATAGCTGCGTGGTGACTCGGCTTGGGTATCACGTGGAGACCGATTTCCGTGAATAGCCCCAGCGTGCCCTCGCTACCGACGAACAGACTTTTAAGGTCGTAGCCCGAGGCGCTCTTTTTATACTTCCCCCCAAGCTTAACCACTTCACCCGAGGCGAGCACCACTTCAAGCGAAGCTACATAGTCCCGCGTTGTACCGTACTTAACCGCGCGAATGCCAGAGCTGTTCATCGCCACCATCCCCCCGAGGGTACAAACGCTTCCGCTTCCGGGGTCGGGTGGGAAGAAGAGCCCGTGCTTCTCCAACTCGCGGTTCAGTTCCTCGTAAACCACGCCGGGTTGAGCAGCCACGAAAGCATTGGTCTCGTCCACCTCAAGTATGCGATCCATCAGCGTGAAGTCCACCACAACGCAGCCCTTGCATGGCAGCGGGGCGCCGCTCAAGCTCGTGCCAGCGCCGCGAGCAACTAAGCTGAGCCCCTCTCGCGACGCAGCTTTGACTATCTCCGCAACCTCTTCAGTGCTAATCGGTCTGACAACGGCGGTGGGATACCTCCGCGAGGGGGTAGCATCGTAAGCGTAGAGGAGCAGGTCTTCCTTATCAACCAGAACGCGCTCCTCAGGCAGGAAGGAGAAGAGTTCCCTCATGGGGATAATTTGGCGAGAGGTTACTTATACTTTTAGCGCCAAAGGCGATAGTTCCGGTGAAATTTAGGGCAGTATTTTGCCGTAAAATATTACATAGTAGCTTGATGGCATTTTTGTCATTTAGGTTGAGTACAGGCTTGTACAGTCATGCATGTCTCTTTAGACTCAAATAATATTGAACTACTAGGAAGATATTATAGAAGTGGAATAAGTTAATTAAAAAGATGATAACACGTATATATGGGATATAATACATTAAAATCGGTAGACTAATAATGGATAAGAGCATAATTAGGAAATAAGAGTCTTTTTTAATTAAACCTCCGATTGAAAAGAAGAATGGAGACAATGAGAAGTAGTAGTAAGCTATGGGAAATACCACATCTGGGAACGCCGCTTTCCCAACAGTAAAAAGCAGGATAAATATAAAAATTAAGTTAAATACCATGAACCAGAAGGCCAGTGAAAAAACCTTGATTAAATCTTTATTCCTCAAAATCAGACGTCCTATTACCAGCGGCATAATGGTTATTATCCCTATAAAAAGAAGGAATTCTTCCGAGAGCAGGGATAAAGAAAAAAGAAAAAGAAGGCTTCCAAAGGAAATTCCCGCTATTTTTTTGATCTCTTTGTTCTCATCCATTATTTGAACTCCTACTGCCAGTGATATGTTTTAGATAGCGAAGGATTGTCGTCAGTTTTTGGCCCCTCCAGCAGGTAAATGAGAAGGTTTTTTCTCTTATCTGAGAATGCAATAACGCCCAGCAGTTTATCTTTTTTCATCGGCCCTCCCAACGAGTAAATATATTGCTACCAATCTACATAGTAGCCTTCCTTGATATTAATCCTTTGCCCTGCAAGCTGCTCAAAGCTCAGGCTTATGGCAAAGGGCTTAACCTCAGCTAGAAAATCCTCCAAGCTGGAGTCTACATCCATAAAGGAAAAAATCACAGGCTTCTGGGCAAGGTTCTTCAGCGCAAGTCCAAGCTCCGCCTCAGGCTTCGCAAGCTTAATGGATAGAGCATCGCATGCCTGGGCGTACCTCTCCACCTCCTCGGGGTTACCTTCAAGAGACTTTATCACGTGGCACTCAAGCCTTGAGCGCAGGGTCTTTAGGTACTCTGGCTTTTCGCTACCGCTGATTTCCAGGGCATAAGGCATTGCCAGTTCATAAACGCGCATTGCTTGAGCAGCAAAGCTCGGCTCAATCTCAGCCACGGTGTAGACGAACACGGGAAGGCTTGCGAATATCTCCTTCGCAGCAATAATGCTCTCCCTGCTGTTAACATCTATGCTAACCCCTATGGCACTGGCAAAAGGCACAGCCTGCCTCGCTTCCTCCTTGGAGGAGACAGTCACCTTGAGCTTTGTCATTCCAATCCCTTAGCTCGGGCGATGAAGCGCCTGACCTTCTCAGGGTCCTTCTTTCCAGGCTCAGCTTCGACGCCGCTGGAGACATCGACGGCATAGGGCTTGACTATCTCAATAGCCTCGGCAACGTTCTCAGGGGTAAGCCCTCCCGCAAGTATCACCGGCTTGGGAATGCTCTCCACTATTTTTCGAGAAATCTCCCAGTCATGAGTAGTGCCTGACCCACCCCGCTGCGGAGAGGGGGTGTCTAGGAGTATCGCGTCGACATAATTGACGTAGCGCTTAGCTTCGGCGATGCTTTCCTCGCCCTTGACGTGGATGGTTTTGATTATGTTGCACGAGACTAAGCCTCTAAGTTCGCGAACGAACTTTGGAGACTCATTGCCATGCAGTTGAATGAAGTCAGGGCGAACCGCCATGTACATGTTCAAAGCTTCTTCCACGCTCTGAGGCATTATAACCATTACGCCAGCGGTGGTAAAGGGCATCTCCTCCATTATCTTCTCAGCTTGGGTTAAGCTAATCTTCCGTGGGGTATCCACCGGCACCTCGACTATAAAGCCCGCAAGGTCTGCGCCGAGCTCTGAGACGAGTTCCACATCGTCGATACTCGTATTTCCACATATCTTTACCTTAACCATTCCTTTCAGCCCTGCCCAGCGGCAGAGATAGCTAAGAGATTCTCGTCAGAAAAGTTTGAAACTAGCTCTGTGCACTTGCCTGGATTAAAGCGAGGAGCTTCTCATACGCTCTGCCCGAGTCTATGCTCTTCTCCGCCTGGCTAATAGCTGAGTCGATGCTCTTCGCCTTGCCCGCCACGTATATACCTGCGGCGGCGTTAAGCACGACGATGTCACGCCTTGCTCCACCCTCGCTGTCTTTCAGCAGCGCCTTCGCAATAGCGGCGTTGCCCTGCGCGTCTCTGCCTGCTAGCTCCTCAGCGGAGGCGCGCCTTATTCCGAAGTCCTCTGGAGAAAGCGTGTAGGTCTCCACGCTTCCATTTTTGAGCTCCGCCACAAGAGTCTCGCCGCAGATGGAAATCTCGTCCAGGCCTTCTAAGCCGTGCACCACCAGCGCATGCTCCACCCCAAGGCGACCAAGAACCTGCGCGAGAGGCTCCACCAGCGCGGAGTCGAAAACCCCCAGGACCTGC
>Ga0209426_1001874_pt1 | contig 11106 bp, 10 predicted proteins | sample Deesub1362B_J571_FD_187697 | JGI IMG/M metagenome (GOLD analysis project Ga0209426, IMG submission 187697) | Deep oceanic, basalt-hosted subsurface ecosystem from Juan de Fuca Ridge flank, Pacific Ocean, CORK Borehole 1362B_J2.571 (SPAdes)... ...
CGTGTGGTGGTTGGCAGGAGACTCATCCTGAACCTTCCCGTTGAAGTTGGCCTGTTTATAACACGTTTTGGCGGAAAAGTCAAATGGGGTATAATTCACCGGCCGACCACGAATGGGCCACGAATGTGCCACGAATGCACGAATCACGGATCACGAATCACGAATCACGAATGGAGGCGTTTGATGGTGGAGGGTAAGCCGCGTCCTCCCTCACCGATGGAGTTCGGGTCGATGCCGTTGGATCCGGTGTACGGGTGGGGGGTGGTATACGAGCCGTTGGAGGTTTTGATTGAGGAAACCTCCGCCTACATCGAGCAACTCGCCCGGGAGGTGTACGAGCGGGGCGAGGAGTTCGACGACGACGAATTGGAAAAGCGGTTCTTTGCTTTCTGGGACCGACTGGTCGCGGAGGGGCGGCTGCGGCGGCTGCCGGACCGTCCTCCCGAGTTCGGCAAGGCGATCCTGGGCCGACGCCGCTGGCTCCGCGCGCAACGGATCCGTATCCGACGACTCGTGGAGTACTGGCGGGCGGAGGAGGAGAGGGCCGGAGGAGGTGGGTGATGGAACAGCGCACCGTTCACGTTCCGAACATCAGTTGTGGACACTGCGTGATGCGCATACAGAAGGCGTTGGAGGCTCTGGAGGGTGTGGTCAGGGTGGAAGCGGACGTGAACTCCAAGGAGGTCACCATCGAATGGGGGCCTCCTGCTACGTGGGAGCGGATCGTCGCGACCCTCACCGAGATCGACTACCCGCCCGGTTAGTCTTCACACGGAGGCACAGAGGACACAGAGTTGTTCTCTAGATTTAGAGATTCTCTGTGTCCTCTGTGCCTCTGTGGTGTCTTATGTGTCGGGGGGCTCGGCCACCGTCAGCGGTACTCGGACAGGAGCGCTTCCACCTGGTCTGGACGCAGCCCTTCCACGGGCCGGTGTACCAGCGGTGGTCCCTCGCGCAGGGCTGGGACCTGTTCCTCATATGTAGGCACAGTCGGATCCCGGTAGAAGATACCGATGGGGATCCGATTTCCCCATTCGAACGTCCGCTCCCAGGCGGCCTTGTGGTCGGTGGGATCGTAGTCGGACTCCTCCTCCAGTTTGTACACCCGTGGGCGGTAGAACTCGTAGGCGTAGCCCCGGTTCCAGATCACGCAGGGCTGGAGGACGTCCACCAGGGCGTAGCCAGGGTGTTCCAACGCCTCGCCGATGAGCCAGGCCAGGTGCTTCAGGTCGCCTGCGTAGCCGCGGGCGACGAAGGTGGCTCCGGCGGTGATGGCGAGGGCCAGGGGGTTGAGGGGGTAGTCGATGGACCCTTCGGGTGAGGAGGGGGTCCGTTTACCCCGTTCGCTGGTAGGGGAGTACTGCCCTCGCGTGAGGCCGTAGATCCGATTGTCCTGCACCAGGTCGACGAGGTTGATGTTCCGCCGAGCGGCGTGGACGAAGTGGCTCAGCCCCTCGGCGTATCCGTCCCCGTCGCCGTGGACCACCATCACCCGCAGGCCGTGGTTCGCCAGCCGCACGCCGGTAGCGACCGCCACCGGTCGGCCGTGGAGGGTGTGGAAGCCGTTGACCCGCATGTAGTGGGGCAGTTTGCTCCCGCAGCCGATGCCGGTGACGATCAGGATCTCGTGGGGGGCGATGTTGTGCTCCGCCAGAGCCATCTGGACCGCGGTGAGGATGCCGTAGTTACCACAGCCCTTACACCAGGTGGGGCGTTCCCGTCCGGCGAAGTCCTTTCGTGTGAGCATGGTACGCTCCTTGTGTCTTGCTTCTTGTTCTGTGTTCCGCGTTCCGTGTTGCGTTGCTTTCCCCTACTCTGTCTGCTCAATCCGCTTAATCCGCTGCTCAATCTGCTCCGGTGTGAAGGCCCGGCCGTCGTACCGGCGGATCGAGCCGTCGGCGGTGTAGCCGAGGTGGGTTCGGAGGAGGGATTCTAACTGGCCGGTCGCGTTTCCTTCGACGACGATGGTCCGTTTTGTGCGCTCCAGGGCGGCTCGGGTGGCCTCGACCGGGAAAGGCCAGAGGTCGTGGAAGTGGAGCAGGTTGGCCCAACCGAGCCGCTCCGCGTTCAGTCGATCCACCGCCTCCCTCGCCGGTCCGTAGGTCGAACCCCAGCACAGGAGGGTCAGTTCCGCCTCTTCGGGACCGTATCGGATCGGCCCTTCCACCTCGCGGGCCATTCCATCCAGTTTCCGCATCCGTTTGTCCACCTGGGCGATCCGGTTCTCCGGCTCCTCGTTGATGGCGCCTAACTCGTCGTGTTCGTTGGCGGTGGTGGTCCAGACCGCCTTGGGGTGGCCGGGGGTGGCGCGGGGGGAGATACCGGAGTCGGTGACGCGGAAGCGACGATAGTCCCCCTCCAGCCCGTCCAGGTCCTCCGGCGTCAGCAGGGCTCCCCGGTCGATGGTCACCTCATCGAACGAAAGCGCGTCTGGCTCGACAGTGCGGTAGGCCACCGCCAGGTAGTGGTCGCTGAGGACGATGACCGGCGTCTGGTACCGGTCCGCCAGGTTGAAAGCCCGCCATCCGGCGCGGAAGGATTCCTCGACCGTGCCGGGGGCGAGGACGAAGCGGGGGAACTCCCCCTGGGAGGCGTGGATCACAAACAGGAGGTCGCCCTGCTCGGTGCGGGTGGGCATCCCGGTGGCGGGGCCGGGCCGCTGCGCGTTGTAGATCACCACGGGGGTTTCCGTGATCCCTGCCAGGCCCAGGGCCTCCACCATCAGGGAGAAGCCGCCGCCGGAGGTGGGGACCAGCGCCCGTGCCCCCACGTAAGCGGCGCCGATGGCCATGTTGATGGCTCCGATCTCGTCCTCGGCGTGTTTGGTGACCACGCCGTACTGCTCCGCGTGGGCGGCGAACCAGTGGAGGACCGGCGTGCCGGGGGTCATCGGGTAGGCGGCGACGAAGCGGCACCCTCCGGCCAGCGCGCCCAGCGCGAACGCCTCGTTGCCGTTGAGGATCAGGCGGCGGGGCGCGTCGGGGATTGCTTCCATGTGGTAGGGGAAGTCGGCCTGGAAGGCGCATCCGGTGTCGACGCCGGCCTCCACGACCCGCAGGTTGGCGTCCACCACCGCCTGCCCCTTGCGGGCGAAGTTGTCTCGGACGACGCTCTCCAGGTAGGTGGGGTCGAACCCGATCAGCCCGGCGGCGACGGCGAAGGCGAGCGTGTTGCGCATCACTGCTCGTCCCCCCTTCTCCTCCGCCAGTGCGGTGAGGGGGATGGGACAGAAGTTGACGTCGGCCCGGTGGAGGTCGTCGGGTAGGTCCTCCTTGGCGTCGTAGATGACGGCCCCGCCGGGGACCACCGCGCCGATATGGCGCCGGATCGTCTCCAGGTCCAGCGCCAGCAGGACGTGGACCGGCTCGGCGTGGGAGTAGAGGGGGTGGGGGGCGACGCGGACGGAGAAGAAGTTGTGACCGCCCCGGATGCGGGAGTAGTAGTCCGGCAGACCGAAGACGTAAAGGCCGCCGCGGGTCAGCGCTTTGGAGAACCCCGCGCCGCTGGATTCCAGACCCATCCCTGCCTCGCCGCCGATGCGGATGGTGAGATCGTTTGCTGACACCTCTTTCCTCCTTTTTCCCACAGGACCTGGGAAGCAGTTCTCGACACCCGGGTTGACAGATGTTGACTTCTAGTTTATAATGTGTCTAACTTTAGAATAATTCTAAATTAATACCACGGATAATTTTGGAGCGAGACAATGCAATCGGTCGAAACCCTAATGCGGCTTTTCCGGCAGAAAGGTCTCAAGGTCACCCCTCAGCGCAGGCTCATTTTCGAGTTATTGGCCGGCGACGGTTCCCATCCCACCGCCGAAGAGACCTACCGGCGCGTCCGTGCCGTGATGCCCGAAGTCTCCCGGGCGACGGTCTACAATACGTTGCGTGAGTTGATCGCTCTGGGCGAGTTGGCCCCGGTGGCGAATTTGAGTGAGGGGGGAGTTCGGTACGACACGAACACCGCTCATCACCACCACCTGTTCTGCGTGAAGTGTCACGCTCTGATCGACGTCGACCGGGACTTCGAAGGGATCGAACTCTCGCCGGAGGAGGCGGCGGGTTACCGACTTGTGAACTACCAGGTGACGTTCTACGGATATTGTCCCGACTGCCGGACGGACTGACGGCGGTCCATTTTACCCAGGAAAGGAGTGAGAGAAAATGGCAAAGGTAACGCGAGAGGTCGTCGAGAGGGCGGGTGTGGATGTGGACCAACTGCTGGAGTTGCTGGTCAAGAACGCCGCGGCGGAACTGACCACGTATTATTACTACACCATCCTGCGGGTGAACCTCATCGGACTGGAAGGGGAGGGGATCAAGGAGATCGCCGAAGCGGCCCGGATCGAGGATCGCAACCACTTCGAGGCTCTGGTGCCCCGCATCTATGAACTGGGTGGAAGCCTCCCCGGCGATATGAAGGCGTTCCACGACATGTCCGCCTGCCCGCCCGCCAGCCTGCCGGAGGATCCGACGGACGTCAAGGTCCTCCTGAAGGTGCTGGTGGAAGCGGAGCGGTGCGCTGTGCGGGGTTATACCCAGATCTGCAACATGACCTTCGGCAAGGATCATCGGACCTACGACCTGGCGTTGGCGATCCTCCATGAGGAGATCCAGCACGAGTCTTGGTTCTCCGAGTTCCTGGGTGAAGGCCCCTCTGGCCACTTCCTGCGGCGCGGGGAGACCTCTCCCTTCGTGCGCAAGTTCCTCGAATAGAGATCGGTCCAGGGTGGGGGAGGGAAGGCCGCAAGGTCTTCCCTCCCTCCAACTCCTGTCGGGAACCCACCGATGCGCCGGTTCACCCTTGAGGATCTCGCCCGATACAACGGCAAAGGTGGTATGCCTGCCTACATCGCTTACAAGGGACAGGTGTACGACGTCTCCTCCAGTTTTCTGTGGCAGAACGGTCGGCATCAGGTGCTTCACGAGGCCGGCACAGACCTGACCGCTGCGCTGGATCAGGCCCCCCACGGCGAGGACCTGCTCAAGGGGTTCCCCGTTGTCGGTGTGCTCATAAGATAGTACCCCATCCCGCTTGCCAGGGAAGTGATCAGGATCAGCGTCCTCTCGCTTCCAGGTTCATCTCCCATCCTGCGCCTTTACGTCCCGTCGCCGACGGACGCGAGTAACTCCCGCAGCGGTTCCGGCTCGGTGACCGGGGGCAGGCAGGTGAAGCCTCGACAGACGTAAGCGGCGGCGTGGCCCTCGATGGGGTAGCGGTCGGCCAGGAGGGGGACCGCGCCCGTGCTTCCGGCAGCCACCGTCAAGCAGGGGCGGTATTCTTCGGAACAGACCGCTATCAGCGACTGGCTGTCCTCCGCCGCCAGGTCGCCCACGATGGCGACCTCCACGGGGGAGGCGAGGGCGTGGTCCAGCGCGATCAGCCACTGGCCGAAGCCCAGTGGGTAGCGGGCCATCAGCGGCTGCATCGGCCGCAGGGCGGCTTTGGCGATCTCAGCGTAGCGTGGATCGGCAGCCAGGGAGGCCAGGCGGAGGAGGACGAAGGCGGCCATCCCGTTGCCGGAGGGGATGGCGTTGTCCTGCAACTCCCGCGGGCGAAGGATCAGCGGCTCGTGGTCGTCGGCGGTGTCGAAGAAGCCGCCCTCAGGCGTGCTGAAGTGCTCGATCGCCGTGTCCATCAACTCACGGGCGGCTTTGTACCAGCGCGGGTCGAATGTGGTCTGGTACAGTTCCAACAGCCCGTCGGCCAGGTGGGTGTAGTCCTCCAAGTAGCCCGGAACCCTGGCGGTCCCCTCCCTCCAGGTGTGCCACAGCCGTCCATCGGCGGCGCGCAATTGGGTAAGGAGGAACCCTCCGTTCTGCTCGGCGGCCCGTCGGTAGTCCTCCCGTCCCAGGACGCGGCCGGCTTCGGCGAAGGCGGCCAGCATCAGCCCGTTCCAGGAGGTCAGCACCTTCTCGTCGCGGGCTGGGCGGACCCGCCCTTCGCGGGCCGCGAGCAGCCGACGGCGGGCCTCGGTCAGCGCCTCTCGCTCTTGCGGCGTCCCTGGAAAGGCGAGGATACCTTTCTCCTCGAAGGGGACCAGTTCGTAGGCCACCAAGAACCGATCGGCCTCGCCCTCCAGCACCTCCTGAACCTCCTCGTCCGTCCAGAGATAGAACTTCCCCTCCGCCCCCTCGCTATCGGCGTCCAGCGCGGCGTAGAAGCCGCCCTGGGGGTCGGTCATCTCCCGGAGGACGAAGTCCAACGTCTCTTCAACGATGGCGCGGAACAGCGGATCGCTGGTGACCTGCCAGGCGTGGAGGTAGGCGCGGGCGAGGAGCGCGTTGTCGTAGAGCATCTTCTCGAAGTGGGGGACCTGCCAGCGGGCGTCGACAGCGTAGCGGTGGAATCCTCCGCCCAGTTGGTCGTACATCCCGCCACGGGCGATCGCTTCTAGCGTCTGGACGGCCATTCGTAATGCCTGCGGCTCACCGGTCCCGTGGTGATACCGTAGGAGGAACTCCAGCGTCATCGGCTGGGGGAACTTGGGCGCGGGTCCCCAGCCACCGTGCTTCTTGTCAAAATCGTCGAGGAGGTGAAGGAGGGCACGGCTCAACGTGGCTGGCTTCAGGTCCTCAGATGGGAGGGCCTGGATCAGGTCGGTCCGCTGCCGGACCACTTCGACCACCTGCTGGCTGCCCTCGACGATCTCCTCCCGTCGGTTCCGCCAGGCATCGGCCACGGCGCGCAGCACGTCGGCGAAGGCCGGCAGGCCGTGGCGGGGTTCCGGTGGGAAATAGGTGCCGCCGAAGAAAGGGACGCCCTCCGGGGTGAGAAAGACGGACAGGGGCCAACCGCCGGAGCCGGTCATCGCCTGCACCGCGTTCATATAGATGCGGTCCACGTCGGGCCGTTCCTCCCGGTCCACCTTGATGCTGACAAAGTGCTCGTTCAGGATCGCCGCTATCTCCTGGTCCTCAAACGATTCGTGGGCCATCACGTGGCACCAATGGCAGGCGGAGTAGCCGATGCTGAGGAAGATCGGCTTGTCCTCCGAGCGGGCCTTCTGGAAGGCCTCCTCCCCCCAGGGGTACCAGTCTACCGGATTTTCGGCATGCTGGAGGAGGTAGGGGCTAGTCTCTTTCGTCAAGCGGTTTGTCATCAAATTGCCTTTCTTTGAATTTGCACAGTATCAGTATAACACGTCATCGGAGTAAAGTCAATGCTCATAATAAAAAATCCGTTGACACCCCCTTGCCATCGATGTACAATGCAGATCGAGGGCTTCCGGCGGACTGTGGCAGTCGCATAGGGCACGGGGCAGGGTCCCCTGTGATCTCCAGGGGGGCCGATGGGTCGAAGGGATCTGGACTACCTGGTGGTTGCCCTGATGTTCATCACCGGCCTCTACGCCGCTGTCAGCGGGTTGTTGGCCGACCTCTTCGGTTTCCCCCAGTTTCTGCTCCACCGATATGCCGGATACGCCTGCGTCGCGTTGGTCTTGGTCCATTTGCTCCTCAACAAGGAGCGCGTCGCGGCCTACCTACGACGGCGACCGAAGGGGGCCAGGCGTCAGGAGCAGCCCCTATCCCCCCGGCGACGCACACCGGTCATTGGCCGAAGGGGATTCCTCCTGGCGATCCTGACCGGCGCGCTGGGGGTCCTGATGGGAAGATGGACCGCCAGGGCGGAAGAGGGTGCTGCGGACGACCCCGATTGGCGGTACCACGAGTGGAGCAAACCGGGCGGCTCAGGGTGGTCGGGGTTGTTGCGGGATTGGGGATCCCGGCCCTCCCCGTACAAGACCTACCCTGATGCCCCTCGTATCTCGCTTCCGGACCCCGGGGGCTTTCGCGGGTTGTGGTTGGAGGAGGCGATCGAGGCACGTCGATCCCGCCGGGAGTACGTTCCAGGCGTTCTCTCCCTCAAGGAACTCGCCCGTCTGTTGCACGCCGCTCAGGGGATTACCGATCCCCGGGGGTTCCGCGCCGCTCCCTCCGCGGGGGCCCTCTACCCCGTCGAGGTGTACGTTGTCGTGCACGATGTGGCCGGGTTGGAGCCGGGCCTGTACCACTACGCCGTGGCCGACCACGCACTGGAGCAACTGCGTGTCGCCGATCTGCGGTCGGCGATGGTGGTGGCGGGCATCGGTCAAGAGATGTTGGGGGAGGCCCAGGTCTGTTTCGTTCTCACGGCCATTCTCCAGCGCACCCGTTGGAGGTATCGGGAGCGGGCCTATCGGTACGTGCTCCTGGAAGCGGGCCACATCGGTCAGAACATCTACCTGGCGGCGACCTCGATGGGGCTCGGAGCCTGCGCTGTAGGGGCCTTCTTGGACGACCGGGTGAACGACCTTCTGGGCGTCGACGGGCGGGAGGAGACGGCGGTCTACCTGCTCACAGTGGGAAAACTCACCTCTTGAGCCCTCTGTCCCTGTTCCTCCCCGATCGTTTACCGGCGGAAGATTTGCATTTCCGTGGAAACGTTGTACAATCCCGTGCCAATGCGTGGACTGTAGGGGAAAGATGACTTACCGCGAGGCGATCGAGTACCTTCACTCGCTGACCGACTACGAGAAGCGGCGGATCGAGCGGTATTCGCCGGAGACGCTGGACCTTTCGCGGGTCGAGCGGTTACTGGCGATGCTGGGGAATCCGCATCGAGCCTACCCTTCCATCCACATCGCTGGTACCAAGGGGAAGGGTTCCACCGCCGCGATGGTGGAATCCGCCCTGCGGGTGGCCGGCTACCGGACCGGGTTGTACACCTCTCCCCATCTTCACACCTTCCGCGAGCGGATCCGCGTCGGAGGGGAACTGATCTCCCGGGAGGATGTCGTTGCTCTGGTGGGGGAAATCCAGCCGCTAGTGGCGCAGGTCCCGGGTGTGACGACCTTCGAGGCGATCACGGCGATGGCCTTCGCCTACTTTGCCCGGCAAGGGGTGGAAGTGCTGGTCGCCGAGGTCGGCCTGGGGGGGCGGTTGGACGCCACCAACGTCCTGTTGCCGGAGGTGGCGGTGATCACTTCCCTTAGCCTAGACCACACCTACCTGCTCGGGAACACCCTGCCGGAGATCACCCGCGAGAAAGCGGGGATCATCAAGCCTGCCGTCCCGGTGGTCAGCGCGCCGCAACGGCCGGAGGCGATCCACGTCATCGAAGAGGTCAGCCAGGAGCGGCAGGCCCCCCTGGTCGAGGTGGGGCGGGATTGGACCTGGGACCCCGGCCCCTTCGACCTGAGCGGGCAGTCCTTTACGGCCCGCCGGGTGCGGGATGGGGGGAGCGACCTGGCGGGTGAGTACTGGATCCCCTTGCTGGGGCGTCACCAGTTGGAGAATGGGACCACCGCCGTGGCGACCCTGCAGGTGTTGCGGGATCGGGGGTTCGATCTGCCCAGTGTGGCGGTGAAGGAGGGACTGCGCCGGGTGGAGTGGCCGGGGCGGATGGAGGTCCTGGGCGAGAACCCGTTGGTGGTAGTCGATTGTGCCCACAACCCCTACTCAGCCCAGGTCCTTCGGTCCGCTCTGGAGACCTGGTTCCCAGGCCGGAAATGGGTGCTCGTCTTCGGCGCTTCGTCGGACAAGAACATCGCCGGGATGCTGAGGGCCCTTCTGCCGATCACCGATTATCTCATCGTCACCCGGTCCCAGCACCCCCGTGCGGCTGCTCCCATCGATCTGGCGGACGTCGCTGCCTCGGTTGGCGGCGGGGCAGAGGTGGCGGTCAACGTGCGACGAGCCCTCCAGCGGGCGAAGGCGGCCCTCGAACCGGGCGACGGCATCCTGGTCACCGGTTCCATCTTCTTGGTCGCCGAGGCGCGGGAGGTGTGGGCAGAACGGAACGGACGACCGGTGCCGGAGAACGACCGGTAAGACAGGAGACGGAAAGCAAGAGGCTGGAAGCGGGAGGCAAGAAGCAGGGTGCAGGGTACTTGAGGTGCATCTTGTCCCTTGCCTCTTTACTTGAGTTTGGTTGGGGAGCGATAGGCGAACGATGAGTTGGGATCGTGAATGGGGTGAATGGTGGATGCAGATGGGCTGGCCGCAGCCAAGCCCGTTTCCCTTGTTTGATGAGTTCGAGTTCGAGGAAGCAGGCCCCGCGGAGGAGGCTGGTGGGATTCTAGAGGGGCCTTTGCTCCCGTTGCGGGACCTGGTCTTCTTCCCGCGGATGGTCTCCCCCCTTGTCGTGGGGCGGGATCGGTCCGTCGAGGCGGTGGAAGTGGCCCTGGAGCGGGACGAGCCTCTCATCGCTGTAGCGCAGCGGGATCCGGAGGTCGAAGAGGTCGAGCCGGAGGACCTCTACGAGTTCGGCACCGACATCCTCATCGGTCGGATGCTTCGGATGCCGGACGGCTCTCTGAGCATCCTGGCGCAGGGCCGCCAGCGGGTCCAGATCATCGAGTACGTCCATACCGAGCCCTACATCCGGGTCCGGGCCATCCCCATCGCCGAGTCCGCCGAGCGAACTCGCCTCACCGAGGCGCTGATGCGGGCCACGCTGGCCCTCTTCGAGAAAGTGGTCCAACTCAACCGGTCGATGCCGGAGGACCTCTACGTCTTCGCCCTCAACGTCCACGAGCCGGGCTGGCTGGCCGACCTGATCGCCCAGAGCCTGAGCCTGGACACCTCGCAGCGGCAGGAGATCCTGGAGACGCTGGACCCGGCCGCCCGTCTCCAGCGGATCAGCGTCCTCCTGGCGAAGGAACTGGACGTGCTGGAGTTGGAGGACCAGATCCATTCCCGGGTTCAGCAGGAACTGGACCGTGCCCAGCGGGAGCATTTCCTGCGGGAGCAGATGAAGGCGATCCAGACGGAGTTGGGGGAGACGGACGCCTTCACCCGCGAGGTCAACGAACTGCGGGACCGGTTGGTCAAGGCGAACCTGCCGGACGAGGTGCGGGCGCAGGCGGAGAAGGAACTGGAGCGGCTGGCGGCGATGCCGCCGATGGCGCCCGAGGTGGGGATCATCCGCACCTACCTGGATTGGATCCTCGAACTGCCCTGGAAGGAGGAGACGGAGGACAACCTCGACCTCCAGCATGTGGCGGAGGTGCTGGAGTCGAATCACTACGGGCTGCCCAAGGCCAAGGAGCGCATCCTGGAGTACATCGCGGTCAAAAAACTGGCGCCGGACAAGATGCGCAGCCCCATCCTCTGCTTCGTCGGC
>Ga0209426_1001877_pt1 | contig 11100 bp, 8 predicted proteins | sample Deesub1362B_J571_FD_187697 | JGI IMG/M metagenome (GOLD analysis project Ga0209426, IMG submission 187697) | Deep oceanic, basalt-hosted subsurface ecosystem from Juan de Fuca Ridge flank, Pacific Ocean, CORK Borehole 1362B_J2.571 (SPAdes)... ...
TCCGAATGCCTTTGCTTTCCCACGCCCAATGCTGCATCAAGGTTTGGAGTTTTCATTCAGTGGGTTAAAAACAGCCGTATCTGTGCAAATGAAAAAACTCGGTGACGAAAACCGTGATGCGGATATTGCAGCGAGTTTCCAAGAAGCCATCGTGGATACCTTAGTTAAAAAATCTGTGAAAGCGTTGAAGCAAACAGGTTTGAAACGTTTAGTGATTGCAGGTGGTGTTAGTGCAAATAAACGTTTACGTGAGCGTTTGGAAGCAGATTTAACCAAGATTCGTGCTCAGGTTTACTATGCCGAACCTGCACTTTGTACGGACAATGGCGCTATGATTGCTTTTGCTGGTTATCAGCGCTTAAAAGCAGGGCAGCATGACGGTTTGGCTGTAACGACAACACCTCGCTGGCCAATGACTGAGTTGACCAATCCCAGTGAAGTCTAAGACTTTCATTTGATAAGCCTAAAGCCCGACGAAATGTTGGGCTTTTTACATTTAGGTCTTACCAAAGGGATGTTAAAAATGCTCTGCTTAGACTCTAAGAATATTTTTTTGACTCATTTAAATGTAGCTTAGCATCAAGTTAAAAGTATTTACCCATAGGTTTATCCATAGAAATTGGGGATAAGTATGCCTAGCGTAGTTTTTGATTGATCTCAAAAGATTAAAACTTTGAGTATTTTGACTTCAATTGAAATTCTATTTTATATGGTTTTAAGATATTGATTAATATTGAGAATTTATATTTTTCTTAAGTTTTTATTTCTATACGGGGATAAAACTCAAAGCCACGAAGGCCAATTACAACACGTAACATGATTTAGCTTCCTGAGCTTAAGGATATTCTTTAGTTTATATGAAATGCAGATGTAGATTTCGTTAAAAATATCTTGGTCGTATAAATCACAAAGCTATGACGGTCTGTCTTAGGAACTTTCATTACAACAATGGAAGTACATAATTAGAAGAAAATTTTAGAGGTGTTACCCATGGCGGCTACTAATGGAATGCTAGACCCTGATGATTCGATAATTCTACTGATTGATCATCAAAGTGGACTTTTTAATACCGTACGCGATGTACCTGTACCCGACTTACGCAATTATGTGATTGCAATTGCAAAAGCGGCAACTTTATTAAATATACCTGTAATTACTACGGCTTCTGTACCTGATGGCCCCAATGGCCCTTTAATTCCTGAAATTCACCACTTTGCTCCGCATGCAGTTTATGTACCACGGACTGGACAAATTAATACTTGGGACAATCCATTATTTGTAGATGAAGTTAAAAAAACGGGCAGAAAGACACTGATTATTGCTGGAACGCTGACCAGTGTATGTATGACTTTCCCTGCTGTAAGCGCTCGTAAAGAAGGTTATAACGTCTATTGTGTTGTGGATGCATCAGGTAACTGGAGTAAATTAGCCACAGATACATCAATTGCTCGTGTGACCCAAGCGGGCGCAATTCCAACCGATACTTTTGCGATTGTGGCCGAGTTAATGCGTACTTGGAACCGTCCTGAAGGCTCCCGTTTTGCCGAAATTCTTTCAGATCATGTCTGCCCAGAATATAAATGCTTAATGGAGAGTTATGCAAAAGCGCAAGCTGTGGTCAAAGATGGGCCAGAAACAAACTTAGATAAATATCAATAATCAGATCAAACCTATTTGAACTGATATTCATCCCTCATTTTTTCAAAGAAATAACCCAAATTCTAATGCGGAATTTGGGTTATTTCTTTGATTAGACTGAACTGTTAGTCGTAAAAAATTAGATAAAATATATACTTAAGTTCCTATTAGTATTTTTATACTAAAGTTGCTTTAATTGTTGTGAACCGACCCAGTGTTTAGAAAATTGATACGCGGCACGTCCAGAGCGTTGTCCACGTGCTTGACACCAACGAAGCGCTTCGGCTCGTACCATATCGTCCATGGCGATTTGAGCTTTTGCTAAGTAGTGCTGCACAATGTCCAAATATAAGTTTTGATCCATTGGATAAAAAGAGAGCCATAATCCAAAACGATCGGAGAGTGAAATTTTTTCTTCAATCGCTTCTTGTGGATGTAGTTCAGTGTACTGCGGTACGTCGACTCGAGTCACAGGCGTGTTTTCATGCATAAACTCAGGCAGCAAATGACGACGGTTACTGGTGGCATAAATAATAAAATTACTTGAACCTGACTGCAAAGACCCATCTAGCACACTTTTTAAACTGCGATAGTTTTCATCTTCGGCGTTAAAAGCCAAGTCATCACAATACACAATAAACTTTTCAGGGCGCTCTGCAATTAGCTTTTGAATTTCAGGCAGTTCGGATAAATCATCACGTTCAATTTCAATCAGCCTTAAGCCTTGCTCTGCGTATTCCGTTAATAAAGCACGCACAATAGAGGACTTGCCTGTCCCGCGAGAGCCAGTAAGCAGGACGTCATTGGCAGGTAAACCATTGAGAAACTGTTCTGTGTTTTGCAGTACTTTTTCTTTTTGACGCTCAATGCCTTTTAAGTCATTTAATTCGATTCGTTTGAGTTGATGAATGGCTTTTAACTCGCCATTTTCCCATTTAAAGGCAATCGCTGAAAAATCAGGTGCTTGTTTAACTTCTGGTAGGCTTTGCTGTAGTTGTTGGAGTACAGTCGATAGTGCTTCTAAGATATTGTTCGGTAGGTCAATGGTCGCCATGATTAATCAGCTTATAATTACACTTGTCGTCGATCTTAACATCCGATTTAGTCGCATCAAACCCTTAACGTGGAGTAGATTTGCCAATTTTAGGGTTGAAATGGCAATTGTAATGCTCACATAATTTGCACATAGTCAGTTAGACTGACGGTTGAACGTGTCAGTGAAATTTTAGGAAAACAAAAAAAGTGGGTGAGGATGAATATGTTGTTTAAAGATTTCACACGGGAAATCAACCCGCACCAAGCCTATCGAATCAAAAAACTGAAAAACCAATTGGCTCAGGCAGACAACTATACTGAGTGGAAAAGCATTGCACTTAGAATTGATGAAGAGTCAGGGGCGCAAGAGTGGAAGTATGACAACTGTTCACCTTATTTCGATGCAGAAGTGATTACCCATCGTTTGGGTTTGTTGAAGCGTTATCGCCAACAAAAGCGTACGACTGATTTGATGTACCTGCTACGAGAAGGTTTGAGTTACGACATTGCCAATATTGCTCATCCCATGTTGTTTACCGCAACCTATGTCGGCACCAAAAAAATTATTGAAGACTATATTGAAGAAGTCAGTTTGGGTTTAGCATTTGTAGCATCTACGGATTGCCAATGTTTAGATAAACAGCAAAAAATTGAATTTTTTCAGCACTGCCAAAAGGCCTTTGGCCAACCGGCCATGATGTTTTCAGGTGGTGCAACATTAGGACTGTTTCATACAGGTGTGTGCAAGGCTTTGCTTGAGCAAGACCTGATGCCGAAAGTACTGTCTGGTTCAAGTGCGGGTGCCATTATGACAGCGATGCTGGGGCGAGCAACGCCTGCAGAAATGCTGAGCATCTTAAATGGTGAAAACTTTTTCACCGACGCATTTCAGTTTCGAGGCTTTCGTGAGGTCTTAAAGGGCAATGGCGGCTTAGCGGATGTAAAGCATTTAAAAAACTTTTTAATTGCAAATTTGGGTGACGTTACCTTTGAAGAGGCATTTAAGCAGTCAGGCTTGTATAACAATGTCGCGGTTGCGCCTTATGATGCCTCACAAAATCCACGCATTATGAATACCTTTACTTCACCTGACTTATTGGTATGGAGTGCGGTACTCGCGTCTTGTGCAGTGCCGATTCTATTTCCGCCAGTCAAGCTCACCAGTAAACGACATGATGGCTTATATACCCCCTATATGTCTTCTACTCGCTGGGTTGATGGCAGCGTGCGTAGCGATTTTCCGCAGGAAAAAATGGCGCGTTTATACAATTTAAACTACACCATTGCCAGTCAAGTGAACCCGCATGTGGTGCCGTTTATGCAGTCAGATGAAGCGCGGTTTCGGAAAGACATGTTGAGCTGGCCTGAACGGATTGTACGCAGACAGGGTAAAGTGATTAGTAAAGGGGTGATGGACTTTGCCCGTGAGCGTGTGGGTATGATTCCACCGATTCGTCGTTTACTGGATCATGGCTATGGCGTGGTCGATCAGCGTTATTATGGCGATGTAAACATTGTAGGGAAATATGGCCTGCGCCATTATAGCTATATGCTGCAAAATCCAAGACCACACTTATTTAAACTCTTACAACGTGAAGGCGAACGTGCAACTTGGCCAAAAATCTCAATGATTGAAACACATGCTCGTGTCGGGAAAACTATACAACATTGTTTAGAGGTCTTAACTGCATTGGATACGGCAGAGATGAATGAATCCGAATTCTTGGCAGTTTAATCGTCAAGAATTAAATGCTCTCGCGATGTCGCTTCATACTCCGACTCAGCGTTTGGGCTGGGGGCGAAGGCTTTATCGCTTTGAAGTTGCAGGGCAGGGGTATTGGTTAAAGTATCAGTCGCTATCAGAGCATGTGGCGCTAATTAACGGCTTTGACACTGAACTTAGTTTTTATCAACATGCACTTGCGATGCTGCAACTGCCGAAGTTCTTGCCTGAAGTGCAAATCCTTGAAAATTTTGAGCTTCACTCAGAGCAGGTGAAAGTCGCACTCATCTTAAAAGATGTTCCATCATTACTTATGGCGAATCCCCATCAGTTAAGTCGTGATCATGTCATTCATATCATTTTTAAAATGCTGAATGCAGTTGAAGAATTACATCAGATGGGGTGGATTCATGCTGATTTAAAAGCTTCGCATTTTTTGTTAGACGGTTCTACATGTAAATTAATTGATTTTGAGCAGAGCCAAAGAATTGGTGAAATAAGCTGTCAAAAGGCTCTAACGGCGACACCGCGCTATATGGCACCTGAATTATTTCATGGTAAAGCAAAGACCGTACAAACCGACCTGTATGCACTCGGGATCATTCTACTTGAGTGGTTGACTGATCAACGTTTGCAGGCATCAAGCTACCAAGATTGGGCGTATTTACACTGTCAGTTTTTGAAGATAGCACTTCCAGAACCTTTTCAGGGTTTTAGTCCATTATTACATGGACTTTTAGCTAAGCAAAAAAGCCAAAGATGGCAAAATACCATGGCTGCAAAACGATGCTTAATGACTGAAATTGAATGAGAAAAAGCCAAGTATAAAGTTTTTGTTTCTTATTTAATCAAATGAGTGTGTTTTTCTTAAAAATTGCTTGTCATGCGAAAATGATCCCTATAGTATACACAGCCATTGGGGACGTGGCGAAATTGGTAGACGCACTGGATTTAGGTTCCAGCGCCGCAAGGTGTGAGAGTTCGAGTCTCTCCGTCCCCACCATAAATCATTTGAATTAAGATGGTTTATAAGGCAATAGAGGATTGGTGTAATGGTAGCATGACGGTCTCCAAAACCGTTCGTCAAGGTTCGAATCCTTGATCCTCTGCCAACTTAAAGTCTAACGCAAAGTTAGCACCCTGATGGGGACGTGGCGAAATTGGTAGACGCACTGGATTTAGGTTCCAGCGCCGCAAGGTGTGAGAGTTCGAGTCTCTCCGTCCCCACCATCAGTAATGAAGCAAGGTATAAAACCTTGCTTTTTTATTGCCTAAAATTTAATAGATGATTCATATATAAAAAAAGCCCCTTTAAGGGGCTAAATTTTGATTCATCACGCGAAGTAAGTATGGAGCAATTTTAGGCTTTCAAATGGTCTTCGAATTCTTCACCGAGCTGCATGGCTAAGTTATTGCCCGCTAGGTCGCAAGTCACCAGTCCATATTCTTTTTTAAAGCTAAAAGTAAAGCCACGGTTGTCTGCTAAAGTTTTAACTGAATAACCTAATTTCTCTAGCCAAATACGAAAGGCGATGAGGTTTTTTGCTTTCACTACTTTTTTCACGAGGATATTCCTTTTTCACTGATAAATTATTAATAGGGATATTTCACGCTTTTTTAAAGGGGATTTTTTTATATATTTTTGTTTTTGTCTCTTTTTAAAGCAATCTAAACTAAGGCGAAAACGTATAGAAAGCATAAACGAGAGTCTTTCATTGTTTAAAATAATTTTATCATGATGAAAATAATAATATTTTGAGATGAGTCTCAATACAATAGAATTATGTGCGTTCGTGATAGAGAAGTATTTTGTCATAAATAGAAATGTAATGATTTTTTTCAAAGGCTGGGTTTTTTGTGACAGTATTTTCAAACAGCCTTGCTCGTGATCATTCGATTCAGGCATCGTGTGGCTTGAAACTGCGTAGGTTGAAATTTTGAGAGCTCAAAGGTTAAGGGTGGGAGCCCAAACTGATCGTTATAACTCAATAGAAGCATACATACATAATAGGAGACTGCGTTAGTCAGCAGTCTCTAGAAGGCGGAGACCAATTAAAATTGATCCTTCAGATCACGCAGTCGTTTAAACTCTTCAACATTTTCTGTACGTAAAAAAGGATTGGTTTCGAGTTCGATCTCAATACTGCTTGGAAGGGTACATTGCCCCAAATAACGCATGGTTTCGACACGGTCTAAACGTTCTTGAATGGCGATATTGTCTGGTTCAACATGGATGGCAAACTTCGCGTTAGAGAGCGTGTATTCGTGCGTACAATAGACTTTGGTTTCGGCAGGTAAAGCCGCTAAACGATTGAGCGAATGGTACATCTGCTCATGTGTACCTTCAAACACTCGCCCACAGCCCATAGCAAACAGGGTGTCACCGCAAAATAAAGTCTGGATGGATTCGATAAAGTACACAATATGGCCTAGTGTGTGGCCAGGAACTGCTAAAACGTCGACATGTAAATCATGAAATGAGAAATAGTCATCATCCATCAATGCATGGGTGATGAATGGAATTTTAGATAATTCCTCACGTGGCCCATACACAGGAATATTCCGACTCGCAATCAGGTCGGAGACACCGCCAATATGGTCTTTATGCCAATGAGTCAGCCAAATTTGAGCAATGTTTAAGCCATGTTCAGTGCAATAATCTTCAACTAATCCAGCCTCAGTTGGATCAACCACCACGACTTGTTTTGATGAGCTGTGTTCCAGCAGCCAAATATAGTTTTGGAGTTGGTTTTTCACATCAATCATATGAACTTGATAAGTCATCTTTCTTCTTCAAAGAGCTGCATGTATTCATTCTACTGTAGCGGGTACACGCACTGAATTCCAGTCATGAATCATTTACAGCGCATAGAGGACAGGTGTTTATTGTTCTGTATTTTTCTCTTTCTTGTCATATTGTACTGTTATCTTGGACATAAAAAACCACGCTAAAAAGCGTGGTTTTTTATGTGTTCAATCTAATTTAGATTAGATTTTACCTACTAGGTCGATTGAAGGAGCAAGAGTTGCTTCGCCTTCTTTCCATTTAGCTGGGCAAACTTCACCTGGGTGAGCGTGAACGTATTGAGCTGCTTTAACTTTACGAAGTAATTCTTGAGCATCACGACCAATACCACCAGCGTTGATTTCAACGATCTGGATTTTACCTTCTGGATCGATTACGAAAGTACCACGGTCAGCAAGACCAGCAGCTTCGATTAGAACGTCGAAGTTTTTAGAAAGAGTCCACGTTGGGTCGCCGATTAATGGGTATTGGATTTTACCAATAACTTCAGAAGTGTCGTGCCAAGCTTTGTGAGTGAAGTGAGTGTCAGTAGAAACACCGTAGATTTCCACGCCTAATTTTTGGAATTCAGCGTAGTTGTCAGCAAGGTCACCAAGTTCAGTTGGGCAAACGAAAGTGAAGTCAGCTGGGTAGAAGAATACTACAGACCATTTGCCTTTAAGATCTGCTTCAGTTACGTCAACAAATTGACCGTTGTGATATGCAGTAGCTGCGAATGGTTTTACTTCAGTATTAATCAAGCTCATCATTGTCTCCATGATTGGGGTTTGTATTTAATGTTGAATAGGGTATCGAAATTTTTGTTATTGCTGAAACAGTATTTTTACATTACAAGAATCGGAAAAACCGAATCTTGCTCCAGACTATTTCAGCGAATGTGATCATTCTGTTCATTTAGCATGATAAATATGATGACCAAATGACAAAATCATCTATTCCGCAACTCGTCTACAGACATGATGCCCCTAGGCTTAAAATTCAAGGGGATATTTGAAAAAAAGTTAAAATTAAAAAATTATGCTGTACTTTCGCTTCGCTGTATTACCACGTAAACTAAGCGATTGATGTTTTTGATGTAGGTATTTTTTCTGTGCAGCGTCCTTTAAATATAGAGCAATTGGTGATGGTCAAAGACCGTCATCGTTTAAACCGACTCAAAAAAGGAAAAGATGCCAACGAAAAGCAATATCAAGCATTATTTGAACAGTCGCATTTAAAAGTTCTAGAGCGTATTGAACGCATTCCGAATATTAAACTGAATCAAGACCTGCCTGTTACGCAGTATGCAGATAAGTTAATTGATGCCATTCAAGAGCATCAAGTGATTATCGTTGCAGGGGAGACGGGTTCGGGTAAAACCACACAGCTACCGCAAATTGCAATGTTGGCGGGTCGTGGTTTAACCGGTCTGATTGGTCACACACAGCCACGTCGTTTGGCTGCACGTAGTGTGTCTCAGCGTATTTCGGAAGAAGTTGGTGAAAAACTTGGTGAGTCAATTTCTTTTAAAGTTCGTTTTAATGAACAAGGGTCGCAGGATTCGATCGTCCGTTTAATGACGGATGGTATTTTGCTGGCAGAGCTGGCCAATGACCGTTATCTCAATAAATACGACACCATTATTATCGATGAAGCGCATGAGCGTTCGCTCAATATCGACTTTATCATGGGGTATCTCAAACAGCTTTTGCCTCGCCGTAAAGATTTAAAAGTCATCATTACCTCCGCAACTTTAGATGTAAACCGTTTTAGTCAGTACTTTAATAATGCACCTATTTTTGAAGTAGAAGGTCGTAGCTTTCCAGTCGAACTACGTTATCGCCCTGTATCTGAGATGAGCATTGTCGGTAGTGATGATGATGAGTTTGATGACTTTGAAGAAAATCTACCTCGTGCTGTCGTGCAAGCTGTAGAGGAATGTTTTCGGGATGCACAAGAAAAAGGCCATCCTGAATATGCCGATACTTTAATTTTTGCCAGTACCGAACAAGAGATCCGTGAGTTACAAGAAACTTTGCAAAAGCATGGGCCGCGACATACAGAAATTTTACCTTTGTATGCGCGCTTGGCCTTGGCTGAACAACAAAAAATCTTTAATCCATCGGGTGGTGGGCGACGCATTATTATCGCCACCAACGTTGCAGAAACAGCGTTGACTGTACCCAATATTCGTTATGTGATTGACAGTGGTTTTGCGCGTATTTCTCGCTATAACTATCGTTCACGCGTACAGCGTTTACCGATTGAAGCGGTTTCGCAAGCAGCGGCAAATCAGCGTAAAGGCCGTTGTGGTCGTATTGCCCCAGGTGTATGTATTCGTTTGTATTCTGAGGAAGACTTTCAAAGCCGCCCAGAGTTTACTGAACCCGAAATTAAGCGAACGAACTTAGCTTCAGTTATTTTGCAGATGCAAAGTTTAGGGCTAGGTGCTTTAGAAGATTTTGATTTTATTGAGCCGCCAGATCATCGTTTAGTCAACGATGGTCGTAAGTTGTTGGTTGAACTTGGGGCTATGACGGAGAAAAGTAAAGCCCCTCTTTTGCAAAGAGGGGGTGGGGGAGATTCATCTGAAGTCAATCCCCCTCAGTCCCCCTTTTCCAAAGGGGGAAGTAAAGGAGATTTAACCAAAATTGGTCAACAAATGGCCAAAATGCCAATTGACCCACGTTTGGCCCGTATGATTTTGGGTGGAGCACATTTTGGTGTGTTGAATGAAGTCTTGGTGATTGTTGCTGCTTTAGCCGTACAAGACCCACGTGAACGCCCTGCGGATAAACAAATGCAGGCAGATCAAAAACATGCGTTGTTCCGTGAAGCCGATTCTGACTTTTTATTTTATATCAAACTTTGGGAAGCGCTGGTTGCCAACCGAGACATGAGTGAAAACAAACGCCGTACTTTTGCGCGTAATCACTTTTTAAGTTGGTTGCGTCTACGTGAGTGGAAGAAAACTCATGAGCAATTGGTTGATTTGGCAAAAGGCTTAAAGCTGTCTTTTAATGAGAAAAAAGCCAGTTATGAAAATTTACACCGTGCACTTTTAACAGGTTTGTTGTCTTTTATTGCCAATAAAACCGATGAACGCAATGTGTTTATGGCGGTGCGTCAGCAAAAGGCCCGCATTTTTCCAGCATCTACCTTACATAAGACCAATACGCCTTGGGTCATGGCTTTTGAGATGGTAGAAACCTCACAGGTCTACATTCGTACACTGGCAAAAATTGAACCTGAGTGGATTTTGCTTGCAGCAGGTGATTTGCTGAAGCACCACTATTTTGAGCCACACTGGTCGAAAAAAGCAGGTGTGGTCAATGCCTATGACCAAATTTCACTATTTGGCTTAATTATTGAGCCGAAACGTCAAATCAACTATGAAAAAGTCGACCATGTTGCAGCACATGAAATTTTCCTTCGAGATGCACTGACGACAGGGCATTTGGGCCTTACGCCACCATTTTTAAAACACAACCTGCTTAAACTTGAAGAAGTAGAGCGGGTCGAAGATAAGCTACGCCGCCGTGATTTGGTGGTAGATGAAGAAACCATTTACCAGTTTTATGCGGCTAAAGTTCCTGAAGAGGTCGCAAGCCGTCGTAGTTTTGAAGACTGGCGTGCAACGGTTGAACCGCAAAACCCACGTTATTTATTTATCGATGATGATGCGCTGTGGATGAATGACCGTCCAACCACGCAGCAGTTTCCTGATTTTTTACGCAATGGCGAACTGCGCCTTGCGGCCAGTTACCGTTTTGATCCAAGCCATGACGAAGATGGTGCAACAGTAAAAATTCCGTTGCAAGCTTTGCCTCAGGTGGATGAAAACTTGTGGTCTTGGGGTATTCCCGGTTGGCGTCAGGATTTAATGGAGGCGTTACTCAAGGCGCTGCCTAAAGATAAA
>Ga0209426_1001878_pt1 | contig 11091 bp, 14 predicted proteins | sample Deesub1362B_J571_FD_187697 | JGI IMG/M metagenome (GOLD analysis project Ga0209426, IMG submission 187697) | Deep oceanic, basalt-hosted subsurface ecosystem from Juan de Fuca Ridge flank, Pacific Ocean, CORK Borehole 1362B_J2.571 (SPAdes)... ...
TTACGATAATCATCCCATGGGCTCTCGAAAGACTCAGGCATAAGATCATGGAAGAACGGGTAAAACAACTTTCTTATGTGTGTAAAGCCTTCCGTTACGAGCCCTTAACCCCTTCAATGAACTCGAGTATCTCCCTTCTCCTGAACGGGTTTAAAGAAATCGTCTTCCCCCTCTTGTGCACTAGAAGAAAACCTCTTCTAATAAGGTTCCTTAGGCATGATCTAATCCTCTTCCCATTCCTCCTGACTCTCCTCGAAAACCAGTTTATGAGTGTAGCCGTAGGGAAATAATGCGCTCCCCACCTACCCTTCTTAAGCAAGAACTCGAGAACAGCGGCTTTAACTTGTTCGTCGGTCAGATGAGACATAGTACACTTTTAGAACTTTAAAAGTAAAAATATAAATACTTTTTGTCCCATCAAATCTTATAGTACTATGAGAATAAAATTCAAGAACATGTGTGATGCGAATGGAAGAGGTTAGGTACAAGGATACTGGAGAATCAATCTTGGTCAAGGCGTTCGGTTACTCCCCCAAATTGAGGATAATAGATATTTTCCTGACCAATCCTTACTTCGATTTCAGTAGGGAGGAACTGGTTAAAGAGTTAGGGATGAGTAAGCAAACGCTCTACAAGAACTTCAAAGACTTAGAGGAGTTAGGAGTGATCGAGGTTTCTAGGAAAATAGGTAGGGCAACTATGTACAAGTTGAACCGCAAGCATCCACTTGTTAAACTGCTGGATCAAATGGTAACTGAAATATCCCTTCAGATAGCCGAAAAAGAAGCGGAAAAGCAAACTAAGGCTGTTCCTGTCCGTTAAAAAGGAAAGCATTTTTCACGTATATCCCTCTTCTCATCTACTCCTGTATCTCCTTACATGCTCAAATACTTTCTTAATAAGAACTCCCTGATCAATAAATATGAAAAATCTTGATCCCCTAATGTCGAAAGCTTAGCACGTTTCGAGTGAGAGAAAAGAACTGAGGAGGTCAATTCATCTTGGCGATTTTCTACTTTTATTTCTCTTTTTCCTTCATCTTTTCTCTCACTCTCATTACTGCTTGTTTGCCATTTAAATCATCTGAAACGACCGAACAATATCGAGACATTTTCCACAATTTAGAATTCATTCTTCCAAACATCCACGTATGATCCACATCTTTCACAAGTAGGCCTTCCGTTCTGCCAGATTATTCGCCAAGCGTCTAAACCGTTATCTGATCGATATTCTTTACATTTCGGACAGTAACCTCTCATGTGAAATGGGCGTTGTTAGAAATAAATCAAAATTACTAATAAAGAAAGTTCCGATAAATTTTAAGAGTTATAAAATTGAAAACTAAGTATGTTGTTTCAAACAGAGATGACTTCTCATGTTTCAAAAAGAGGGAGAAATGTATAGGATCGTGAAGGAATTTTTGATTAAGAAAAAATCATGTTCAAAAGATAAAACTTTTTACACGCATGAAAAAGGAGCCCCAGATGGTAAAACGCTGTCATTGAACCTATTTGGACGTAGTATCGAACCAGATGTATATGGTATAACTGACGAGAACGTTGTTTTCATGGCGGAGGGAAAACTAACTTATGAAGGAAAAGCTCTCGATGAAGCGATAACCCAGGGGAATTCCTACCAAAGATTTGCACATTATGTATATGTGTTCTTCCCCAGTTATGTATTCAAAGAACCTGACGTGAAGGATCACGCTAAAGATTTGTGTATAAGAAATAACCTAGGTCTACTCCTAGTGCCCGAGAACGGAAATATAGAAGATATAGAAGAAATCGTAAAACCGAGACTCTCGAAATTCTTTGTAGATGAAAAAGTCTGGAATCGTACTGTGCATAACATAAAGAAAGCAAGAGAGAGCATAGTTAAACTATTATTGTTAAGCGAAGAGGCAAAAGGAATAGGCATCGTTCACCTCGCTATGCTCAGGGACATTTGTTACCTTTTAGAAGGAGAGTGGGAAAGGGAAAGTTTCATCGATTTTTTATATCGAGAAAAATGTCTATTGAAGGAATATAGAGACAAAGGGAAAAACAGTACACTTGGCTTGTATGATTGGAGCTACAAAAAACCACTTCTTGAAGGATTGAAAGGAGAAAGAAATGTTGAACAGAAGGCTGAACCAGAAGAAATAGAGAAAAAATTTGCCAAAATAGTAGACGAAGCGATAAAGACCTTAGTCTACTTAGGCCTTTGTCAAATTAAGAATGAAAAAATAAAACTAACAGGTCTGGGAGTCCATTTCAAGAATGTCATTGAGAGACGCGGTAAAAATGAGTTGTTTTCAAGAAATACAACTCAAATTAACGACTTGTTCGTTTCAATTTTGCTAAGTAATCCGGATATAAGTGGATATGTAATGAAGCTGTGTGAGGAAATAGCACAAGGTGATCCTCAACCAAACTATTTGTTCTGGTGTTCCAAATGCGGCGTAGAAAAGCAATCTTGGGAGCTAAAGAAGAAGGAAGAATGGGAGAAAATAAGAAACATTTATGAAAGTAATGAATTCTGTTGCTTTAAATGTAAAAATAAGAAAGTTCCGCTTACGCGAGCGATTTATCTGCCTTTGAAAGGGTTAGATCTAAATTATAGATTAAACATTCTACTAGAAGAAGCGAAAGTTCTTGATAAGAAGAGATTTACACAATTGCCGAAAAAACAGCAGGAAAAATTAGAGGAGAAAAATCTGAAGCCACCGAAAAACACTGTATATTGGATTCTGGGAGAGAATGCTCCCTTGTTAAAATCCACTAGAAGCTTGTTAACGGAATAAACGGCAATCTATACATTCATCAACTATTTTCTGTCTTTCTTTCAATCCTAACTCATGAACCCAGGAATACTCATTAATCCAGAAGTATTGTCACAGTCTTATATTCCTGAGAAGATTTTACATAGAGAAAGAGAGTTTACTGAACTCTCCAAAACTCTTGGTTTTGCTGATTCATTCGTTATGGCGAAACAGGGATTGGTAAAACTCTCTTGGCAAAGAAAGTCGTCGATAACTTCAACTCGATTAAAGGAAGAGCTATTTACATAGATTGCTCGCTTTATCAAACCACGAATGCAATATTCCGTGAAGTTCTCATATCCTTGGGAAGCATAGTCACGAGTAAAAGTAACTACGACTTAACCAAAAGACTACAAGCAAAGTTAAGGCATGTTGATTCCAAGATAACTATCTGTTTAGATCATTTCGAATGTTTAAAGGATATTGAAACTGTGGACAGGATCCTCAGTTTGGGCTTAGGTTTGATGATAATTTCGGGAAACAAAGAAGCGTACAGAAAATTAAGCCCAAGAGCGAAAGCTAACATCTCGCATCTGATAGAAATCCCTGTTTACTCGAAAGACCAAGTGTTCGATATACTCCTCGAAAGAGCTAGAGAAGCTTTAGAAGAGTACACTTACTCAGAAGAGACTCTAAGAAAAATAGCTGAGTTGAGCCATGGAAACGTAACTTTAGCGCTCAACTTGTTAAAATCTCTCGCTTTGAAAGCTGAGAACGAGGGGAAGAAATCCATAGACGAAGTCGAGCTTGACTACGAAGTTGATTGCCCTGAAGACAAGAATCTTAACGTCGACCAAAAGGTTATCATGAAAATCTTGAGGGAATGGAAATCTCTGCCAGCTGGAAGGCTTTACGATTTCTACTGTGAGAAAGCCAAGTATCCAAAGGGAAAGAGAGCTTTCAGGAACTACATGCAAGATCTTTGCTTAAGAGGCTTAGTTAGGAACATAGGCGAAAAAAGAGGGAGAATATATGAGATAACCGAAGGTGAGGAGATCGAATGATCGAGGCCTTACTAGAATGTAAGAAAGTTACCTGTGAAAGACTAGTGAATCTACTATCTAAATTCAGGGGAACTTTCGCCAAGGAATTCAAAGTTTGGCTTCGTGACAAGAGCGTTTTTGCCTACTTTAAAGTTGCAAGCATACCAGATCTCAACGAGTTCACGAAAAGGTTGGAGATGAAAAAGATCGAGTTCAAATATCGTTCAATCAAGAAGGTTCTACCACATGAAGGACTCTGAAATAATCGAAATATTGACTGAGGACATCGAAGAGGAAATCTTGGATAAGATGCCGGAATGGTTCAAGGTTCTTAGAACTTATTACTCCAAGAGAAAACGAGCTGCCGTCAACTATTTAGTGTCTACTTCTTAATCGGACATTTACCAACGCATATAAAGCTCTTTGAGTTTGCGGTAAAACCTCAATATCTTTTTCTAATAAGAAGGCTTCAATATCAGCCTTTGTAACTCTCTTCAGATTATGTTCCTTTGCCCAATCTACACAAGAATCGACCAATGACGGAAGCTCTGCCTTTTCCTTCTCCAATCGTTCTCTTTCTTTTGTTTCTCTTTCACTCTCTAGTTGTCTTTGGGCTAGAATTTCTGCTTTTTCGATTTTAAGTTTTATATCTGGAGGGAGGCTCCATCTTTCAATTTTCTTACTTTCCCAGAATAATGTAGCTATATTACGAAGCCACATTCTCTCTTCATCAGGAAATTCTTTTTTAGCAAAGGAAACTAGTTCTGCTGCAAGTTCTTCTGGTGTGGCAGATTTGATCTCTCCTGGTATCCCTCTTTGACTTATCTCTTCATGTTCGTAACCAGTTGGTATAGGTATGTGTCCCTCAAATTCTCCTTCGGGCAGTTGACCAAAATTTTCTATGAAAGTGATTACTAGACATTTTCCGTCTTTCCACATTACACACTCACTGCCTTTACATTTTTCTCTGACAAGAGGACAAAACATATTCATCTTATTTCCTCCGCCTTTTTTATCCCTTGAAGTGCATCATTATTTTTCCCATCGATTTTTCTTTTATATGGTTTGTGAGGTCTAAGTTTGTCTGTAGTCCCCAATCTATCTCCATTGTTATCGTATTTATATCTCAAGAGACCTTCAAAACATTCTCAACAGTATCTATCTGCTCTCAGACCGTTGCCCTCAGCGGTATCTCGCTTTAACCCTAAATTCCTATTTTTTCTTTGAGTTTCTCTATCCCTTCAAACAGGGCGTTCAGTACTTCCGGGTTCTTGACGAGCTCTGACATAAGCCGGTCTGCCTTAGCCCTTAGCTCGTCTATCCGTACAGCCGTACTCTCGTCTAGGCACATCCCGCATCTGGAACAGAACTTTGCGTCTGGAGAATTCCTAGATTTACACCTTGGGCAAAGCTTAGGCTTAAACTCCTGTTCCCTCTTCTCTTCTTCCACCTCTATCCCGTTTAACCTCAGCAATGCTTTATCAACATCCCTTCCGCTCAGATGCACATAGACTGAAGCCATCTTTGATCCCTGAACCCAGCCGAAGTACTGCTTCATCTGAGCCTCGGTTAGATGATTCGCCAGATGAGTCGCTCGTGAATGCCTGAACAGATGGGGGTAAACCCTCTTCTTTATTCCGGCTCTCCTGACAAGCTTCTTCAAAACTTCTTTTGCAGTTCCATAATTCCATACTTTATTCCTGCTGTTGGTTCCGATAGTAACCCATAGGGGCGCATCAGGATCATCTCTCAGAGGATGGTTCTCAACCCACTGCTGAAGTTTTGGAGCTGAAACGATTACTCTAACCCTTCTCTGTCCGGTCTTTCCGTTGACCAATAAGACAGCTCCGAAGTCGTCGAACTGGACATGCTTGATCTGCAACGCTAGGATCTCGCCAATTCTGCAGCCAGTCTCATAAAGAGTTAGGATGAAAGCCTTATCCCTCACGTGCTCAGCTGCGTCAACCAGCCTATTCACTTCCTCGACTGTAAGCAACTCCTCAGGGAGTTTCAAGGCATTCTTGCGCGATATCTTGATCCAGCTAACCTCTTCTGGGTAATCAGTCTTCCTCAACCATCTATAGAAAACTCTGAGAATAACCTTATAGTCGTGCTTCGTCCACTCAGAGTAATCCCTCTGTTCAATCTCAGCGATCAGGTTTTCGATATCCCTTTTCCCAACCTCCTCAAAGGGTTTGCCCAGAAGTCTAGCAGTTCTCTCGAGGGTGTCAAGGTACTTAATGATCCTAGCCTTGCTGTATCCTCTTAAGATACATTCCCGGTAAAAATCAAGGATGTTCTTCTTGCTCCCCTCGGAAATGCTTGAATTCTTAATCCTTCTAAGAAGTGCCTCAATCCTTCTCTTATAGCAATGGACTTCATCCTTCACACAACCACTCTATCCCATGCTTTCTTATTAGTTAGGGACATGTGGTTGTGCCGAAACGCCGAGGGTGAAAAAACAAGCACAACCACACGCCCAAAACAGGCAGACAATCCGCCAAAATTTCCTTTTTCAAATTCTTATTTGTTCACCAAGATATAAATAGTTAACAACTTTACTTATGCATAGGTTTTTAATATGGTCATCGCATATTTTGACCTCGAAACTTATTCGATAGGAAAGGAACCCACCTTCAAAGATAAAATAATCCTGGTATGTTATAAAGAGACTAACGGGAGGCCGATTCTACTGCGAGAATGGACTAGCGATGAAAAAAGGGTAATTTCTAAATTCTACGACCTGTTAAAAACTAAGATAAAAACTGAAAAAACAGTAACGATGATCGGTTTTAATATTCTTAGATTTGACGTTCCTTTATTATCATGTAGGTTGCATCGGTATAAAGTGGATAAATTACACAACATTCTTGAGATTTTTAGAAAAATCTATTGGAGAGATTTACGTCAATGTCTTCTGCCCTTTAACAAATACAGGTTCAAAGGTCTAGGGGCGGAGGAAATAGCGAAGAAATTTGATATCGACCCACCGAAACATTCCAACAAAGAAATAAAGGAATTTTACAGGAATGGAATGTACGACAAGATAGAAGAACACGCCGTATCAGATTTGAAGTTTCTATCAGATCTATCTTGGAAGATGAGAGATTTAAGGAACATCGCAGAAGCATTTAGTGTAAGGATGTAGAGAGATGGAATTATGCTCTACGAGGAATTACAAATAAAACTCATGAAGTTGCTAAAACCACATTGGTCTAGAGTCATATCTTTCGACATAGAAACACGGATCGAAGATCCGTCTCGTTTTTTAAAAAACGAGAGAATACTTTCGATAAGTTTAGCGAGAAGAGTTTCAGGAAAACTAATGGACGAAGACGGTATCAAAATCACAACGTTATTCTTAGACTCTGATAATGACGAATGCGAGGTAGGATTGCTAAAAAGTTTAGATAACACGCTAGGTATGATTCGCCCGCTTTGTGTAATAGGTTATGGAATACGGCAGTATGATATTCCCCTCTTATGCATAAAGAAGCAACATTATAGCTTGCTTCTGTGGAAACTGATAGACATGTGCGAATCGGCCGTCCACATCGACCTGTATTCATATACTCAAGTACAAAGGATATAAAAAGCTGGGAGATGCTTTATCTTCTTCTGAATTCTCAAGTTTACCTCTAAGGATAATAAGTGAACTTGTTCCTAAGGATAGAAAGAAAAAAGGACCAGAAATTTACCGTTTATGGAGGGAGGACAGAGAAAAACTTAAGAAATACACGCAAAATGAGGTCTACAATATGTTACTCTTGACAGAAAAGATAATAAGTGAAGGATTTCAGACCCGATAACTCTTTTTGATTTCTGAAAAATCGATGATTTCCTTTCCTTTGTTGTAACAGTTGAAGCATTTTCTGTAGTTCAGGAAGTGAATAGCCCCGCATGTACATTTCTCAGGTGAAATTTTGCTTAAATGATGCGGAATGCAGTTCCTAGAATCTGTGTCTATAACCATGAAGCTTCCGTTTATTCCTATTTCTCCGTCTCTCGTTGCTCTCTCTAAGTGACAGACATTTACAAACAGTGTATTGTTGAGTAGCTTCCATTTTCCTCCATCGGAATGACAATGAGCAAATATATGGATTGATGGATGAAACTTTTCGACGATGCGTCTAATGGAAAAACTGCCTCCATGATGGAATCCTTCGTTGTCTATCCACGAACGTTCTGGATAGCTGACTCCTCTGTCAAATATTCCTAAAGGCGCATGATGGGTTACAAGTATGATTCCATTGCCAGAGATCTTGCTTAATTTATTCATCAGGTCATCATATCGACGTTTATCGATCCGCTTGTTGTCGGTAAAATGAGTCCAAGCATTCTGTCCGACGAATATGAAATTGTTCGAGGAAAAAGTTCGGTTTGACAAAGGGAAAACGTAGGGGGTTCTTTCTGCTTTTTTGACCTCTTTCGGTTTATTATCCAGCAAGGTATGGTTCCCCAGCACGAAAAGTATTGGACGTTCAAACTGAGACAGCTTAGTAAAGAGGTCAACTATTATACTGTCACCGATATCTCCCGCACAAACAAATAAATCAGGGTGCAGTTTTTTAGCGATGATCGATTTTATAAAGATATCAACTAATCTTCTGTTCCCATGCAATCCTGAGAAGGCTAAGATTTTCATTGAGATCACGTAGTCTAACGGTTTAATTGTTTAGAGCTTTCTCTTATTTACTTATCCAAAGTATCTATGATTGATTTTTGAACCGTAAACACGATACATGCCTTTATACGTGAATATGTCCGGCTTATAGTAGAGTCTACTTTCAAAACCCAATTTCTTAAGTAGTATCCTACAATTTCGTACATCATCCCTGAACAAGAAATTAGGCGTGTAAACACATATGACGTGCACTTCCCCTCTATTTGGTGGATTTTGCTTTGCAGTGGCCACCTTGGCATCATAAGGCAATCTCCCACTTTCTATTTCAGAAGATAACATATTCCAAATTTCATCTATTCGTTCTCTTCGGATAAAAATCAACCATTTACCGAACAAAATGTGATAAGTCTCAGGTGGTTGACTCTTAGCAAATTTTATCGCTTCGTGATCTATCTTTAATAAAATTTTCTCTACTTCCGTTTGTGGCGTTATCATATCATTCGAGTAGATGTCGCGTGGATAAATCTTATTTGATTTCAAGTAGTTCGACGCGTTGTTCTCAAACCAGTCGATGGCGTTCCTAACGTTTTGTTCGAAATCAAGTTTGGGTGGATGAGCGAATATCCAATACATGTCTTTTGTCGACGAAGGTTTTGGCCTCATAGGTTTTACCAATTTTCCTTGAGTATTTAGATAATATATTTTCTTATAGCGTCCTTACAAGAAAAACTTGCAAAGAGGAAGCCTAAAATCTATTTATTCTTTTTCGTTAAGTAAATTCTTATTGGATGGCAAATGGAATAATTGCTGATCCGGAAGTTTTGGAAGAAGATTACATTCCTCGGGACATTCCATGTAGAGAAGTTCAGAAAGACGAGTTAGCTTTCTGTTTATCCCCTGTAACAAGAGGAATGAAACCGCTAGATTGTTTATGCCATGGTAAGCCTGGAACTGGAAAGAGCGTTTTAGTCAAGTACGTCCTTCAGCAATTAAGCGAGCAAACTAACGCTTTAACTTTTTACGTAAACTGTTGGGAGAATAAGACGCTTAACTTAATCCTAGATAAGCTGATTGAACAAGCTGGCATTTTCATAACCGAACCAAAATACTCGACAAAGCTTTCGAGGCTTAGACAAAGGATAAAAGATCGGCCCTGTGTTATCGCTTTGGATGAAGTCGATAAACTCGACAAAAGAGAATTGAACGATATAACCTACATGCTTAAAAACTTGGGTAAAGTCGGGATAATATGCGTGTCAAATACCAGAAAATTCCTCTTAGATTTGGATCCGAGAATATCTTCTAGGATACGATTTAGATCTATCAACTTTCCTCCGTATTCTGATGAAGAATTGTTAGTTATTCTGAAACACAGGATCATAGATTGTAGAGCTTTATTTCTTGATACTTATTCTCTAAAGACGCTGGAACAAATCGTTGATTTAGCTGCAGGGGATGCGAGAATAGCATTTCAAACTCTAAAATATGCGGCTTTTAACACTGAGAAAGAGGGAAAATCGAGGATAGAAGAGGAAGATGTTAAGAAAGGGTTCGGAGAAGTTAAGGATATAAAAAGGAAATACATGCTAGAAAAGCTTGGAGAACATCATAAATTAATTTATGAAATTATCAAAAAGAATCCTAGAATAACTTCTAGTAAGCTGGTTTTGACATATAGGGAAGAATGTAAAAGAATAGGATTAAAACCGAAGTCCCCAGAACTTTAAACAACTACTTGAATGAACTCATTCTCCTTCAACACGTTAAATCTGAAAGGGCAAACGTAAGAGGAAACGTGAGGATCTTTAAAACGGTTTGAAGACTAAAGCAAGTATGGCTAGCTGTGGGAACCATAGAAAAGAACAAAGTTTTAAAAACTTTAAGATACGATGGTTTTTTTAATCAATTATGGCTTTAAATGTAAGGGGTGTCCTCTTACGATCATTAAATCAATTCGTGTTCAGAATTTTCGTTGCATCAAAGATGAAACACTTCTATGTGAGAATCTAACCGTACTTGTAGGTCCTAACGGTTCAGGTAAGTCCTCGTTTTTGCGAGCACTTGATATGTTTTACAATCCAAATGCCAGATACACTGAAGATGACTTCTATGCTAGAGACACTTCTCAAGATATTCGAATAACAGTAAAGTTCGTTAACTTAACAGAAGAAGAGAAGAAACTCTTCCAGAAATATGTAGAAGGAGATGAATTAACCGTTGAAAAGGAGATGAAATGGCCTCCTGGCAGAGGTAGCCAAAAGTATTATGGAACAAGCCTTCAAAACCCGGAGTTCCAAGCCTTCCGATCGGCTAGAGGATCCGACCTAAGAAAGGAGTACAACAAACTACGTGCTATGGAAAAGTACTCCAATTTGCCGCCTTATACAAATCGGCTGAATGCAGAGAGAGCGCTAGCTAATTGGGAACAATCTAATCCCGAACAGTGTGTACGTCAAAGGGACCATGGGCAATTCTTTGGGTTTAAGGAAGTTGGCGAAGCTCGTCTTGAACGTTACACTAGATTCCTTTTTGTTCCCGCAGTACGTGAAGCCTCCGAGGATGCCATTGAAGGGAGAGGTTCAGTCATGTCTGAAATAATGGACTTGGTTGTAAGGAGCACTCTAGCTCAAAGAGATGAAATAAAAGAATTTAAAGAAAATGTTGAGAAACGTTACAAGGAA
>Ga0209426_1001879_pt1 | contig 11086 bp, 11 predicted proteins | sample Deesub1362B_J571_FD_187697 | JGI IMG/M metagenome (GOLD analysis project Ga0209426, IMG submission 187697) | Deep oceanic, basalt-hosted subsurface ecosystem from Juan de Fuca Ridge flank, Pacific Ocean, CORK Borehole 1362B_J2.571 (SPAdes)... ...
TTATCCCGGAAAAAGCGATCCCGAAATGCTCGAATAGGAGGGACGCTGAATGTCTGCCCAGACAGACTATGGTCGAGGGTTTTAAGATCTCCAACTGCCTTAGAAGGTAGGGCTTGCAGGCCTCGATCTCTTCAGGCAGGGGATCGCGATTGTTAGGGGGTCTGCATTTGAGTACGTTTGCGATGAAGACGTCGCTTCTCCTCAAACCGAGCTTTTCCTCGATGAGCTCGGTTAGCAGCTTCCCGGCATTTCCGACGAATGGTCTGCCCTGAAGATCCTCCTCTCTGCCCGGAGCTTCTCCAACGAAAACGATTCCGGAACGATCGCTGCCCTCTCCAGGAACGTAGTTCCTCTTGTCCCTCCACAGCTCGCATTTTCTGCATTTCCTTATCTCTTCGGCGATTTGCTCGAGGTTCGCGGAATCGCTTTCAAAACCTTCTGAGTGATCTTCCATCACTCAGAGGGAGGATTGGAAAATGAAAAAGTTTACTGATTTTGGTTAGAATGTTAGAGGATCAAAAAATTGTTCTTAAAACTTGAGAACCCTCGCCGCAACGACCAGAGGTTCCCAGGTTGGAGCGAATGGTGGAGCATAGGCCAGATCCGCGAAGAAGAGATCTTTCGTCGTGAAACCCGCCTGAATCGCCGCTGCCATCGTATCAACCCTGGCAAGGACGGAGTCGTACCCAACGATCTGCGCTCCGAGGATCCTGTTCGTTTCTTTTTCAGCAACAACTTTGATCTGCGTCTCTCTACCACCGGGATAGTAGTGAACCCTCGTTTGAGCTTTAATCAGAGCTTTTTTCACGTTAAATCCATTCTCCTCAGCTTCTCTCTCGCTCAATCCTGTTTTCCCTATTTCAAGCTCATGAAACTTCGTTATCTGCGTTCCGAGGACGCCGGGAAACTCCATATCCCCACCGGCGATATTGATTCCAGCAACGTAACCCATCTTGTTTCCCGGAGGTGCGAGAGGATTCCAAACCCTCTTCCCGGTCACCATGTGGTGGGTTTCTGCACAGTCTCCGGCTGCGTAAACGTTCTCCACGCTGGTTCTCATCTTTTTATCGGTCCAAATCGCTCCGGTTTCTCCGATTTTCACTCCGAGCTTTTCTGCAAGTTCAACGTTCGGCCTAACTCCGGTTGCCACTATCACGAGTTCCGCCTCGTATTCACCCTTGTCGGTCACGACCCTCTCAACCCTGTCCTTCCCCTCAAAGGCCTCCACCCTTTCGTTTACTCTCAACTCCACCTTCTTCTCCATCTCAGCCTTAACAACCTCAGCTATGTCCTCGTCGAAGTTCGGAAGGGGATGGGGGAGCATCTCGATGACCGTTACCTTCTTTCCTCTGGCAGACAGTGCTTCCGCCATTTCCAAACCCACGTAACCCGATCCAACTATTACCGCGCTCTCCACCTTTTCCGAGGCAGCCTTTATCCGCTCAGCATCGGGGGGAAGGTCGACCGTGAATATCCCATCCAGCTCCTTGCCCTCTACCGGGGGCATCACCGGCGATGCTCCTGTTGCTATAACGAGATAGTCCCACTCCATCTCCTTCTCCTTCCCATTCTCAACGTACGTGAGTGAATTCTTCGAGACGTCCACGACTTTCGTTTCCATGTGCAGATCTATTCCCCTCTTTTCGATGAAAACGCTTGGAGGATAGTACATGAGTTTTTGCAATTCGCTTATCCCTTCAACGACGTAAGGAATCCCGCAGGGGGCATGGCTGACGAAGTTCGTCGCTTCAAAAACAGAAACCTGCCAATCTGGTTGCATAGCCTTAACCCTCGAAGCGGCGCTCATGCCTCCCGCTCCACCACCGATAACGGCAACGACGTTTTCGGCCACCAGATCACCCCACCTATTGTAAAACCGAAACCTTAATTATCTTTCCGGTATTTGCGAGATGGGATTGGGGGGAAAGGGATCATCTGTAAAAATTTCCTGTAAAAATTCATCGGTAAAATAAAAAATTCCGAAGCTCGAATCGAAAAAGCTTGAATCAAAAAGCTTAACTTAACTTCCTCAGGTGTTCCAGTGAATGAGGGTTGTAACCTTTTCCAAGAACGTTTTCATTCCACTAACAAATGCATGCAGAAACAGATGTCACTACTGCAGTTTCAGGTCGGATGATCCAAAGCTCATGAATCCTTCCGAAATCGAAAAACTCCTGAGTTCGGCAAAAAACGCAAAGGAGGCGCTTTTCACATTTGGAGAAAAGCCAGAAGTTCACGACTCGATTTTAAGAATGCTCTCGTCCTACGGATACGGAAGCTTTCTCGATTACGTGATCGAGATGAACGGGAAGGCAATAGAACTGGAGAAGCTCCCCCACACGAACGCGGGAGTGCTGAGCTATTCTGAGCTGAAGAGGCTTAAACCCTGGAACGCATCGCTCGGTCTGATGCTTGAACAGGCCGTTGAGCTCCCCTGCCACGAGGAAAGTCCAGGAAAAAAGCCCGAAGAGAGGATTCGAGTCATAAGAGATGCGGGTAGGCTTGAGATTCCTTTCACAACCGGCATACTCGTTGGGATCGGCGAGAGCTTCGGAGATGACATCTACTCCTTGGAGGTTATAAAGGATTTGCACTCGAACTACGATCACATCCAAGAGTGCATAGTTCAGAATTTCAAGCCCAAAAAGGGAACCCCGATGGGGAGCTCAAGTCCTCCCTCCATAGAGAGGATGCTCAGGGTTGTAAAACGGGCGAGGGAGATCCTACCGAAAGACGTAGAAATTCAGATTCCTCCAAATCTCGTTGATGACATCCGCCCTTTTCTCAAAGCCGGAGCGGGAGATATAGGCGGGATTTCGGATGTGACGATCGACCACATAAACCCGGAAGCTCCGTGGCCCTCGATCGAGAAAATCGAAAGAAGTTTAAACGGTGAGTATGTTCTTAAGGAAAGGTTACCGGTTTATCCGAAATACATAAAAATGAGATGGTACGGCTCCATGTGCGAGGAGCTGGTGGAAAGGTTTTCCGACGAGAACGGATATGCGAGGAGCTGAATGATATGGGCAGCGGCATTAAGAGCGTGCTGAAAATCGATGTGGATGGAGGCAGCAAATCCATGCAATCCCTGCTATCCCTGCTATCCAATCCGTACGATACTCTGAGAATGGCCGATGAGCTGAGAAGGGACGCTTGCGGTGATGATGTTAGTTTTGTGGTCAACAGAAACATAAACTTCACGGACAGGTGCATAAATCGTTGCAAATTCTGTTCCTTCCGTTTTCGGAAAAATTACCTGCTATCAAAAGAGGAGATAGCGAAAAAAGTGGAGGAAGCTTTGGACTACGGCTGTACCGAGGTATGCATCCAAGGAGGGTTGCTCGAAAACGCAGACGTCAACTTCTACATCGATGTCCTGCAAACCGTGCGAGATGTGTCCAAATCGATCCATATCCACGCCTTCTCACCCATGGAAGTTCTTCACGCAGCTCGAAACAGCAAGATGCACGTTGAAGATGTGTTGAAAGAATTCAAGCGTGCTGGACTCGACTCCATACCCGGTACGGCTGCGGAAATCCTCGTGGATGAGGTTAGGGAAAAAATCTGTCCAGAGAAGCTCAAGACTTCCGAATGGGTTTTCGTTGTAAAAACCGCCCACAGGCTCGGTATCCCAACGACGGCGACGATGATGTACGGACACATAGAGAGCTGGGGCGACAGGATCAAACACCTGCTTCTGATCAAAAAAATCCAGCGGGAGACAGCGGGTATAACGGAATTCATTCCCCTCCCATTCATGCCAAAGAACAACCCGCTTGGGAGACTCTCAGCCGGATCGTCAGGGTTCGAAGACTTGCTTCTCATCGCAATTGCGAGGATAATCCTCCATCCAGAAATAAAAAACATCCAAGCATCGTGGGTTAAGCTCGGCAAAAAGCTCGTGCAGGCCTCGCTTTATGCCGGTGCTAACGATGTAGGGGGCACGCTGATGGAAGAGAACATATCTAAAGCTGCGGGATCGTCGAGTGGAGAATTTCTGGAAGTGGAAGAGATACTCCAGCTGATCAGAGGTGCGGGCAGGATTCCCGTGCAGAGATCGACCGTTTACGAAGTGCTTAAGAGGTACCGAGACTAAACCATCTGACCTTTAAGTCTGATCATTAAGATGGACTTCCATTTCTTATCCGTTTCCGTTTTTCTCTACTCTCGTTTTTCAACCATCTGGTCATCTGAAAACGTGTCTCCCCGGAACGTCCATTCTGATCAGCGGTTTTGAGAGGTGCCTCCTCGCGCATGGGGGGACTTCGTAGAAACCTTCCTCGATATCCCTCTGAATTTTTTCCATTTCCCTTTCCCTTGCGGTCGTTTTGCATTTTCTACATCTGAAAGGCTGGTTTTTTCCAGCAGATTCCATCCTCTTCCCGCACACCGGACATTTAGGATTCGATTCCCTTTCCTTCACCAAGCTTACGATCTCGAGTTTCTCAAGATTCAGCGTGTCCTTCTTTATTGAACCAAAAACTCTCACCCTGTCACCTTTCATGAGCTTTAAGACGACGTCTCTGAACTGTTTTGTCGGTTCGAAGGCAGCACACTTCAGCATTCCGAATTTAGTCGAGATCCTGAGAAAGACGTGCCCTCCACGAATGATCTCCGGCTCCTCGACCACAACCCCGCTCAGGATGTACGAGTGAAAGTTCTGCAGTTCCCTTACCTCCTCCTCAGGTATGAGGTGCATGTCCGTGGATTGATTGGTTATGAAGAGCATTCTTTTATGGACTTCCTCCGTCTCGAGGATCTCTGCCGCCTTACTGATCGAAGAGAAGTCCGACCCCCTTATCCCGTAAAGCACGGGATCCGGACCATTGGGAACGCTAACGACAATCCCATTACGCCGATCAACAGTATCCCAGATTTTTGGATAGTAGAGTTCATCCGCTTTAAAAAAAGATTCTTCGTTTATCTCCCTTTTCTTCCCGAAGTTCTCCGGATTTCTGTAAGCCAGGAGCTCGTACGTAAAATCACCGCCATCAAGCCCCACTGCCGCAAGCGCCCCGATGAGACCCCTCCCATTTTTGTACCTCAGATGTGGAATCATGAATCTTCCAATTATGAAAAGAGCCTCGTCTATACTCACCAAATCCCTAACAGCCTTGAATGCAAAACCTGAAAGAACGTTCATAACCTCATCATCGCTTTTTACAAAAACAACGCCCGGATTCGTGGTTTCGCATTCGAGTTCGGAATGCTCCTGGATTACCGAATCCATCACCTCAACGACCGGTTTTATGTCGGGAGCGTCAACCAGAAAGGAAACAGCACCGTTTCCCCTGGTTTTAAAGGGGATCGTTGGATTCAGCCTTATTAGTCTTGGATAGCCTACAAGCTCCACCCCTTCCTTACGAAGTTCCTCGATGGCGATCACCGCTATGTAAGTGGTACACATCCCTTTCGGCGAGTCCGTGTCATCCATGCCGATCCAGAGTTTCATCCCTGAAAGATTTCAGCCGAAGGATAGAAGAACGTTTTGCTCCTATAGCATTCTTGGCGTGCTGCATGTATTGCATGTATTGAATAGATCACATGGATTGTACGTGTTGCATAAACGCCTCGCAAAAAATTTAAGAGCCCTTTGAAGTTAGTTCTCCCATGTTCAGTTTCATTTCCGCCGGACTATTGGCAGGGATTCTATTTCTGTTTTCAATAATAGTTTCAGGTTTTTTCCTCTGGGTCGGACTGAGAATTACCGGAAAAAAAGCCGGAATTCTCGAAGTTAGCCTCGTGAACCTCGCAGCCGGAATACTCGGAGTTGTTACCGGATCGATTGTCGCATTCGTTCCCCTCCTTGGAATCTTCTCTCCCCTCGTAGCCTACTTAGCCTACCTCTACGCCATCGGCTCGTTGCTCAAGATTTCAATGCTCCAAGCGTTCTTGGCATCCATCCTCGCAACACTCGTTTTCATGGGAATCCTTTTCGCCGTAGGCTTTTTCATAGGCATATGGATGCTCAAATTCGTTCCCTTCGCTTTCAGACCCGGAATGCACTTTTAACCCCAAATCTTTTAAATCGTTAGGTCAACCTAACTACGTGCGCGAGATCTACATCCGGCTGGCCTACAAGGCGTTAACGCAGGGCACCGAAATAGTCGGCCCAAGCTTCTTCTCAACCAGGCTCGGCATTTCAAAACCAACAGCTCAGGAAGCCCTGATTAGGCTTGCAGAACAGAATCTTGGCGAATACATCCCAAAAAAGGGTTTTAAATTAAATGAGAACGGCATTGAGATGGCTAAGGAGCTAACCAGAAAGCACCGCCTCATGGAGTGCCTCTTTCACGACCTCGGCATGGATCCAGAGGTCGCATGCAGGGAGGCCGAAAGACTTGAAGAGCACGCCAGCCCTGAACTCATCGACCTCCTGAGGATGATTTTCATCGATCGGAAAAGATGCCCCTGCGGGAACAGCATAGAGGAGGGTTCTGATGGTTAGGTTGCTCCTGGCTTCGCCCCTCGCTCTGCCCTTGGTTCTCCTCTCTTTTCCACTCCTGATCCATTCAGCCTCGGCCTTGGAGGTCGTGTGCACGAATCCGGACTTCGTCCCCATAGTAAAGGAGATCGGCGGGAGTGAAGTTAGCGTAAGCTCGATAATACCTCCGGGAAGCGATCCCCATTCGTTTTCCCTGTCAAAATCCGACATGGACAGACTCAGGAATTCCGACCTCATAGTTCTTACGAATTCGGATCTTTTCAGCTTTGAAAAGAAAATAAAAGCTGAATATGCCGAAAAAGTTCTTGATTTCGAGGATTACTCGGCAGAAGGAGCGAGACTCGATGATTTTCCCAATTTCAGGAATAACCCCCATGGCTACTGGCTGAAAATTGAGAACTCAATCTCCATAGCCAGAGCAATTGAGAAGAAGCTCGCAGAGAGATTGCCAGAAAAAAAGGACCACTTCGGTAAAAATCTCGAACTTTACGAGAGGGAGCTGCTGGATTTGAAGGTTGCATCGGAGGCGATCAAGCGAGACGCCGGAAACGCAAGCTGTCTCGCTACCATTCCGGGAGTGAGCTACGTAATAGAGAACGCAGGGCTTGGTGTCGGAGCCATTCTGCTCGGTGAAGGTTTGGGCTTTGCGAGCGGAAAGGAGTACGCGGAGATCCAAGAGAGGCTGAGATCAAACGAGATCTCGTGCATAGTCGTTCCTGAATCGATGAAAAAGTCGAAGGCAGGAGAGATAGCTGAGCAACTTTCCAGAGATTCCGGAAGGCCTGTGGTTTACGTTAAGTTCGTTGTAGGGAGCCAGGAAATGCGGTATGCGGAGATACAGGTATACAACCTCATGGCCTTCGCAAAGGCTTTTACTTCGCGCGAGAAATGCGCTCCAGAGCGGGGGCATACGTTGCAATACATATTGCTATTGATGGTCGCGCTTGAAGCTGCGGTAATCGTATTTCTCTGGAGAAGTTGAGGTGATGGTATGAAAAAGCAGTCGGATAAGATGATAGTTGCTGAAGGCGTTGAATTCGGATACGATGGCGATTCCGTTCTCTCAGATCTGAACTTCAAAATAGAGAAGGGTGAGTTCATCGCGATTACCGGCCCTAACGGATCTGGGAAAACCACATTGCTTAAGCTCATCCTTGGGATTTTACAGCCGAGAAAAGGTGAGATCAGAGTTATGGGATACAGCACGAAAGAGAAGGAGAAGATAATGAGTTTAGCCGGATTCATGCCCCAGAAGGAGCACATTTCTTCCAACTTCCCGATTCTCGTTAGAGACGTTGTGATGCTTGGGCTTGCAGCTAGAAAGGGGATCATGAGGGGAAAAGCAGACGAAAAAGAAGGAATTGATGTGATTAAGGCCGTAGGACTGAAGGAGGAGATCTGGAACAGAAGGTTTGCAGAACTGAGCGGAGGTCAGCAGCAGAGGGTGCTTTTGGCGAGGGCCCTCGCCATAAAGCCGAAAATACTCCTCTTAGATGAGCCCTTCACGGGGGTGGACATACCAAGCCAGAACAAGATCCTCGACTTGATTTCGAGGCTGAAAGAGAGTGATGTGACGGTCTTACTGGTGATTCACAACGTAAATCCACTTCTGCACGAAATCGATAGGGTAATGCTGCTCAATCGAAGAATAATCGCTTTCGGAGAGCCGGACAAGATATTCACTGAGGAAAACCTGATCGCAGCTTACGGAGCTTCGATACCGATAATTTACTGCGAGGAGGGTTTTGCACATCCCGTTTACGGAGACACTCACGGTTAGGGGTTAAAATGGACCTCTCCTTGCTTTCTCAACCATACATGCAGAGGGCGGTTGCGGGAGTCGTGATAATAGCGGTAAACGCCGCTATCGCGGGATCTTTCACGGTATTCAGAAACGTCTCGTTTCTCGTAGCGGGAGCGAGCCATTCGGCTTTGGCGGGCGCTGCACTCTTCATCCTGCTCGGCTTTTACGGCTTTCAGGGTTTCTTCAGTAACCCGCTTATCGGTGCGATGCTCTTCGCAATTGCGGTTGCTTTTATCGCCGGATACGCGCCAAAGGAGGAGACGAATACAGCAATAGGAATATCCTTCGCCATGTCGATGAGTCTCGCAATCCTCTTCATTTCGATGATGAGGGAGTATGCAGCAAGAGTATGGAGCTTGCTCATTGGAGATCTTTTCCTTTTAACATCAGAAGACCTTTACCTCATGTCTTTCGTTACCTTTCTAACCCTGATTCTGGCCATGCTGTTTTACAGGGCTTTTCTGTTCATTTCCTTCGACTGGGAGGGAGCCACAGCCTTTGGGTTGAACGCGAAGAATTACAACTACCTCCTCCTCTCGATCATCGCCGTGTCTGCGGTAATGCTCCTGAAGGGAGTTGGAGCGATCTTGGTTTTCGCCATGCTTGTTGCTCCAGCTGCTGCGGCAAACGAGGTTGCCTCCAATATCAGGGATGTCTTCATCTACGCATTCATCATCGCTTTATTCAGTGGGTTTGCTGGTATAGTGATCTCCTTCCCCTTTGAAGTTTCTCCGGGAGCTATTGCATCCCTCTTAGCGACGGTGATCTACTTCTTTAGCTTTCTGGGTAAAAGGTTGAGGAGCTGAACATTCTGAAGTTTGACTTAAAAATCCAAAATCAAACATTTTTTAAACTAAGGTGAGAACTGCTGAAGGATGACAAGGGTTCTTGTTGTTGATGCCGGTGGTAGGGGTAACGCCATTGCCCATGCTTTTTCTCGAAGTTCAAAGGTTAAGGAGATTTTCGTAGCTCCGGGAAATGCGGGGAGCGAGTTTTTCGAGAAATGTAAGCTCGCAAAGCTTGATGGAGAGCCTATATCCTCGATAAGGGCGATAGATGAGATCGTCAGATTTGCCAAGAGAGCCGAGGTGGATCTGGTTTTTATCGGTCCTGAAGAGCCTTTAAGTCTCGGCCTCGTCAATGCGCTTGAAGAGGAGGGAATAAGAGCGGTTGGCCCAAGAAGAGAGGAGACGATTCTCGAATCGAGCAAATGCTGGGCAAAAGACTTCCTCAGGAAAATTGGGGTTCCTATACCAGCCTACAGAAACTTCAACAACCCAGACGAGGCGGAAGAGTACATAAGGGAATTTTACGCCGAGAACGATGGTAATCTCGTCGTTAAGGCCGATGGGCTTGCTGCCGGGAAGGGCGTTTACGTGTGCGACTCGATGGAGGAGTGCTTGTCCGCTGTGGACGAGATCATGCGGAAGAGAAAATTCGGAGATGCCGGAAACCGAATTTGCATCGAGGAGAGGCTCCACGGCATCGAGGTGGCGTTCACGGCCCTATGCGATGGGAAGCATGCGATCCCCTTCGGCCATGCGAAGGACTACAAGCGAGCCTTCGATCCGGATGACGTCGAGGGTTTGAAGAACTTCCACATAGGTCTCACGAGGAGGTTCATAACTTCAAAGGATGCGGAAAGACTATTCAGAGAGGGCAAGCTCCTCAACCCCAATACCGGGGGGATGGGGGCGGTGTCGCCACATCCGAACGTGGATGGGGAGATTGAGCAGAAGATTATGGAAGAGGTCGTCCTTCCGATAGTCTCGAAATTTAAGGAGGAGGGAAAAAGCTTTAGAGGTGTGCTCTATCCGGTAATAATGCTAACCGAGGATAACGGAGATCTCGTGCCGAAAGTTCTTGAAATAAACGTACGTGACTGCGATCCGGGGGCTGAAGCCAAGCTTCCAAGGCTTGAAAGCGATATTTACGAGCTTTCGGAAGCGATCGTAGACGGAAAGCTTGACGAGGTGGAAATCGAGTTCTCAAGCTCCTGGTGTGTTGCGGTTTGTGCCGTCAGCGGATTTATGAAGGGAAGGGAGGGGATTAAACCGGGATATCCGGCAGACCACTACACCAATCAGCCAATAAGAGGACTGGATAAAGCAATTCAGCACGCGTCAACCTTTATTTACGCAAACGGGATTTCGAAGAGCGATGGATTTCAAACCACAGGGGGCAGGGTGCTCACAATTTCAGCCTTGGGCAATTCGTTGGAGAAAGCCAGGCAGAAGGCTTACGAGACTATATCGAGCATAGATTTTCCGGGAATGAGGTACAGAAAAACCATAGGCCAGAACGTCCCGGATTAGGTGGAAGCATGAGGGGGAATGAAGAAGCCAAGCACCTCGTTGAAGATTTCATGACCAGAGAAGTCGTCTCCGTCAGCGAGAACACGCCGATCGAGGAGGTAATCGAACTGGTGGTTAAGAAAAAGTTCAACGCCTTTCCGGTGGTTAGAGGGAAAAAGCTCGTGGGTATAATCAGCAAGATGGACCTCATAAAGATGTACACGCTTGGAACACTTGCAACACTCGGAACGGGGGTTAGGGAGGAGGATGTCGGAACGAGAACCAAAGACGTTATGCGAAGGGCAGTTGTAACGGTGAGTCCGAAGGACCCGCTGGAGTACGCTGCGAGCCTGATGGTGGAGTACAGAATAAGGAGCCTGCCGGTGGTTGATGAAAGCTCGAATCTTTTCGGCATCCTATCCATCGGAGACGTTCTGAAGGCACTTCTGGAAAAAAGGAAAGAGCGCGGAACTTTGGATTAGATAACCGTCGCGCAGGCGATGCCCCTTCTGCTAACCCTCACACCGGCGGTATTCCTCCCGT
>Ga0209426_1001880_pt1 | contig 11072 bp, 11 predicted proteins | sample Deesub1362B_J571_FD_187697 | JGI IMG/M metagenome (GOLD analysis project Ga0209426, IMG submission 187697) | Deep oceanic, basalt-hosted subsurface ecosystem from Juan de Fuca Ridge flank, Pacific Ocean, CORK Borehole 1362B_J2.571 (SPAdes)... ...
CTCGCCAAGCTCGGTTGTCTTGTCGCTGGCTGCATAGTAGGCAATGCCGGTGGTGTAGAGCATCTGCGCTACGAAGTCGTCGTACTCGCTGGCGTTGCGCGTGGCGTTGTAGCGCTGGTAGAGCGAGGTGACCTTACCAGCTTCCTCTGTTATTCTCTCGGGTGGCTCGTACGCTGGCGAAAGCGTAATGGAGAGCATGTCCCCCACGAGGTAGCCCTTGTAGTCCTGCAGCCAGCGGTCGGCGTAGGAGAAGTTGAAGATTAGCGTCTGCCAAGAGCCGAGTCGGGTGACGTAGCCCTCAGCTACGGTCTCATTGCCGATTATGAGCTTGGGTATCACGTAGGCGTAAGTAGGACCGCTCACCCAGTAGCCCCACATGTAGTAGCCCACGTACCAGCTCGTTCCTCCGGCGTCGAGGAGGCGGTAGAGCGAGGTGTCGCCTAGCAGCGAAGCATCGCTGCCCGAGGCGGGCTCAAACTTGAGAATAATCCTCTCCTTCGCGAGTAAAGGCAGGGGAATCACGCCCGAGTCTATGCCGTCGCTCGTGCGTATCTGCACCCTGTGGCGGTACTGCTGTGGTATCTCTGCATAGTTTATAGCCGAGATGATTGTGTAGTTCTCTAGGATGGGATCTAAACGCTGCCAGACGTAGCCCGGCTGGATCAGCTTGACGCTCCTTATCGCAGGTATCGCCACGCCCTCGCCTATAAGCGTGCGGTTAAGCTCTTCGAAGGTAAGGTTTTCAAAGCTCCACTCGGTGTAGTTGAAGCTGGCGTTGCTCGGCAAAGCAGCCTCCACCCAGACGTGCTCCAGCTGCACACCATCGGTGGTTATCCTGTAGGGCATGGCGACAGCGTCTATAACCCCAATAGCTTCCTCGAAGCTCATGGCATAGCTCGTGCTGTTCACGGTGACGTTCCTCCCTCCCACAAGCTCAATGAGCTGCTCTTTGCTAAGCTCAATCCAGCCCTGCACGTAGCGCGCGGGTATTTGCGAAGCGCGGAGCAGGGCGATGAGGAGCGAAGCCTGGTCGAAAGCATTGCCTGCCCTTGCGCTTAGTGTCCAAACGCTCCCCCGCGCAGAGCCCAGGTAGGCTTCGTAGCTCACATTCTCCTTCACAAAGGCGTGGATTTTGCTCAGGTCGTAGCTAAGGTTTGCTGCCAGCGCTTCAATCTCCGGAGTTATTCTCGCGTCAACGGTTTCGTTGAGGTACTCCGGCAAGACGGGCGCGAGCATGGGTGGGACAAGCTCTATGAGTTCGCGGTAGATCTTTACCCAGCCCTTGCCAAACTGGCGGAGCTCATTCACGAGAGCTTTAACAACCTTCCTCTCGGTCAGCACGTAGTTCCTCAGAGAGGAAACCTCCTCCTCAAGCGCTACGGTGGCGTCAATGGTCTCCTGGTAGGGGTTGGTCTTCTTTTTCCCTTTGCTCGCTTTCCCTAGGTTTGTTTCGATACCCTTAAGTTCGTTCTCGATGCTCTTAAGCTCTCCGGCTATGCCTATGTCTTCGCCCAAGAGGTACCAGTTGTACCACACGTATTTGAAGTCCACGTCAATTCTGTCGAGTAAGCTCACGATTTCCTGCTCCAGCCTCTGAACGCGCATGCTGTGGGAGGCGTTTATGTAGCTGATGTGGTGCACCAGCTTGTAGAGCGCCTGGAGTTCAAACTTTGCCCTTGTGAGGTTCTCAAGCGACTGCGAGGCGAGGGCGAAATCTTCAGCTACGGTAGAGTTGATCTCGCTGAGAAGTGCCCTGAGCTCCTCCTCGGTGGCGTTTATCCTTTCTATATCCTCCTGGGTGATTTCTTCCTCGGTTGCCTCCCTCAGTGTGGCGAGCTCTTCCCGAATATAGCTAAGGTTCTGGGTGTAGTTCTTAACAATCAGCAGGCTCTGGTAGGTCGCTTCCACAGCCTCGAGCTCGCGCTTCGCTAGCTCCAGCCTCGCCTCAATCTCGCTCAGGGTGGAGTTAACCTCAGGATTAACCAGCTCCTTTCCCTTCAGCCCAAGCGCCTTAATGGGTTTGATTTTAATGAGGGTAGCATTTTGCATGGGCTGAGAAATTTGGGGTTTCCCAGCAATTGCGTTGTACTCCTTAAGCGTTGAGTTCATGAAGCTTGAGAAGCGCAGCATCTCGCTTCGCAACGCTGCTATGTCCTCCTCGCCTTTTATTTCTGCTGTGCTGTTGATCGCCTGGAGCATGGCGAAGGCCTCGGCGGTGCGCTGCATCAGCAAGGCGTAGTTCTCCTCCGCCTTCTGTGCAAGCGCTGGCGGGAGCATCCCCGCCTCTACGGCGCGGTTAATAAAAGCCATGGTTTTATTCGCAAGCTCCTCCCCCTCGCTGCGGAGCGCATACGCTTGAGCAACGCTGCGCTGGAACTCTTGCTTGGCTGCGCTGTATTCCGCGAGGGCTGCGCTTATCCTGGACTCGTCGCCTGAAGCGTAAGCAGCTTCAAGCTCTGCAAGCGCCCTGCTCAGATTCTCATACGCATTGAGGAACTGGTAGTAGTGAAGCTCCGCACGCTCGTTGAAGGCGCGAATCTCGCTCTGAAGCTGTGCAAACTCGCCGTCGATGGCTTCGTCTGCAAAAAGAGGATAGGGAGGAATAAAGGCGGTTATCGTTAAGAGGCAGACCACAAGATTAATTACCCTCCGACATCCATCTCTGGATGTCCCCATGGGTTCTACAACCCCCAAATTTATCCATCAACGGACAACTTTTTATATCAAAAGCGATATTTAAGTTTTTCGTCTTTACTCGGGAGGTAAATTCATGGGCAAGGCGGAGGTGACGCTAAACACGCTCAGGATTCTTTTTGTAGCGCTGATTCTGCTCACCTCTGTCAGCGCTCAGTCTCTGCCGGTACAGCCGCTGAACTTCAGCACAAGCATAGAGGTAAAAAGCACCATTGAGGTAGATAAAAGGGGAAATGCGCTAATCGAAACCAGGCTGAACATCTCCGCTTCAGAGGAGTTCAACCGTGCCCTGAGGGCGCAGCTCTCAAAGCTTGAGGATAGGGAAGCGAGGGCAACTCTGGTTAGGCAGCTTGAAGCCGTGCTCACGCTCCTCGGCTACGAGGTGGAGAAGCTGGACGTCAGAAAAGAGGACGGAATAATAGTCTACAACCTAAAAATCAAAAAATTCGCCACGAGACTCAACGATACATGGATAATAAAGCCGCAGATAGAGGGGCTGCAGGCGGTGAACATGCCTGTGGTTACGTTCGCGCACTACAGGATAAAGCAGGAGATTGTCGTTGCGCTGCCTCGGGGAGCGGAGGTGCTCATGGTGGCGCCAAGACCTTATGAAAAAGAGGTGGGCGCAGGGAGGGCATCGCTTAAAATAGAGGTTGCGCACGGCTACGCCCCAGAAGTACGCTACAGCTACAGCGCGGACCTTCCGCCTGGCACAAACCTGGCGATGCTTGCCGAGCAGGAGCCGCTGAGGATAATCTACGCATATACTCCAGTCCCCCTCTCCTCGCCTGCCTACCTCGCCCTGTCGGCGCTTGTAATTATAGTCTCCATAGCAATAGCGTATAGGATGAAGGCTGGGGAAGGCTGAGAAATGCAGAAGGCAACAGCACTCCTAAAAATGGCGAAGCCCCGCACAATTCTGCTGCTCTCAGTTCTGACATTAACAGGCGCCGCATACTCGCCCAACTTCCTCTCCCCCAGTTTTCCGGAGACGGTGCTCGTGAAGCTGCTCGATGCAACGCCAAGCATTGCCTCGCTTGCAAACGCCGCTCTAGCCGCGGTGGTGGTAACCCTAGTTTGGTCAGCAACGGCGATGCTCAACGACTGCTACGACGTTGAGATAGACAGGGTGAGCAATCCATCGCGAGCTATAGTGAGCGGAGTTCTGAGAAGGGAGGAGGTTATTAAAATAGCCGCGCTCCTCTATGTGCTCGCCCTCATAATAGTCTTCACCCTTGGGGACGCGATTTCAAAAGCCATTGTTGCCTTGGCGGTGGTGCTTGGGGTTCAGTATTCTGCCCCGCCACTGAGGCTGAGAAGGAGCGGCACAGCTGCGATGCTGGTGATAGGCTGCGGGGTTGCCCTCGCCTTCTTGGGTGGAGCTCTGAGTCAGTACCGCATTTCCGGCGAAGCCCTTGAGACCGCCTTCCTATTCGGATTTTTTGCTTTTAACGCCGCACTACTCAAAGACTTTAAAGATGTGGAGGGCGACAGGAGAGCGGGAGTCAAGACGTTACCGGTAATTCTTGGCCATAAAAGAGCTTCCAGATTAGCCTTACTCGGAATAGCGCTGTCCTATGCTCTGCTCATAATTTATACAATTAATTCATTCGCCGTTTTCATTTTACTGCCTATCAGCATCATAAATATCTACAAAGTCCTGAAATTACATGACAAAAAAGAAAGCCCAGATAAGGTTTACACATATACTTATGCGTGCGGTATTTGTATTGTTTTGATTTTACTCTTCCAGACTCTTATTCAAAGCCCCAAAACTTTCTTTTAATTTGACATGAAACTTTACTCAAGTTCCTTTTATCACAGCTGTGAGAGAATGTGCTTTTAACCTCGCTCTCTGTGCATGAGTGCTGAAGCCCCCCTGGAGGTCGGCTTCGTTGTCGCGCTCCTCTTCTTCGGCTCGATAGTAGCCTTCGCCTTCGTGAGCGGCGCGGGCTTGGCGCAGGAAGATGCCGCAAGAAAGGAGCTCCTGGCAAAGCTCACCTTAGCCTTCATGGAGGACGCGGGGATTAACGATAAGCTCACCGTGTGCATCGTTACGGGCAGCGCCGCAGTGTGCGGCGACGCCGAGCGGGAGATTCTTGCGCTTCTCGACGAGGCGAAGGTAGGCTACTGCACGAGGGTTTACACCACAGATGGAAGCCTTAATACCAGCACCTGCCCGCAGGGAAGCGAGGATAAATCCAAGGGCGTGGCAAGGGGCTACCTCATCTCCAATGTGAGCGTGGTCGTGGAGGTTACCAGCAGTTGAGTTGCGTGTGACGGTTACCCGGAGCTGTGCTCCGGGTGACGAAGATTGTGGCAGAGAGGCTCTGGAAGCGATTCAGAATGAATTGCTGAGCTCACGTCCTGAGCCTATTTTTCGCCTCCTTCATGAGTTCGATTTGATTTTTAAGATAATCTTCTAGTTCCTTCAGGGTTTTTTCTGCTTCCCCACACTCTTTAAGCTCATTTAAGTCAAAGCTTATCTCACAGCAGCCGCACCCTTTGGTTATCAGAGCTATATTGTCATCATATTTCTCCAGTCTGAAAAAATCCCATCTTTCTCAACACCTGCTTTCTCCAGCAACTCTTTTTTGAGCAAATACTCTACCCCTGCGCCTTCGAGCTTCTCAACAAGCGCTGGAAGCTTGCGCCGGTAGAACCCTGGAGGCACACTATAGTAGTTCAGCGCACCTATGATGAACCTGTCCACAAATTCCCTACATCGCTGCACTATTTCCCAGGGGTCTGTAACACCGGGGATCCAGGGCTCAATGCTCACGAAGGTGCGCACGCCGAACTCCTTCGCAAGCTCAAGCACGTGGAGCCTGTCCTCAGGAGGGCTTGCTCCGGGTTCATATCTTTTTGCCTGTTTCCCGCTGAGAGTGGTGAGCGTCACGCCCAGCTCCACGTTTTCATGCCCTTCCATAACGTCAATATCCCACCAGGCTAAGGAAGATTTCGTTAGCACGAGCACATGAAAATCGGTATCGAGAAGCTTTTCTAAAATCCGCCTCGTTAGCCTCAATCTCTTTTCGGCTGGCGGATAGGGGTCGCACATGCTTGAAAGCAGCACCGTCCCCGGCTTTCTTCTGTGCAGGTCTTTTTCTAATAGCTCCAGGGCATTGCGCACCGGCTTGACCTCGTGGAACTTCCCCCAGCGCCCCTGCCAGAATGCTTCGTGCAGCCTCCTCGCGTAGCAATAGGTGCAGCCGTGAACGCAGCCAATGTAGTGGTTTATGCAGTAGTCCGTCCACTCCACGTCAGACTCGTTTAGAAGGCTTCTCCTCTCTACCGCATCACACCTTCTGAGCAAGCACACCACCTCCACTGCGCGTGAAGCGTATTACATCGCCGCAGCTTGCGGTGAGCGAGCCGGTGACAAACGAGGCGTTGCCTCGGTACTCCTCGTCGTTCACGCGCACCGTGATGGCTCCGCCACGAATGCTCACCTCAACGCAGCTCCTGTGTTCCGGCACAGCGTAGTAGGTCTCCACTCCGGTGACCCACGCTTCCCTCGCTTTTGCTTGGACGCTCGCATAAACCGCCTGAGCTATGCCGTAGTCCTGCGCGGCGCTCATGTCCTGGATCATGAAGAGAAAGCTGGCTGAGAAGAGTGTCCCGACAATGAGCAGGAGGAGATAGAACTGCATGGAAAAGGAGAAAGCTTATAAACTCCCTCTCTCACAGCTGTGAGAAAATTTTGGTCTCGTTACCCGGAAGCTACGCTTCCGGTGTGACAAACTATCACCACATGTAGCGCTCTACGTGCTCCCTGCTTCTCCTGTTCTCTTCTGCGATAACCTCATAGAGCATGCGGAGCAGCTCCTCAGAATCTGCGTTGAGCTCCTTGCCCAGCGTCTCCTCCGCTGCCCTGGCAACAAAGCGCCTGTAGTATGCAGTGTGAAGCTTCATGAGTTCGTCGTCAATCTCGGCGCCGTTCACATAAGCCATGAACACACTTGAGACAAGCTCGTCCAGCCTCTCAAGCTCCTCATCGCTCAGCCTGCCATCCCTTAACGCCTTCCTGAAAAGCTCCTTTAGCTCCTTCTCGTAATCCTTAAGCTCATCCCGCGGTGGCGGCAGGTAAAGCGCGAGAAGGTCTGCGATTTCTACCACGCCCACCGCATCACCCATGATATAAAGGTGGTAAAAAGATTTTTTTATGCCTTTTGTTTTCTCACAGCTGTGAGAAAAATATGTGACTGCAAAAATATTAAATCAAATTACTCCGAAAGAAACCCCAAACGTTTAAATTCTTCTAGTCTTTTGCATCTTTCCCAGTCTCCAGTTTTTAGATTAATAATCTTAGAAATCGTTTTTGTATTTAATGATTGAACAGTAATATTTAGGATTCCTTCATTACAATTACTCTCAGTTGCAAATATTTTCAATTCAATCTCTACAGATTTTCCAGGTGGGATGGTACCAACTCTGAAAGGACCTAATATTTCGATACATTCCTCCCTTTGAAAGGAATACTGTCTGCGTTGATTATACGTAAGGAGTTCTTTACTGAAACTAGGAGGGACAAAACAAGATTTTTCGTTTTCATTGAGATATGGTGGGAAATCATCGTTCATAGCTCGGTATGGCATCATAATTTTTTGGTTTTCTATAAATTCATGAGATTCAAACATTAGTTTTAGTTCAGGATTATATTCTAATTTGTCAATTGGAGTACGAACTGTATGAACTTTAAAAAGTATTCTATTTGTTTTATTTTTGGCCTCTAAATCAAAAGAGATTAATGGAAAAATAATGCTTCCCCTACCTGAGTTGTATATTGAAATTTTGATATTTTTGCAACAAGCTAAATAGCTTGGTGCTCTATAAAATCGAGAAATATTTTTAATATAATATCCGCTTAAAAGAGTTCCTTCCGATATATTAAACCCTTTTCCAGCAGTATAGTCAAACCACTCATCGACATACACATATCCATATTCATTTAATTCGTAATCTACACTGGTCCAAATATTTAACTGAGGTTGCGGATTATAGTACCACTTAGCTATTTCTGTAGTTTTATTAACGTTTAATTCTGCTAATTTTGTGCTTTCTTTAGCTTCTTGGATTGTTAAAAAAGCAAATATTACTGTGAAAAATGAAAGAAACAACATAATACCTTCTTTATGACAAAGTACCCATTTCCACTTGCTCTTAAGAAATAGTATTAAACTTTTTATGAGATAATATCCTTTGTTTACTAATTTTTTTGTTATTTTCTCTTTTTCATTCGAAGACATAAACCACAACACCTGTTTTTATTTTTTATGATTTCTGATGAAATATACATTTTTGTCTAACGTTTACGTATACAAAATTTTACTTTTCTAAATTTTAAAGAGTGAAATGAAATCGTAAGTCTGTTGCTATCAAAATTGGCGCACATCGTACACCCCCTTCAATACTTTTGATATATAAGTATATTTTGAATTAGAACTCATTTTTTCAAATTTACTGTACTCTTTCTCAAATCTCTCAATTTCGGAGGGGTCTTCTCTCATCCAATAAAAGTAATAATGATCCTTATCATGATCTCTTTTTCTTATCATAAGTAAGATTTCATCTCTACTATTCTGTTTTATATTTTGAATTATATTTGGTGATAGATTTTTATTTACAATACGACATTGTCCTGGTTGAATATTCGGTTTTCCATTTTCATTATCTATAAATGCAGAAACATATGCATTGCCATAAATTGTATTTTTATCAATTCCCTCAAACTCAATTCGTTCTTGGTATTTAAAATGTCCATAAGCTATAGAAGTAGTAAGCAAAAAATCGTGATTAAGCATTTTCTTGTTTATTTCTTTTACAACTTTTAATATAGCTTTTAGACATTCTAAATTGTTTTGACAATATCTCACGAATAAAATTCCACAATCAGATACGAACAATCCTTCAACCCTATTTTTTAGATTATTATTTCCTTTAAGCACCTCATATCCATATTTATATAATTTATCTAGTGCTTCCCAAGCTTTTCCGTTCTTCATTAGATGTTTGAATCCAGATATATCGATAAAAGCCACAAACGTTTTCCCATCAAAATTTGTTAATGGCATTTTAACCATCCCCTTAATACCATTTTTTCGATAAATCTATAAACTCAATCGACTCTAATCCTTTTCAAGATTGCAACTATAGATTATGTATCTTCGTGATTTTTAAAACTTTTGCGTGGATCTGGTAGCTTTTCGTAAGCCTAAATTAAATAAACCTTCAGCAAAATTGAATTGCAAAAGGCCCTTAAAATTCTCACTTATTCATTCTATTTGAACAATGCTGCCATGAAGTTAATAACTCAGAAATCACTCGATTTGACATGGGAGCTTAAATTCTAAACGTACTGACAAAATTTTAAATGTCATAAAAGTTTTAGCTACATCATTAAAAAAGTAAGCTATATATAAACCGTCATCCCACAATATGTTTATGGTTAGACTATATTTCGATATTGAGACATACAGAAAGGAAGCTTTTAAGGACGAAAACATTATTGCAATCGGGACAATTGAGGATTGGACGCCTAATAAAAAAGAATCGCTTGAAAATGACGGGGAATTGAGAATATTTTCCGAATGGAACTTAGGCAGCGAAAAAGAGATAATCAGGGAATTCTATTCTTATGTTTTTGATTTAAAAAGTACAGCAAATTTTCTTATCGTTGTAGGTTTCGGAATACTTAGATTTGATATCCCTTTACTCATTCAAAAAGGTGTGAGGTATGGCTATTCTTTCCCTCAACTAAATGCCTTTTGGTATGATGCCTATACTATAGATTTTTTCCAAGCAATGTTACCAGCTAACAATTTTATGTTTAGAGGAAACAGTTTAGAGAATTTGGTCAAAGAGGCAGCAAAAGCAGGAGAAAAAATTACCGAACTTTATGGCTCAGGTGAAGATGTTAAAAGATGGTATGAAGAAAAAAAGTATAAAGAGATTGAAAAACACCTTAAAGTTGATCTAAAAGCAATTAGAGAGGTAGATTTAACTGGAACCGTTAGTAATATCTTGAAAGCTAAATTAATAAAAAATAGATAGTAAAAAAAGCTTGATATAACTTTTTTGAGGAAATTATTTTCTCACATTACCGCCATAATCGCAATTTACTTTGACATATTCGTTGTGTGGCCGTGTCGTGGCTTTTTCTCATCCTGTGAAGGCTCCGGCGGGGGCTCGGCATTGTCCACGACAATAGTGTAGCGCCCGTAACGTATGTAAGTCTCCCTTCCAGAGCGCTTGGCGCTTGCTTCGCTGGTGACGAGCACCTCAAAGCTGTAGACTCCCCGCTCATTGAGATAGCTGGCGAGCTCGCTCTCGACGTGCTGCCTCATGAACTCCTCTTTGGCAGCGCCGTCTAAGCCCTGCTTTGCGGCGTCCCTTGCAGCAACATACTCCGCCCACCTTATGACACGCTGCACCTCTTTTCCAGAGATCTCGGCATAGCTCGCTGCGTGACTCGCCTTAGAGGGCTGCGCAGCTTCCTGGCTCATGCTTATGCTGTAGCTTACCGCAAAGCCGCCCGCTATAATCATGCCGATGATGAGCAGGTAGGGAAGCATTTTGCGCTCACCGTATCGTACAGGCGCTTATAAGCTCTCACCCTCACAGCTGTGAGAAAACGAGCTTATAAGCACTTTCTTCTTTCAGCCTTCGCCATTCGCACCAAAGGGCGACAAAGAAAAAAAGAAAAATGGAGGCGCAGTCTGTGGTGAAGGATAAAAATAACGGTCGCATTCTTGTAATTTCCCGGACAGAGACGGAGAAAATTCACGAAGATGCGGAAAGACTTCTCTCGGCGAGCTGGAAGCTTCTGAGGGATGCAAACCTGTTTTTCACGCAGATTGAGAAAGCAGGAAGACACGGCAGGCTGCGAACCGCATCCTGGGCTCTGCTGCGAGCTGCCGGCGCACTCTTCAGTAAAGCCGAAGCCCTGCACGAGCTCATCGAGCAGGAGCTTGATTCGTCACAGTTACCCGGAAGCGTAGCTTCCGACGTGACGGAGTTACCCGGAGCGAGGCTCCGGGTGACGGACAGGTGAGGGTGATGCATGATCTCATAAAGAAGTACTGGGAGCTTGGATGGAATGTTATTCCCCTCAGAGGAAAGCAGCCATTCACCGCGGAGTGGCAGACCCGACCCTTTCCCAGGGAAGAGCTTTTGAGACTGGTGGAAGAAGGAAGGGTGCTCAATGTCGGCGTGACCACCGGCGCGCTGAGCGGGGTTATTGCCGTAGACGTGGATCAGCCGGAAGTTATTGGCTTCGACGCGGAGCCTGCGATTCGGCGCGGAGCACTTGCGCATAGCACCAGCAAGGCACCACGCCTGATTTTCAGAAGCTCCTCGCCAGAGGTGCTCGGCTTCTC
>Ga0209426_1001881_pt1 | contig 11067 bp, 16 predicted proteins | sample Deesub1362B_J571_FD_187697 | JGI IMG/M metagenome (GOLD analysis project Ga0209426, IMG submission 187697) | Deep oceanic, basalt-hosted subsurface ecosystem from Juan de Fuca Ridge flank, Pacific Ocean, CORK Borehole 1362B_J2.571 (SPAdes)... ...
GGTGGGGTCGCTGATTCTGATTCTCCAGAAATTGGAGTCGGGACTTACCTCTTCCTTCTCAAGCAGGACTCCAACCATGAAAATTCGATTGCACTTCTCTCCGGTGGGAGTCAGGATGTACTTCGGAGCTCTTTCACCGCCTTCCGAAGTTTCGTAATTCGATTTCGAAAGTTCATAGGCGAAAACCCTTTTCGCGACCTCCCTTTTCAGTATGTCCATCATATCTCCTCCTTTGCCCTCAGTTCGTCGATTTCGGAAAGAATCCGCTCAGCCTCCCCAACTATATCTGCTGAGAGGAACTCAATGTCTTTGACGAGGAAGTACCTGCTCCCTTTCGAGCCATAGATTTTGAAGTAGTAACCCAGAAGTCTCTTTTTAAGTTCTGCCAGAACGAACTCTCTGTCGAGTTTCTCAGATGCTATCCTTCTTGCTTCCTCAATGCCGATGCCGGTTAACGTCTTTATGTTCTCCTGATTCAGGATGACTTCATAGCAGTTCGCCCCGTCGTCAACGACCCCTTTAATCCTCAGATCGTCGTAGCCCTCAACCTTCCCATGCACAGCACAAACTCCCTTCTTGAGAACCCGGTTGCAAAGGCTGCAACGCTGAATAAAGCCGCTGTTCTGCTGAATTGCAACAAGTGCTCCGATAAGCTCGATCTCACGGGGGGGAAGGTTAACATCTTCATCGAGCTCGATTATATCCGAATTCCGGTTCACGTTTATCTGCATTCTCCCCCTGAAGGAATCGGTGACGACATTTTTGAAAAGGTAACTCCTCCCCTCCCTCACTTCCGGTTTCATCGATTTCGCCCATATAACGAACTTTATTATGCCTGTAGAATCTCCCGCCAGTCCTACCTGCGAGAGGTTCGGACTTTCAGCATCCCATAGTTGCATCACCTTAGCCTTGACGCTGACCCATTCCCCCGCTTTCGTTAATTCAGAGATCGTTTTTATCGGGCTTTCTGCCACTTCCGTAACATCGAATTCCTTCCTGAGATAGTTCGTAACCGTTCTTACAGCTTCCTCCTCGGGCACCTTGAATTCGTAGATTAATAATTTAAGCCTCCTCGAAACCTCTTTTGGATCGATTTCTCTTCCTTTAAACCTCGAAAGGACCCTTTCCGTAAGAGTGCTGATTTTTTCATCCTCCCTCATCTTAGACCTCCCATACCCTTAAACAACACCAACTTGAATAAGCTTTTCCATATCTGTGAAAGTGGGGACGAAATTGCATTTCTATTTAGTTATTTGGAATAACCTTAGTCAAGAGAAAGCATTTAAAGCAAAATATTTTAATCTAAAAATGTAAAAATGATAACTTAGTGGATTAAATGAGAATAATCGAAATCTGAGTTAAAACATTTAAAACATATACAAACTGAAATTGATGAAAATTTACATGTAGTTCTCAAAAACATATCAAAGTATAAAGGGAAAAGCATGAAACATGTAGTTAGAGAGGCGATCGAAGAGTATGTCGCAAAACATGAAAAAGAAATTGAAAAAGATACCTTTTTCGAGATAATTGGAAGTTTTGAAACGAAAGAAGGAAACTGGAGCGAAAGAAAAGACTGGAGGAATTAGTGAGAAAAAGAGAATGGCGCAAAAATGGGAGGTGCGTAATGAGACGCCCAGAAATGGAATACATCGATACCAGCGCCCTTATAGCCCTCAGCGACAAAAGAGACAAAAATCATGTTAATGCCGTTAAACCCTTACAGACTCTGCTAAAGAAGGGACAAGATTCGTAATTGGAAAGCACGTATTGACGGAGTATCTGGATGGAGTTACAAAAAGAATTGGGAAAGATAAAGCAATATATGGGCTTGATAGAATTCTTAACAGTAAAATCGTTGTTTTAGAATTGGAAACTAAAAAAGACTGGATTAAAGCTTTAGAATACTTCAAAATGTATAATGATCAGAGAATAGATCTTACAGATTGTCTTAGCTTTGCACTGATGGAAAGACTGGGATTAAAGCAGGTTTTTACTTTTGATTCAGATTTTAGAATCCATGGTTTTGAGGTTTTACCATAGGTTTGATTGAGAGAACTTGAAGAGATTACGGAAAACTGAGTGTGTTATTATCGCGATTTCAAGAATTCATAAGTTATTGATTTTAATAGATTTTAATAAATAAAAAATTAAGGCGTAATTTAAATATCCTAAAAGTCAAAAGTTTGTTAGGAACGATAAGAAGGGATAGTAATTGGGGCATGAAAATGGACTTTTGTGATTTCTGCGGGAATGGGACTACACTTCCTTATAGATGTCCTTTTTGTGGCGGAAGTTTCTGTGATGACCACCGTCTTCCACCTAATCACGATTGTATTGGTATTGAATTCTGGGCGTAAGCGTCAGCCTCCAAATAAAAAACTTATACGGAGGAAAGGCAGACCAGAATTCAGCACTATCGAGATCCAGACAGTTAAGCTGGGTGAATCTGTCCCATATATTCCTGACAGCGTTCTTCCGGCTCTAATACCCGATGAGCCGCTTGAAGGATGGGAGAAGTACGGTCTGACGAGAGAAGATGTCGATAATCCGTATCAAATACCATTCAGAAAATACTGTTACTACTGCGGAAAACAACTCTGGAACGATTTGCAATTCGTCCGTTGGGGTGATTGAAAGATGCCACTACTGTGGGAAAGCATTTTGTAAAGAGCATCTTTATCCTTCTTCTCACAATTGAGAAAAATATACACCTCATAAAGTTCGCTTACATGCCGGAGTAATCGATTATGTTGCCACAAGGGAAATTATATCGAAAAGTGGAGATGTAAGTGTAAATTTAGAAATGATAAAACCAAAAAAGAGAGCAGTATTAAGCGCTTTCTGAGAAGGCTTTTTGGTTGAATTAACAGCAATACAAAAACCCGTTAATTTTTCCTGTTTTCAGATCAAAAATTAGAACTAAAAAATTCAAAAAAGCAAAGAAAGCTATTTTTAGGTTTGCATCCAAATTAAAACAAAAGGTGATGAGGATGAGATCTCAAAAACTGAGCCTTTACTTCACTCTTGGATTTGTACTTCTAGTACTTCTAGCACTTTCTGGCTGCAGTCAAGCTCCACAAGCTGAGAAAACACCAGAAAAGACGCCAAAAAGTATGCAAAAAGTCACAGTTCAAATTGAATTTTCAACTTTCCCAAAAAAGTACACTTGTGATGGAGCCGACATTTCACCCGAAATTAAGATAAGTGGAGTTGCAGAAAATGCTAAATCGCTGGCAATAATATTGGACGATCCTGATGCTCCGATTGGCACCTTTACCCACTGGATAGTCTGGAATATTCCTGCAAGCAAGGAGGTTGTAATTCCTGAAGCTTTTCCCAAGGATTCGGTGGTCGAAAAACCCCTGAAAGCGGTGCAGGGAGTTAACGATTTCAGGAAGGTCGGTTACGGCGGGCCCTGCCCACCTCCAGGAAAACCGCATAGATACTTCTTCAAAGTATACGTCCTCAACGATGAGCTGGATTTGAAGCTGAAGGCAAAGAGAAAAGATCTTGAAAGGGCGATGGAGGGAAAGGTCATTCAGTACGGTGAGGTGATGGCAACGTACGGCAGATAGTGTGTTTTAAAAAGCTCATTCGAGACTCATCAGCGGGTATCTTTTCTCCTCGTCCCACCTTAGGTGAGCTGAGACAGCTTCACCGTCAACTTCAACCTTAACCCATGCTTCGAGCATATCTCCCGTTAAGGAGGTGTAATTAAAGCTTGACAGCTTTTCCTTCAACTTTTCACGATCGATTTTAACCCCCACATCCACCACGAAGGGTTGAAGTTTCACACAACTCTCAATCGCTTTTTCGAGAATTTCAGCATTTTCCAAACTGACTGGAGCTCCTATGAATTGGTGGAACAGGGCTCCAAGCTTTATCCCAGCCTCGAAAGCAGCTTTCTTCCCCTTCTCTTCTCCATCCACGCTTTCACCTCTGCCGGAAACGGGCTCAAGAGATACAGGAACGTCAGACCGGCTACGATGTATGCGGAATCTCTAATAAAGAAGGCTGAAACCAAAACGACGGCTGTGAAAATCAGAAGCAGTTTATCACGGATCTTCGCATAGCGAAGGTTGCTTATCATGAAGAAGGAGAGGAAAAATGCCACGATCGCGATAAGGTAATTTGGAAGCTCCAGATAGACTAAGGACCCTACAAAAAGAGCTGAGGCTGTAATGGGATATCCAACGAACTCATCCTTGATTCCGAGAACGTTGAACCTTGCAAGCCTTACCATCCCCGTCACGAAAAAAAGGCCGGCGATCGAGTAATAAACCCAGCTGTCTGAAATTGCGAGGAGCATTAATGCTGGAAGGACTCCAAAAGACACGATGTCCGCCAAAGAATCCAGATTCTCGCCCAGAAGGCTGAGTTCTATTCTGCTTATCGCCCCATCGAGCCCGTCCATTATGACTGAGGTGAAAAGAAAAAGGGCTGAGAGCTGGAGATCGGAGAAAACAAAGTATATTCCAAGAAAACCAAAAAGAGCGTTTAAAGCGGTCACGATATCAGCCGCTCGAATGTCGTTAAGGGCCCCGAACATCCCATCACCATTTTAAAACTATCATAAAATTATCGACCCACTAATTAAACCTTGCTTTGATTACCTTGATAACATAAGCTCCCTCAACGTCCCCCCGCAATCGTCATAGCGAGTCCCAATAGCAATGTCCCATAGCAGTGTTTCTTAGCAGTATGCCTCAGTAACGTCACCTCGCTCAACCTCTCTCAACCGCGATCGTCTCCCCCGCCTTCACTTTCTCCCCGATTTTCCGGATTATCCTGTAATTTGACGGCAATTCTACGCAAACGCGGGAGCCGAAGCTTATCATTCCTATCTTCTCACCCTTTTCGACCCGGTCCCCTTCTTTTACATAGCAGCGTATCCTCCTCGCGAAGAATCCGGCTATCTGGACTACTTTAAAGGTTCCCTTCTCGCCCCTGATGAAAATCTCATTCTTTTCAGCAGAATCTTCCCTTTGATACGCTGGAATGAATCTTCCCCTCCTGTAAACGATCTTCTCGATTCTTCCGGAAACCGGCGCTCTGGTTATGTGACAGTCAAACGGACTCATGAATATTTCGAGTTTCTGACCTTCCATGAAGTCTATTTTCCCATCCGCTGGTGAAACTATTCCCTCCTGGATTTCTCTATGCGGATCTCTGAAAAAGAAGATCGTAAAAGCGATTAAAAGAAGTAAAACTATGGCGAAGGTTGAGAGGAGGGACAGAATTACGAACAGCGCAAATTCCAGCAGGATTATCCAGACTCCGCTTTTCTCGATCATCCTCCCATCCCTAATCTTTTTTCAATGACCTCTTTCAGCCTGAAAATGAGATCCGAGAGTTCCGGCAGAATCCTGAACACCGCAAGCGAGATCAGAATCAGAGCTACGGTGGCGAGTACCTTGGATATTACGTGATGGGCTATATAAAAGCTGTTCTCACCAAACCAAGCGTAACCAAAGCTTACAATCACGAAAACGTTTCTGAGAAGGTTTAGAACAAAGATTACGGGAACCGAAATGAGAAATGCGAGAACCTTCCTCCTGAATTCCGCTTTTATACCGAGAGTGGCTCCTGCAAAGAGTGCCATGCTCTCAATTCCAGTACAAGCAAGGATTATTTCAACGTAACTATCCTTAACCCTGAGAACGTAATCGCTGTACTTGTAAACTTCAAACCCAAAAACGTTTGCAACTCTTGTCGTAAGATCGGCCGTGAGCAGAATGAGCGAGGAGCCCAGATTCTCATCGATGGCAAATGGAAAGTATACGAGTGCCGCTAAGGCTGAAAAAGCCGTGACGTCGACGAATAAAGACAAATTTTCACCTTTGTCGGTTAAAATAACCATTCCAAGGATCAGAAAGAATAGGAACGCCAAAAAAAATATCACGGAGTTGAAGTAATCGTTTATTTCGAGGTAGTGGGGCAGGCGGGTGATCCACTCAAAAGAGAAAACCATCCAGCCCGCAGCTCCCAGAACCTTAATTTTCGAGACGATGAAGATGAGCATCAAGGCGAGTGAGAATACGATGAGGAGATCCATGAGCAAAAAAATTAATTTAGGTACTTAAACAATTCGTTAATTCGTGTACGATCTTCACATCCATTCCTGCTACTCCGATGGATCGGTGAGGATAGAAGAAATCGTGAGGAGGGCGAAGGAGAGAAGGCTTAAAACGATAGCGATAGTAGACCACTCTATCGACCACAAATTCGGGCTTACGGAGTCGAAAGCTAGAAAAAGGCAGGAAGAAATTGAGAGATACTCTGCCAAGTACGACATTACAGTTTTAAGCGGGATAGAATGTGGAATACTCGCTGACGGGGAGATCGCTCTGCCAGATTTCAAGTTCGACGTCATCATTGCCTCCATCCACACCCATCTGTCAACGACCGAATACTACCACAGAATCGTCGAATGCCTGAAGAGAAACGATTTCGATATCTTGGGCCACCTTCACACCACGCTCTTCGGGGGTGTCGATGAGGACCCGGAAAGAGATGCGGAGATCATCGACCTGCTGGATGAGAGGGGGATCGCGCTGGAGATAAACACGGGTCACGATTCTCCCCCTGAGAACTTTCTCCATCTGTGCAGGGGGAGGAGGCTTCGATACTCGGTGGGAAGCGATACTCATGTGGTAAGCAGGATAGGTGACGTGAGCAAGGGTTTCAGGCTGGCGAAGAAATTTTTGCCCAAAGGGAGGTTTTTGCTCGATGGACGGTAAAGATAGAAAGTGCATAACGCTTACCGTCGACGCCATCGTCGCGTACAAAGGCGGGATAGTTCTGATAAAAAGGTTGAACGACCCCTTTAAAGGCCACTACGCCCTCCCCGGCGGTATAGTCGAGTACGGAGAGGGCACGGAAAAAGCCGTGCTGAGGGAGTTGAAAGAGGAAACCGGCCTTGATGGGAAAATTTATAAGCTCGTTGGAGTATACTCTGAACCTAATCGAGATCCGAGGGGTCATTTTGTGTCGGTTTGCTATCTGATCATCGGAGAAGGTGAGCTAAAGGCGGGAAGCGATGCGAGGGAGGCGAGGGTTTTTCCGCTGAATCAGCTGCCAAAGCTTGCCTTCGATCACGATAAGATGATAGAAGATGCAAGAGGTGATTTGATTGGAATTCTGTCCGAAATGCAAAAGCATAATGATCTACAACAAGAATAAGGCAATTTGCAGAAAGTGCGGATACGAGAAGGAGGCCAAGAGTGATGAGAGGATCGTGGTCGTGTCGAGGGGGGACAGAGGAGAGGTTCCAGTCATCGAGGGGGAGAACATCAAAACTCTCCCCACCACAAACGCGATCTGTCCTGCATGCGGTAACAGGGAGGCCTTCTGGTGGCTCAGACAACTTAGATCTGCCGATGAAAGCGAGGTCAGATTCTTCCGCTGTACCAAATGTGGGAAGACCTGGAGAGAGTACGATTGAGGGAATGCAATTGGAATGCGATTGAGATTGTACGAAATTGTATTGAGATGGTATTGAGATTGTATCGAGATGTATCGATCCGCGAACAGAATCGGTACCTTAGCGATTGGATGATCGATGTCGGAAATGCCGTTTGACAAGTTCAAGATATTGCTTACGTTCAAACTCTCTGGATTAAGAACCAAGAGGATACACACACCATTAGGAGAGCTTATAACCGGAAAGGGGCGTGTTTTGTCTGTCTCAGCCACTTGTTGCAGCAACAGAGAACTTGCATTAAAGAGGATAGAGTTCAAGCCTCAACGGCTCAACTTCGTAGTTTGTGAGGGTTGCGAGGGCGATGAGGTCAGCTTTAGGGGGAGGAGAGTCATCTTCTGCAATCCGGAAGGGTTCGTCAACTTCTTCAAAGAGAGCTTCGGGTTTGAAGTTGATGCGAAAGAGATCATGAGTTACGACATCACCGACGGCTTCATCAAAGGCTACGCAGATCAGAGAAGGGCTCTGGCGATCTTGAACTCCATTTACCTGTTGTACCTTTACGGAGAGTTTCCAGAGGTTTTCATCCACACGAAGGATTCCAGAGTGAAGATGGAGATCGAGCCGGACATTCCGATGCTCGAGGAGGTAAAGAATCTCGGTTACGGATTCTCGTATCCGAAAACGAGTAAGCCCAAGGTGAGGATGAACTGCCTGACCGGTGATGGTAGGGAGATTGCGAGGGGCTTCCTTGAAAGGCGACTCAGAATTTGGCAGGCAGAGATCGAATCCCTGATAGAGAGGTTCGGTGAGAGGAGGGTTTTCTTTATAGCCTCAGGCACTTTGAGGAGGGATGGACTATTTCTCAGAGTTAGAGAGTCGTATGTTCCACCGGGCTCAAGAACTCCAGACACCCTGGACACCCCAAGAATCCTTTCAAAACTCTACGTTTCGGATAAATCACTTTTCAAAGAGTTGAACGACGTTGTCTCCCCACAGCAGCTTCTGGCAAGATTCATCACCACCTTTGCGATTTATGACGATGCGTTGAGATTTTTTGACGAGCTCGAAAAACTCGGTTTCGCCCTGAAAGTTAGACTCTTCTCGAAATGGGGCATCGAACTCGGAACCGCTTACAGAGCACCGATTGAGGTGGCAGAATTCCTCCTGGAGAGGTGCTTTTTCGATGTGAATAGCGAAATGCTGAGAAGATTCGTAGAAATACTTCCCAACCTGTATCTGAAAGCTGTTGAGGGGGTTGCGGGAGAGAGGATGCTGAACGAGCTCTTCATGAACTTGAACATGGAACCCGTTAAAGGGGAGAGAATCCCGAATCGCGAATCGAATTTAGAGATGGCAGAACTCATCTCCGCAATTCTTTCGAGTGAGTGAGAGCCAACTTTATAAGAAAAGTTTACAAGAAAAGCTTAACCTTTACCTCCTTGAAATCCCGATACTGCTCCACGATCTCTCTTCCTTCGACAAACGGAATTCCCTTCTCCTCAGCATACTCCATCGCTTTCTCCTTTGAGAGTGCTTTTCCCGTTGTTGCATCGAGCATCTCGCAGATCGCCACGGCTGGCGAAACTCCGGCCATCTCAGCCAGAGCAACGCTCAACTCCGTCTGACCAACTCTATCGTAGGTGAGGTTTATCGCAGCCTTCAGCACGGCTACATGGCCAGGAGATCTGAACTCGCTGGCCAAGTCAAACTCTCCATTCGTCATAACCGTATCAACAACTTCTCCAAGCCTCCTTATCGTTAAAGCCCTGTCTGTGTCCGTTATACCTGTAAAAGTGTCGCGATGGTTTATCCACAACGCGAAGGATGACCTTGAGTCGTATTTGATGTCATCTCCCCTGCTCAGCTGCAAGAGTTCCGGATACTTCCCACTTGCGGCAACGAGAACATCGTGCATGAAGGGGATGCTGAGCTTGTCCGCCGCTATCGGATGTAGAGCAACACAAATCAGCCCCCCTCCATCCATCCTCATCATTGCAACATCTTCAGGAGTGACGTTTACCGCGGGGATCGCTATGTCCGTTTCACCCTCCCGATGGTCGAAATCGTAGAGCAAAACAGCCTCCCCCTTCCTAAAAGCCTTCAAAGCCTCATCAATCACAGGAACACCTCCATCACAGAAAAACCTCCACCTCTATGAAATCGCCATCTTTCAGCTCAAGCTTTTCCCGAAGCTTTACCGGCGAGATCACCTCCAGAACATCCTTTGGATAGTGCGTTCTTTGAGGGAGCACAACAGCCCCTTCAAAATCCGCAACCCTGCACCTGAAAGCCTTGACTTCACCGAACGTTCTGTCTTCCGTTTTGAACCCGTGAATCGCTATCCCTTCCTCCTCATCGAGCCTTTTCCGCAGGTATGCCTGCTCCTTTGGAAGCTTTAAGTTAAGAGTTCCAGGATACGGATCGAAACCGAGCTTCTCCCTGAACTGCTTTCGGTAGCCTTCGAGCGAAACGTAGTATCTCCCCTCTCCAACTCCGCTCATGACCCTTCCCCTGATGAAGATCTCCTCCTCACCTTCGAAGATCCTTTTGTAATCCAGATACTCACGATACAGAACTTTCTCTCCCTCTTCGGTTATCACGATGTACTGCCCATCCTTTTCCAGGGTTCTCAGAATGTATCCTTTCTCCTCAAGCTCCTTAAGCTTTCTGGCAGCAGTTTGAAAGCTTTGATCGATCTTCTCTCCCAGCTCTTTGGAGCTTAACTTTACAACCCTTTTATGGGCATCCATCAACGCCAGCTGTTTCAGTATCGACAACATCTCAGTAGTGAGAAGTTTCTCAAAGATCATATAAATTTTTTGGAAGCTTCTCAAAAATAGTAATTAATCGTTACCTATTGAGGTAGACCATGATGTAGTAGAGTGCCAGGAGGAAGATCAGTCCGAGGATCAGTGCAACTGCAGCCACACCTCCGCGGCCCATGGATGAAAGTTTACGTCAATGGATAAAAACCTTTTCAGAAAAACGGTGATGAGAGGGGATAGATCGAGGAGAACAAATTACGAGAACATCTCCTTTAACACCCTCTTGTTTATCTTGCCAACGCTCGTCTTGGGGATTTCTTCGACGAAAACTATCCTATCCGGCAAAGCCCACTTCGTTATCTTTCCCTCATCGACAAATTTCTCCATGTGCTTTCTTATCTCCTCCTCGCTCACATCCGGATCGCTAACCTTTAATATAAGCATCGGCCTCTCTCCCCATTTTTCATCTGGCACTCCGATTGCGGCAGCCTCAAGTACAGCGGGATGCAGGCTTGCAAGATTTTCAAGTGTTAGCGAAGATATCCACTCTCCACCGCTCTTTATCACGTCTTTAACCCTGTCAACGATCGTTAAGTATCCGTATTCATCCACAACGGCTATGTCGCCGGTGTGCAGCCACCCTCCTTCCCATAGCTCCTTCGTTTTCTCCTCATCCTTGTAGTAGGCCTGCGTTAACCAAGGAGCCCTTACGACGATTTCTCCCATATCCTTCCCGTTTGGCTCAACATCTCTCCAATCCTCCTTTACAACCCTGACGTAAACGAGGGGCACAGGGAACCCGGTTTTTATCAGGTACTCGACCTTATCTTCCGCATCTTTAAGCTCCGGCCTGAGGTTCGCAGCTGTCAGCAAAGG
>Ga0209426_1001882_pt1 | contig 11062 bp, 12 predicted proteins | sample Deesub1362B_J571_FD_187697 | JGI IMG/M metagenome (GOLD analysis project Ga0209426, IMG submission 187697) | Deep oceanic, basalt-hosted subsurface ecosystem from Juan de Fuca Ridge flank, Pacific Ocean, CORK Borehole 1362B_J2.571 (SPAdes)... ...
CAGATACCACGATTGCAGAAGCGGCGAAGATAATGGTCAGGAAGAACATAAGCAGCGTTATTGTGGGAACGCCTACCGATCCAATAGGCATGTTCACAGAGCGTGACATGCTGCGCGAGGTTGTGGTCAAGAACCTAGACACACAGAAGACCTCGCTCGTGGACATAATGTGCGGCACAGAGCTCAAGCACGTGATGTGCCGGGTTATAACCACGGTGCACCAGGACGCACCAATAGAAGAGGCGGCGGAGCGCATGATGGGACGCTATGTGCGCCACATGCCGGTCGTGGACGACGAGGGGAAAATAGTGGGGATGGTGAGTGCGCGCACTGTGATGAACGCCCTGCGGAGGAAGTCCTACTTCGCCACCAGGGGAATGTACAACAGGGATTAGTTAAAACTCCCACAGGGAAACCTGCTTTGTTCTGTCCCCTCTCGCGAGCCGTCTCATTCTCTCTTTTGTTATCTCTTCAGCGTGCTTGTAAATTTCGCCAGCGAGCTTTTCCTCGCCAGCCAGTAGCTTTATCTCCTTCAGCTCAAGCTCGAGCTCTGAGGCAGCGAGGGCAGCCATCTCGGGGTTGTGTTTCATGAGCAGCACCAGCATCGGGATAAACTGCTCTTTGATCACGCGCTTTGAGGCGTGTATCTTGGCGTGGGCGTCCTTCTTGCCCTGAAGCTTCTCCGCCAGAGCGTCTAAGCTTTGCCTCTCACCTCGCGACTGAGCGTACATGGCGAATATCTTGGGGTACTGGTAGCGGGTATAGCCGGGGTACTTCCTCTTCTTTGCCAGTGCCACGCCCGCGCTCATGAGGTCAACCATGTAGCTGAGCAGGCCCCAATCCTGCCTGCGCAGTATTCTTCCATGGAATACGTCGGCGCGAGAGAGGTAGTTGTACGCTCTTGCCAAATCCTCTGGATCGCGGTACTCCAGGGGGAGATTCTCAGCTAACCACTTCAGTATTGTGTCCGGCTCTTCCCCCGAGTCGAAAACCGCTTCTCTTGCTCTGTCTATGCTCTCCGTTTTTAGTATTCTAACTAAGGTGTCGAAGATTTTTATCTCAACATCGCGCATGGTGAGAAGCTCAACATCGGCTAAGCTCAGCTTCCGCTTACCCTCTGCTAGAGCCTGGAGGTCGTTTATGGCGCTGCGAAGGTCCCCGTTGGAGTTGGCGGCGATAATTTTCAGCACCTTCTCCTCAGCCTCAATACCCTCGCGGCGGCATATCTCCTTCAGCACCCGCAGCACAGTGCGCTGGTTTATGCGCTTGAACTCCACCATCAGCGTCAGGTTTCTGAAGTCCGGCGGAAGCTTCCAGGGGTCGTTGGCGATGAGTATTATTGGATGCCTGCTCTGCCCAATCAGCTTCTTCAGCGCAGCTAAGCCGCCGTACTCTGCCCTGCCGTGGATTCCATCCACCTCGTCCAGAATTATAACCTTTTTCTCCCGCTCCGGGTCAAGCGTACCAAAGCGCGAGGCGCTCCCAACAATGCGGTTTATCACGTCTCGCGTGCGCCAGTCGCTGGCGTTCAGCTCTATGTAGTCGTAGTTTAAATCCCTGGCAAGAGCGTAGGCAGCGGAGGTTTTTCCAGAGCCAGGCGGACCATAGAGCAGCACCGCCCTCTTCTTTGGCTTGCCCAGCTTCCACTCCTTCACCCATGCTACCAGCGCTGCTATCGCCTTGGGGTTGCCTGCAACCTCCTTAAGCGTTTTCGGGCGATACTTCTCAACCCAGGTCTTCATCGCCTCTCCTCCAGCAGCCTCTCGCAGGCATCGAGCAGCTCCTTAACCTCGCTGTAGCTCACCTCAACGCTGGCGTCTCGCGCTATGCGAAGGTGAAGCTCCGCCACGCGCCTTGCAAGGGTGGTGAAGTCTTCGTTAACGATGCCCTTCTCCTCCATAAGCTCAATCAGGTTGTGTAGAGGGTGCCCGTCTTCGCGCTCCTCAGCAAGGCGCGCGTTGAGCTCAGCCTCGCTGAGCAGCTTGGGAACGAGCAGGTGCTTTGCGTAATGGTAGAGCACCACCTGCAGGTTTGTTGCCACGTCTATGCGGGCGAAGTGGCTATCGCTGAGAATTTGCCTGAGGTAATCCAACTCTCTCTTCGCTTGTTCCATTCTAACCACGTTTTATAATAAACCTAGCAGGCGTAACGTAGGTGGACTTGCATTTTGGGCAGCGTTTAATGTTTTTCAGCCTTGTAATATTTATAGGCTCCCCACAGGAGTTGCACACCGCAGGCAGGACGTAGAGGCGCTTTCCCCGGCTGCGCAGGGTGCGTTGCACATGCTTTAAGTCAGCGAGAATCTCACGCCTGGAGCACTGAAAAAGCCTAGCCAGCTCGTCAATACTCCTGCTCTGTGCCTCGAGCTCGCGAATTATCTCTTCTCTGCGCGTCATTTCGCCTCGCTGAGGATATATTTCAACAACCTATTATAAAGGTATCCTCCCCGTATAATATGAAATTGAAAGATTTATATCTGCGTTAGAACAACTGTTTTTTGGGATGAACATGGGAGAAGAGTATGCCGCGAAGGACATCGAGGTTCTTGAGGGCCTGGAAGCAGTAAGGCGACGCCCGGGTATGTACATAGGTTCGACCTCAGCGAGAGGGCTGCACCACCTTGTTTATGAGGTGGTGGATAACAGTATCGACGAAGCCCTAGCCGGGTACTGCGATAAGGTAGAGGTAACTATCCACCGTGACGGCAGCATAAGCATCGCGGACAACGGGCGCGGAATACCCACCGATATACACCCCAAGTACAAGAAGCCCGGGCTGGAGATAGCCCTTACTATGCTCCATGCCGGCGGAAAGTTCGGCAAGAAGGTTTACCGCATCTCCGGCGGGCTGCACGGCGTTGGCGTGAGCGTTGTTAATGCGCTGAGCGAGTGGCTCGTCGCCGAGGTTCGCCGCGAAGGCAAGGTGTTCAGGCAGCGCTTTGAGCGCGGCAAGCCCGTGGAGGAGATGCGCGTCGTTGGCAAATCGAAGCGTACCGGCACAAAGATTACCTTTAAGCCTGATCCCGAGATTTTTGAGACCACTGAGTTTAACTTCGACACGCTGGCGGCGCGCTTCCGTGAGCTGGCGTTTTTGAATAAGGGAATCAAGATTATACTGCGCGATGAGCGCACAGGCAAAGAGGTCACCTTCAGTTATTCTGGTGGATTGATAGCCTTTGTGAAGTGGCTCAACTCTGGCAAGGAACCACTGCATAGGAAGGTGATATACTTCGAAGCCCAGCGGGACTCTACCTACGTAGAGCTGGCGATGCAGTACACCACCAGCTTCCGCGAGAACTTCTACGCCTTTGTGAACAGCATCAACACGATAGAGGGCGGTACCCACGTCACCGGCTTCCGCTCCGCTTTAACCAGGGTTATAAACGAGTACGGGAAGAAGAACAAACTGCTCAAGGGCGATATTACGCTAAGCGGCGAGGATGTACGCGAGGGTTTAACCGCCGTGCTAAGCATCCGCATCCCTGAGCCGCAGTTTGAGGGGCAGACCAAGACCAAACTGGGCAACAGTGAGGTTAAGGGCATTGTGGAGAGCATAGTAAACGAAGGGCTGAGCAGGTTCTTTGAAGAGAATCCAAGCGTAGCAAGAAAGATTATAGATAAGTGCATAATGGCGGCTCGCGCTAGAGAGGCGGCGCGCAAGGCGAGGGAATTAGCGAGGCGCAAGAGTGCTCTTGATGGCCAGGGATTGCCAGGCAAGCTGGCAGACTGCCAGGAGCGCGATCCTGCGAAGAGCGAGCTTTATATCGTCGAGGGCGACTCAGCCGGGGGTAGCGCGAAGCAGGGAAGGGATAGACGCTTCCAGGCGATTCTCCCGCTGCGCGGCAAGATTCTGAACGTGGAGAAAGCGCGCCTGGATAAGATCCTCAAGAATGAGGAGATCCGTGCCATGATAACAGCCATAGGTGCTGGCATTGGCGATGAGTTCGACGTTGAGAAGGCGCGCTACCACAAGATAATAATAATGACCGATGCAGACGTGGACGGCGCTCATATACGCACTCTACTGCTCACCTTCTTCTATCGCTATATGCTCCCGCTGATCGAGAGAGGCTATGTGTACATAGCCCAGCCTCCACTGTACAAGGTGAAGAAGGGCAAGAAGGAGGTGTATATTTACAGCGAGCAGGAGCTGGAGCGGGTGCTGGAGAAGCTGGGCAGAGACGGCGTTACTGTGCAGCGCTACAAGGGTTTGGGTGAGATGAACCCGCAGCAACTCTGGGAGACGACGATGGACCCGAAGAACAGAACTCTGCTCAAGGTTACAGTGGAAGACGCCATAGAGGCGGACAGAATCTTTACCATCCTCATGGGCGACCAGGTGGAGCCAAGAAGAGAGTTCATACAGGAGCACGCGAAGGAAGTCAGGGTGCTGGACGTCTAAGGATTATTATTTTCACTTTTTTGTTTTTTTGTCAATATATTTCTTTATATGCTCCGGAATTTCGAAAATACCTCTGTGTTTATAGAAGTCCCATATAACAAACTCATCTAACTCATAAAGAGCTGTTGAACCATTGGTTTTTATCTTTTTTAGCTGATCTATTAATTCCGTTTTCCAAACGCCGTATTCCTCCTTGTTTCTCCACCACCCAAAAACACCAAAAGCGTAAGATCCGGAGAGTGTAAATACATCCTGAACATTCTCATTATTTTTGAGAGCAGGAACTTCCATTATTTTTTTGAAGGTATCAATATTCACGTGCTCCATTTTTACAAATACAAGTACTGGGAGATTTATGCCTAATTTTTCGTAGTTTACATCCACAGTAAAACGCTTGATAATTCCCTTCTTTTTTAATGAAGAAACATTGTAAGCTACCGCCTGCCTACTCACACCCAGCTTCTTTGCTATATCTGCAAAGGTCTTACTTGAGTCCTCAATTAACTCTTTTAAAACATTTCTTTCTAGGTCGCTTAACTCTTCCACGTTTCTACCTCCGCTTTACATAAGTCGTCAATATTGTAAATATAATTGTCATATGTTAATTTATACATATAAATAAGTTACCATTGACTAAGGGGGTATAAAAATGGTAAGAACACCACAAAGCCAAACAAAACATGATAGAAAAGTTATGTCTTTAGCCAGAGAGTATTATAGAAAAGGATATGAAGTTTGGGCTGATGTACCAGGTTGGTCATTGCCTCAGAGCATCGGAGGATATAGACCAGATATAATAGCCGTTAAAAATGGGCATACTACTGTCGTAGAAGTTGAAACGCACGACTCAGTTAATAGTACCAGAGATATAGCACAACAAAGAGCATTTAGATCTTGGGCTGCTAGAAAATCTACGCGTCACTATAGGAGAGTTGTTGTATAGATACATTTAAAGTCAGAGAAAATTTATATTAATAATCGGTATGGTATCGTTAATGTACTTTCAAAGTCTTTTATATACATCTTGTTAATATTTCTGAATATTTTTACAGGTTCTGGTATTTTTAATTGATAAAATTCCTGTATTCTGTAGATACGTTTTTTCACTAACCATAATATTTTATTCAGATCTTTTACTATCAACTTTTCATTTTTAGGCCAGAATAATTTAATATATATACTTGATAGGTCAGAATAAAATCTAATATTTGTGGAAGTTCTGATAAATCCAACTTTGTTACTTAAAATTAGATAGGGATGGACGTTTAAATTATGGCCACTTATCAAATATTTATCTACAAATCTTGATGTTTTCATGGATATATAATATACTCTGTTTATTTTTATATCATTTTGTTTTAATATGTCAATTAATTTCTTTAGTTTGTCATATTTCCACTCTTTAGTTATGATCACGTCTATATTAATACTTCTGCCTATCAATAAGTTAATTTTATTTGCAAGTAAATTAATAGACTCATCTTCTAAATCTATTGTATCTTTGGTTACTTCAAATTTCAGGTCGTTATATATTTGAACTTCTTCCTCTTCGGTACCCTCTCTTGAATATGTAAATAGTGCACCAAATAGTTTTTTATTTGTAATCTCTAAATCTGACAAACATAAGAAACCATTCACATCGAGTATATCTTCTGGTGGACGTAGATCAATAGGTTTAAGTCCAATTTTTGTGAAAATTTCTAATATAATGTTAGATCTAACACCGGGATAATTTAATTTTTCAAAAATAGTGTTATCATTTATAAATTGGGATGGGATATTGTTCGTATCATAATATATTTTCAAATTCTTATAAGGTTCATCAAATCTCTCCTTTTTTTCAATAAAAATAAACACACATTTATCTCTGTTATGTAATTTTTCTGCGAAATCTTTTGCTATGTTAAGAGGTCCAATAATTTTGTTTTCAGAAATTTTACATACTTCCCCAAAACTTTGCAAAAAATTTAATATAGATCTCAGTTCTCGTTCCTTATCTTCGTAAGTATTACTAAAAATGTAAAATTTTGCATTTTTTGGTATCTTAGTTAAAATATATCCATAATACCCGTCTTTTTCAAATAATTCTTGAATACTAAGTTTTTCTACTACATCACCCCCATAAAAAATTAAATTCCAATCGGATATGTCAATGCTAGATGATATATTAAAATATATCCTTTCATAGTTGAAAATACCAATTTCATGTTCTATTTTGAACGTATCTCCTAACTCATCACAGAATTTTAAAACCTTTTCTACGGCATTTCTACACATTTCTTTTGTCCATTGTTTTCTTTTACTTTTATATGGGAAGAAAGTAATAATATATCGAGAATTTTCTGGTATGTCTCTTACTTTATAGTATATTTCAACATTCTGACCTTCATCTTTATATATTATTTTTTTATATTCATTGTCGAGCTCTATTTTTTTGTTATCATAAAATATTTCTTCAAAATTATCCCATATGGCTTGTTTCATGTCTTTTCTTGTTGGTATTTTAAGAGTACTAAGTTTTGTAATATACATACTTGTTGGATATTCCTCAATCATTCTTACCACCTTTGAATTCCTTTATTATATTTTCTTTTAGGTTATATATTTTTTTAATTATGATTATGAGTATTAATGTTGAAATAATAGGCAATAATGGAGCATCTATTGGAAAAGGTAATGGAAAAGAAACAGATTTAATTGGAATATCTTTAATTGTAATTTTTAAGTTTTGGAGCTGAGGGATTACAATATATAATCCATTTAAGATTAAAACTATGAATAATAAGATTGAGATGTTAATATCTATAGGAATCAATTTATGCCTAAATTTTAAATTTTTATCTAAAGCTTTTTCTGTTTTCTGAATAATAGTGGGAATAGATATTACCTTATCAATATAGTTTAACTTTTCTTCATGTGGAAGTCTCAGTGATTTGTCATATCCACATAAATACAGTATTATTGAAAGTTTCATTATTTTCTCAAGAATTGAATCATCTAAATTTGGGTTTTTTATGATTTTGTATAGTTTGTCCATTGATTTTCTTAATAAGCGATAATGTGAATAAAGAAACTCCTTTTTGTAGGATGTTTTAATTGCAAGTCTGTATGATATAAAAATTGCGCTTTCAATTAGTTTTTCATTGGTTAGATTACTTAGTGAAATAGCGATATCTTCCGTCTTTTTAGTATATTTTTTATTTTCCATAAAAATAAGTAAAGAATCAATTATAGTATTTAATTCTTCATTATTTGTAAATATAGTTAATAAAACTTCGTTGTTTAATGGTAAAAGTTTATATTCACTTAATTCAGAGGTTAGTATATGATAAAAAATACTGTCAACAATAAACTTCTCTAATGCTGAATATGCAGGCTCACTCTGCCTTCTATTGAAATCCCGAATCTTCTTCTCAAGTTGATTTTGATATTTACTAACAAGTTCAGTTATATTGACTTTTGAATCTTTCTTAAGATTATACAAAATCATAGAAAAAATATCTTCTTCAGATGGCTCTATTTCTTGATTAACATTTTTTCCTATAATAGACATAAATAAAGACGTTATGATCTTTAATCTATTATTGTATTTGCCTTTTATAATTTCAGGTGCTTTATTAATTGAGAATAAGATGATCTCATGAGGATATCCAATTTCTTCTTTTTCATCCACCCTCGGTTCCCTCCGGATTTTTATTATTTTTAGTTATTAATTCTAAAATTGCCCCTTTAAGTTGGCCTAGCTCCTCTTTTGCTTCAGGATTCTTTACATCAAACTGAGCGATAATGTGTTTCAATTCTTCGGGAGTTATACCATACAATCTGGAAATAAGAATATCCAGCTCTGCCTGAATTTTTATTCTGTCTTTTTTATCCTGCACTCCTGACTCTACTCCCAACCTTTCTTTCAACTCATCAAATTCAGGCCCTATGCAGATCAATTTTCCGGCAAGTTCAACAATTTTGTCAAACTCTTTGTTACCTTCAGTTAGTCTGGGGTTAGGTAACTCATAAATGAAAAACATGTAATCGAGAACAAAACTATTGAAAACTGCGCAGAGGAAGACCAACTCCTTCTCACTTATAAGTCTTTTTCCATTTTCGTATATTTTGCTTATAATTAATGAGTTGCCACAGAAAACATTTTTTGGCAGAATAGTAGTGATAAGTGTCCTTCTATTGGTACTTGAAGCAACTGAACGAAAACCTAACCTATACTCTTTATAATCTCTATTGCCCAGCTTTGCAGCCCCCTTACATTCCTCAACCCAATATCGCGGCTTATCAAAGGTGTGAGTAAACTGTTCTATCATCTTACCTTCCTTAATAAGGTCTCGAAGCTCTTTTATTCTCTTTATTTCGTCTTTTTCTACTATATTTAGCTGATTGAAAAACTCATTCTCAATAGTATTTTTTCTGAGCTTATATCCAATTGATATCTCTTCTGCAGTAGGTTTTGTCGTTTCTCTCCCCATTACTATTTTTAACTGGTGATTCTTGTCGGAAGGAAAATCCTCTTTAACCAAATTAAAACCACTTAAGAAGAAGTAACCAACTGCAAATTTAGATTGGGAAGAGTTTTTTAAATTTTCCTTCAAAGCATTTATCAACTGTCTTTCTTCGGAACTGTTATCTAGCAGCATTGGATTCACCATTCTAATAAGAAGGGTATACATCTTTCGTTTCTTGGTGAACATTTCTTTTACAAAGTCCTCCTCTACGTCTATCCCGCCAGCAAAATTGTCTATAAACTTTGCGGCGGGATTGCCAGTCTGTATGCCTGCCATTTAGATACATCACCTTTAACTGCTGCCTGTCCTATCATCAACACCCCAATGACTTTCCCCAGCTAAAAATCGCCATGAAGTTATATAAAAAATTTGGTGGTGCATCGGCAAAGTGAGATGAGTAGGATGTTACATATCACGAAGCGCTTGCAAAAGCTCCCTCACTCTGAAGCCCCCTCAAGCTTTGCCAGGCGCTTTCTAACCCTCATAAGATGTTTAATCCTCTTCATTCTCAGTTTTTTGAGGATTTCTTGGTCTATCTTTACAAGGTCGTACAGTTCTGAAAAATCTCAAAGGCTCGCTTCGGTGTCAGCTCCCTAAGAACTCTCTTCTTGTAGTCCCTCTCCCACCGAAAAAATGCCTGGTAGCGTTTATTAGCAGAATAATCCGTCTTTGCCTCTATATAAAAATCTTGGCGGAAAGTGAAGATTGCCATTAAGTGAGGTGATCCAATGGTAAAACTCCAGAAAACCATGAAGGGTGAGTACTACATTCAGCTTCCACGCGAGCTTGTACGCCTAGCGGGCTGGAAGGAGGGCGACGAGATTGAGGTGCGTCTGGGCAGCGATGTTACGCCTGGCAGGCGCGACTTGGTGCTATTGCTGAAGTGATGCCCTACTTTTAGCAACTCCGTAGAGAACATCTTAAGGGATTAGCCAAGGGTTTCCAGCAATTCAGCGGGTGTGATTATTCTGATGCCCCTGTACTCCTTCAGTTTTAAAAGGTGATGATCTCCGGTAACGATGAACTCCGCTTTGCCATCTATTGCGCATTCAATTATTTTGTTATCCGCTTCGTCTTCTTTAACCGCATTAACTTTTGTTGTTGGTTCTACTAAGTGAGAATGGCTCAGAAGAATATCCAAAAGCTTTTTAATCTCTTCGGCGGGCATATCAAACTTATTTCCCAGTCTATCAGAAACCTCCTCAAGTATGGCTGTGGAAGTTACCAAATCAAACTCTCTCTGCAGTGCCTTCTTCATCACCTTATAGGGTGAACCCCTCCAGAATATCGCTGATATAATTACATTTGTGTCCAGGACGACTCTGATTTCAGTCACCCTCTAAGACATCTTCCTTTCTGATTCCCCTTTTCTTGGCAAATTCTGTGCCAAACTCTACAAGCCTTTCAAAGTCCTCCACCGTGGGCATTTCAATCTTCTTGAAAATTATGGTGTCTCCCTTGCCGTAAACAGCAAACCTGGTGCCTGGCTTGATGTTTAGTCTTTCCCTTATGCTTTTTGGTATAACCACCTGCCCCTTTGGTGAGGTGGTGGTGATCTCAATTTCTTTTCTCTTTGTATCTATCATCTGCTTCACCGTAAAAATATTTTACTTTTTTACTTAATCAATTAAGCTAACAAGTGTAATGGCACCAGAATGCAAAGTCTACCCTTTACAATTCACAGCAAAATAACCAACCCAGCCACCATTGCAAAACTCAGCAAGCTGGCTAAGGCGACGTAGCGGTAAACCCTGCTCATGCTCGCCTTGAAGTAGTCCACGCTGACAGTGAAACACAGGTGCATTGGCGAAAGCTGCACCCCCAGGTAGCCTGCGGCGAAGATAAGCAGAAGGTGCTCCCCCACGATGGCATCGCCCCTGCCCACGAAGGAGATGAAGAGGGGCAAAGCTATGCTGGGCGGTCCCATCTCTATGCCCACGGCAAACCCTATGAGGAAGCTCACTAAGGGGGCTACAACAGCTATTGGCAAACCCGCGCCGCTGAGTAAATCTATCACCCGTGAAGCTGCACTGCTCGCCTCTATGCCATTGCGGAAGAGCATCACCCCGTAGATAAGCACCGCCATCCTGGGGTCAAGCGCCTTTCTGCTTATTTCCTTAAGCTCAGCCTTTGAGGGTCTGGTGTAGGCG
>Ga0209426_1001883_pt1 | contig 11048 bp, 10 predicted proteins | sample Deesub1362B_J571_FD_187697 | JGI IMG/M metagenome (GOLD analysis project Ga0209426, IMG submission 187697) | Deep oceanic, basalt-hosted subsurface ecosystem from Juan de Fuca Ridge flank, Pacific Ocean, CORK Borehole 1362B_J2.571 (SPAdes)... ...
CCTTTGATGGGTATATGGACGTCAAGTTTTTTTTGGAAGACCTCTTTCAGTGCAGAGTAGACCTGGTTCTGGAAAAGACCCTCAAGCCTCGATTGCGTCCCTACATCCTAGCGGAGGTGGAATATGTCCCGGGATTATAGGCTCTATTTAGAAGACATCTTGGAGGCTGCGAAGAAGATCGAGCGCTACTTGGAGGGAGTGTCCTTTCAGGAGTTTAGCGGAGACAGCATGCGGGTGGATGCAGTATTGCGCAACCTGGAGATTATTGGCGAGGCGACCAAGAACATTCCGCTGGAAGTTAGGGAGAAGCAACCGGCTATTGAATGGCGCAAGATAGCCGGGTTGCGAGACATTGTTATTCATGAGTATTTTGGCGTTGACCTGGGAATTATCTGGGATGTTGTGCAGAATAAACTACCCGACTTGTACCGGGCAGTGACTACAATATTACAGGAAGGGCAATGACTGTGGCTGCTCACTACTTCACCGTCAGCCAGATCACCAAGTACATCAAGGAGCTCTTCGAGGTAGACCTCGTGCTCCAGGACCTCTGGATAGAGGGCGAGGTTTCCAATTTCTCCCGCTCGGCGGCGGGACACGTCTACTTCACCCTGAAGGATGAAGCCGCCAGCATCCGCTGTGTGATGTGGCGCTTGTTGGCCGAACAGCAAATCTACCTCCCCTCCAACGGCGAGGCCATCGTTGCCCACGGCCGCATCTCTATCTACGAAGTCCAGGGCACTTATCAACTCTACGTGGATGCCCTTCAACCGGCCGGCTTGGGGGTTTTGTACCTCCAGTTCGAGGCCCTCAAGAAGCGCCTGGAGGCCGAGGGCCTCTTCGCTCCCGAGCGCAAGCGCCCCCTGCCCCCTTTCCCTCGCTGCCTTGGCGTGGTCACCTCGCCCACAGGCGCCGCCATCAGGGACATATTGCACGTCCTGGGGCGCCGCTACCCCCTGGTTGAAGTGATCCTCTCCCCCACCCTGGTGCAAGGAGACGAAGCACCGCCCCAGATCGTGGCCGCCATCGAGGCCCTCAATGAGCACACGGATGCAGAGGCCATCATTGTCGCCCGGGGCGGCGGGTCGCTGGAGGAGCTATGGGCCTTCAATGACGAGCGGGTGGCGCGGGCCATCTACTCCTCGCGCCTGCCCGTGATTTCTGGCGTGGGTCACGAGACCGATTTCACCATCGCCGACTTCGTGGCCGATGTGCGGGCTCCTACGCCCTCGGCTGCGGCGGAGATGGCTGTACCCGATCAAGGAGAGCTGCAGGGAACGTTGAACCTCCGCCGCAACCGCTTGGTTGCGCTCATGAGGAGGCAGATGGCCGAGCGGCGCAGCGCTCTTGCGGCTCAAGGGCGTGCCCTCAGCCGACTATCACCTCAGGCCAAAATCGCCAGCTATCGCCAGCGCATAGATGAGCTGACCCGCTCGGCCAGCGCAAGTCTGGCCCACCACTTGGCCCTGCGGCGAGAGCGGCTGCACGGCCACCTCCTGCGCCTGCAGAGCCTCAGCCCCCTCGCTACCTTGGAAAGAGGCTATTCCATAACCCGTCAACTGAGAACGGGGGAGATTGTGAGGAGCGTGGCCCAGGTGGCTGCTGGGGATCGAATCGAGACCCAGGTGAGCGATGGGAAATTCGAGGGCGTAGTTCGTAAAACGTCAAACGTGAAACGTGAGAACGTGAATCACGAGGCAAAGGAGATTCGAGGTGAACAAGATAGAGAACTTGTCTTTCGAGGAGGCATTCAAAGAGTTAGAGGACGTAGTGCACCGACTGGAGGAGGGAGGGTTGACTCTGGATGAGTCCATCGCTCTCTTCGAGCGGGGGATGAGGTTGGCCAAGCAGTGCGGCCAGAAACTGGACGAAGCCGAGTTGAAAGTGAGCCAGTTGATGCCCTCGGCCAAGGGAGGCTACGAGACCATACCTTTTGAAGAAAAAGAGGTTTCGTGATCACGAAAGAGTTACCGAGTTCCTAATGAGTTCTCCCGAGTTCCCCCTGAGACAGGGAACCCAGGGAAACTGCAAGATCAGAGCGAACAGTTATGAAAGCTCAGGCCAACTCCCCTTGCATAGACCATGGCCCCGCCCAGGTGATCTTCACTTGAGCCAGCTTTCCTTGCCAATCCCCATCATCTTGGAAGAAGACCAGCTTATGGGTGCGGGTGCGGCCCTTCCATTTGCCCTTGCGTTTCTCCTCCACTAATACCTCAACAGTTTCCCCCAGGAGTTGTCGGTTAATCTGGCCTGCAATGTCCTCCTGCAGTTCTTCGATGATCCTGCGGCGGCGTTCTTTCTCCTCCCGAGGAACGTCGTCGGGGAGGCGGCTGGCAGCGGTGCCAGGGCGGGGCGAGTAGGCGGCAACGTGTACCACATCGAAACGGGTCTCCTCCAGGAGCTTATAGGTGTTCATGAATTGCTCCTCGGTCTCGCCGGGGAAGCCGACGATCACATCCGTGGCCAGGCCCACCCCTGGGATGCGCCCGCGGATCTTGGCCACCAGCCGGCGGTACTGGTCCACGGTGTAGCCTCGGACCATGCGTTTAAGGACAGCATCGTCGCCCGATTGGACGGGGATCTCGATGTGCTCGCAGACTTTGGGGAGGCTGGCCACAGCATCAATGATTCGTTCCTCCATGTCGGCGGGATGGGAGGTCAGGAAGCGGATGCGCCACAGGTTCTCGATCCCGTGAACAGCGGTCAGGAGGTCAGCCAAGTCGGGCTGGCCCGGCAGGTCGTGGCCGTAGGCGTCCACATTCTGACCCAGCAGAGTCACCTCTCGCGCCCCGCGTTCCACCAGGCACCGCACCTCTTCCACGATTTCGTCCACAGGTCGGCTTCGTTCCTGCCCCCGTCGCAGCCTGACGATACAGTAGGTGCAGAAGCGGTCACAGCCCTCAATGACCGGAACGTAGCAGGAGACTGGAGTGAGACGTGAAACGTGAAACGTGAAACGTAAGGCTGTGTCCTGAGCCTGTCGAAGGGCTGACTGGTAGCTCTGGATAAACTCTGAGAGCCCTTTGACGTCGGAGGGCTTGAAGAAGGCATCCACGTAGGGGAAGCGCTTCTGGAGGGCCGACATGTCATCCACAAAGCAGCCCATCACGGCGATGACGGCTTCGGGGCGCTTATTCTTGAGGGGCTTGAGGGAGCTGAGGCGGCCTATAACCCTGTCCTCAGCGCTCTGGCGCACCACGCAGGTATTTAGAACGACGATGTCGGCGTCCTCAGCCCTCCTCGTGGGGACGTAGCCTAGCTTCTCCAACTCCTCAGCCATCCGCCGCGAGTCGGCAACATTATATTGACAACCTATAGTCCAAATGTGATAGTATTTCATTAACAGCTTTCGTGCAGACTTGCCTCCTACGAGTGCAAGGCAGGATGCAGAAATCGTGACTAAACTCTCTCCGAATCACGCTTGTCCGTAGACTTTTATAAGCTCTACTCGCTCTAGATCGTGGTCGAAAGAAGCCATTGCTTGAATCCCATTCTTGGCCATTAGAGCAATGTGAGTGGCGTCATTAGACAGCAGTTGGTACATCTTTGAGTCTTCTCCGCAGCTTGGCGGTGATAGACCCTTTTTGGTCAACACCAAGCTTCCCCTTCGAGCGCTTACTTCCAGTTCCTCTCCCGTTTTAAGGCCGGCGGATTCAAGGACCTCGAGGAGGATTTGTATTATTCCCTCTTTCTCGATTTTGCAAAATCGTGTTGTCATTCCCTCCCCTCCATATCCGCGTTAACCGAATTCTCTCTTTATTCTCTGGCCAGAATCTCCCGTGCCACCATCAACCCTGAGGCTGAGGCCTGTACCAAGCCCCGGGTCACGCCCGCCCCGTCGCCAGCGGCGAAGAGGTTCTCCACCTCGGTCTCCAGGGATTTGCTCAACCGGAGCCTGGACGAGTAGAACTTGACCTCCACGCCGTAGAGTAAGGTGTGACGCGAGTTGACGCCGGGAGCCAACTTGTCCAGGGCCTCCAACATTTCCAGGATATTCCTTACATAGCGATAGGGTAACACCAGGTTCAGGTCGCCAGGAGTGGCATCTTTGAGGGTGGGCCTGACGATACTGCGCGCCAATCGCTCAGGCGTCGAACGCCGCCCTTGCTCCAGATCGCCCAAACGCTGCACGATGACACCATCACCCAGCAAGTTGGCCAGGCTGGCGATGTATTTCCCGTAAGCAATAGGCTCCTTGAAAGGCTCAGTGAAGGTCTTGCTCACCAGGATGGCGAAGTTGGTGTTTTCGGTCCTTCGGTTGGCATAGCTGTGGCCGTTGACGGTCATCACGTCGCCGGCCCACTCGACAACTACCTCGCCGTATGGACACACGCAGAAGGAGCGCACGAAATCATCGAAGGCACGGGAATAGTAATGCAGCTTGGGTTCGTAAACGACGTCGGTCAGGGGGGCCAGCACCTCGGCTGGCACCTCCACCCGTACGCCTATGTCCACCGGATTGCGCCTCAGGGAGAGGCCAAGCTGATGGGCCACTTCCTTCAGCCAGCCTGCCCCCTCGCGGCCCGGAGCCACCACCACGTACTTGCCCTCAATGACCTCTCCATCAGCCGTCTCCACGCCCAGAACCCGACCATCCTGGATCAAGATGTTTCTCACCTGGGTCTTGGTTCTTATCTTTACGTCTTGGTCCAACAACTCGTCCCGCATGGCCTGCAGGACATCGCCGGTCTTCCCGGTGCCCATGTGGCGGATGGGCACAGAGACGAGCCTGAGTCCGGCTAGGGCCGCTTTCTTCTCGAGCCGCTCGATCTCGTCGTTGTTGGTGCCGTAGACAGGCCCCGTGGCGCTGAACCGGACGAAGGTCTCGTCAACCCGCTGGATGAGGTCGCTCACCTCCTCCTCGCTCAAAAGCTCCGTCAGCCAGCCGCCCACTGCGGGAGATAGCGTTAATTTACCATCAGAGTTGTGTAAGAAGATCATCCCTGTCCCTCCGGCGAAGGCTTGGCTGCCAGGGACACAAAGATCATAAAGCATCCCCTCAAATGGATAACTTTCTATTCGCAGAATCTTGGTTAGCACGAGGTCGCCGATCACCGGCTCCGGTTTTCCATAACGCTCTGCTCGTTCTCGGACCTCATAACAGGGCCTCCATTGGGGCTTTTTGTGATCGCATTTGTAAATGGAATATCTTTTCCCCAGCGAGAGAAGGAGATAGCAAAGCCCCGCCGCTACATTGGCGGAGGTATTATGGAAGCGCCGCAGAGGATCTGTGGTCTTCCCACCTCCAATCCATGAGCCATCACCAGCAAAGAAACCTTTAAGGAATGCCCGTCGCTGTCGTTCTGAGCTTTGATAGATGAAATCGGGAATCCGCTTTGACCCGTCCCCTTCGTGGCATAGATCGGAGATTAACTTGCCGAACAAGCCGGGTATAGTGTACCGCCAGAGAGGGGTACCGTTATTATCCAACTTCCTCTTGGTATAGTTAATACCATTGCGTTTCAACAGGTTCTCTAGATAATCAAGACGAGTATTTTGACTTACCGTCGTTTTCCAGCCATCCCGTGATCCTTCAGCCACATAGAAACCAAGCAATTCGCAGAAATCAGCGGTCATGGGCAGATGTGCAGGAACCGTCGTTGAACTATGTCCATAAAGGGCGAGTTGCTCGCTTCCCCTGATCTCTATTATCCCTTGATAACACTCCAATGGGACTTTACCATGCTTTCGATACCCCCGTAACGTTTCAACACAAACTCCTGTCAGCTTGGATAGAGGAAGCCAAAACCTATTTCCAAAGGTCTTTTGAGCCGCCTTTTTGAATCGAGCGTATCCCCCTTTTACTCCAATCCGGGGCTCGGTCCCTGAATAATACTTGGCTACATCCAAGAAATCCCTCTTGGAGAACGAAGCGGGGATGATGTTAGGGGCAAGCAGATAATCGCCAAGCTGTAGTTCAATGGTCTTGACTGGGCGAATCTCACCCTCTCGATAGGTGAACAGGGAGTGCTCCCCGCTTACCCCTTCGATGATTCCCCGAGGGGTGTATATGCGATAAAGCGTTCCCTTGAAGGGATGCTTTATAAGTGTGCTCACATTGGCGAATACAACTTGATTCTTATCGTTGAAAGAGAGGGCTTGATAATCGCTCATCCCTTCCAAGTCAGCAATGGGAAGGTTCCGCACTTGACCTTGGCTATCCCTAATCCACACCCTCTCATCGCCGATCACACTGAAGGCGCCCGCCCCTCCCCAGCCGCAAAGGAGTCTGCAGGGATTACACTGGGCACAGCCCTTGCCCAGCTCGCGGGCTGGGCAATGCCGCTTCTCGATGTCTGGCCCTTTCTCCAGCATCAGGATGCTCAGCCCTCTCCGTTTCGATAGCTCCAGGGCGGTGAAAATCCCCGCCGGCCCGGCCCCAACGATGATGACATCGTAGTAACGTCGTGACATCAAGTCCTCCCAACCTTGCTAATCCCCAGATTCTGCTGACCTGGATACTCGAATTCGATGCCGGCCTGGCTCCACAACCACAAAGCAGTTGCGCAATTCTTTCTCTGTGTGCTCCTCAAGCAATCTGTGTAGCTCTTGGTGAACTGCATCAATGGTCAGTGGGTCAATACGCAATAGGATAACACTGCTGTGCTGGCGGTGGATGAGGAAGACAAGAGCTCCAAAGCCCTTTCCCGTGTGATCAGGAGGCGTTGCTCCCTGTGAGCGTAGTGGAGCAGCTCCTCGTCCGATGCTCTTGCAAGTCCTGCATCTTTGGCCCGGAGAACGTCATGTTCTAGAGCAAGGAGATAGTCAACTGTGCATTGGTATATGTCTTGGTCAGCGAAGAATCTCATGGGACTGTTATCTCTGCTAAGTGGATCTCCTCGGCCTTAACGATCTCCGTCGCGTATTGGACACAGGCCTTTACATCATCAAGAGTGAGGTCTGGATAGTACCTAGTTACGATTTCCTCAAACGGGATGCCGGCCTGAACAAGCTCCAATACACAATAAACTGGGATTCTCGTCCCCGCGACGCATGGCTGCCCGAAGTGCACCATAGGATCAATTGTAATTCGATATGTTGCCATAATCCCCCCTCATCTCTGTGTCAAGATTTCTTTGAGCGCCCTCTCGTAGACCTGATAGGCGCGGCGGCCGAAGAGGACGAAGCGCACCAGTTCGATGTTGGTGTAGGACTCGAGGTAGTTGATGACCGTCTGCAGGGCTATGGGGGCGGCTTCGTCCATCGGGTAGCCGTAGGCGCCGGTGCTGATGGAGGGGAAGGAGACTGAGCGGACATTGTTCTCCGAAGCCACCTCCAGACTGCGGCGATAGGCGCTAGCCAGTAGCTCCGGCGCTCGCTCGCCGTCGCGGTGATAAACTGGTCCCACGGTGTGGATGACGTGCTTGGCCTTGAGCCGATAGCCTTTAGTGATCTTGGCGTCGCCGGTCTGGCAGCCGCCCAGGGTGCGGCACTCCTCAAGAAGCTCCGGCCCGGCCGCCCGGTGGATGGCCCCGTCCACGCCGCCTCCGCCCAGCAGGGTTGGGTTGGCTGCGTTGACGATGGCCTCGGTGTCCTGCTTCGTGATGTCACCCTCGACAAGCTCGAGTCGTGATTTGTTGATGGTCACTTGCATACCTTTTTCCTCCTTCGGCCCTCTCCCCCATCCCAGACGAGCAGGGTAAGGGCTCACCTCTTCAACCGCTTTTCCAGAAATCTATTGACCTCATGAGCCACGATAACAACATCTCTGGTCGGAACGTTAGTCAGCGGAGAGGGGACAACTTTGCCTTCCGCAGAATGGAAATGGTGGGGAAATTGTCCAGTCCTTTATGGTGAGGAGCGTTGTCCCAACCGATGACCCTTTGTTCACCCTTAAACAAGGTGTAAGAGTAACCTCCGGTCTTTGAGCGATAGAAAAGATCAAACTTGTAGCCCCCTTCAGGGTAAATCTGACCTTGGTAGGCAATCTTTCCGACGATATGACGTGAAGCATTCTCTTTCGAAAAGAGGCACTAACTCAAGAAGTTGAGGGTCCATTCTAAAGCCTCTTTTATGACTCGCAGCTTCTCCAACTCGTCAATTGCCACACCCCACTCTATTGAGGTCTCCCAAGACGGATGTTCAGGCAATTCGCCCTTTTGCATCTTCTTCTCAAAGGTTTCTAGGTCGCATCCGTGCTCGGCCTCGAATTTCTTTATGATATTTTCATACGTTTGGGATCGCGCCTCGAGATTTGCTAAAACCCGTTGGAGCTCATTTGCCTTAACTCGAAGAGGATATCTTTCTATCACTTGGCTTGCTAATGTCATCGCCATTACCTCCTGGTGTTAGCGTTTATCCCTCGCTCAGCACTCTCTTTAACAACTGCCCCGTGTATGACTCCTCCGCCTCGGCCACCTGCTCAGGAGTTCCCTCGGCTACGATCTCCCCACCGGCATCGCCCCCCTCAGGGCCCAAGTCTATCAGCCAATCGGCCACTTTGATGATGTCCGGGTGGTGCTCGATGATGACTACGGTGTTGCCCCGGTCCACCAGGCGGTTGAGGACCTTCAGCAGCTTGTCCACGTCGGCGGCGTGAAGCCCCACGCTGGGCTCGTCCAGGACGTAGAGGGTGCGGCCGGTGGCCTTCTTGGAGAGCTCCCGCGATAGCTTCACCCGCTGGGCCTCGCCACCGGACAATGTGGGGGCCGGCTGGCCCAGCTTGATATAACCCAGGCCCACGTCGTAAAGGGTTTTGAGCTTGCGCTTGATCTTAGGGATATGGGCGAAGAACTCCATGGCCTCCTCGACGGTCATGTCCAGTACGTCAGCGATGTTCTTCCCCTTGTAGCGCACTTGCAAGGTCTCCCGATTGTAACGCCTTCCCTTGCAGACGTCGCAAGTGATGTAGATGTCGGGCAGGAATTGCATCTCGATCTTGATGGTCCCTTGTCCCTGACAGGCCTCGCAGCGCCCCCCCTTGACGTTGAAAGAGAAACGCCCCGGCGCATACCCCCGCACCTTGGACTCCGGCAGTTCGGCGAAGAGCTCGCGGATGTAGGTGAAGACATTGGTGTAGGTGGCCGGATTGGAGCGGGGTGTGCGGCCGATGGGAGACTGGTCTATGTTGATGGCCTTATCAATGTTCTCCACCCCCAGTACCGCATCGTGGCGGCCGGGTTTGTCCCGACCGTGTTGCAGCACCTGGGCCAAGCGCCTGTAGAGTATCTCCACCAAAAGGGTACTCTTACCGGAGCCCGAGACTCCGGTGATGCAGACGAATTTACCGAGGGGAATGTGCACGTCTATGCTCTTCAGGTTGTGCTCCGCCGCCCCTTTGATGACAATTTCCCTGCCGTTTCCGTCCCGGCGATGTTTGGGGATGGGGATGCGGCGGCGGCCAGCCAGGTAGTCACCGGTGATGGATTGGGGACAGGCCATGACATCCTCCAATGTCCCGGTGACTACGACCTCCCCGCCGTGCTCGCCAGCTCCGGGTCCCAGATCAACGATGTAATCGGCGGCGCGGATAGTTGCCTCGTCGTGTTCCACGACCACCACCGTGTTGCCCAGATCGCGCATCCCCTTCAAAGTGCGGATGAGGCGGGCATTGTCGCGCTGGTGCAGTCCGATGGAGGGCTCGTCCAGGATGTAGAGCACCCCCATTAGTTGCGAGCCGATCTGAGTGGCCAGGCGGATGCGTTGGGCCTCCCCACCCGAGAGGGTTACCGCCGTACGGTCCAAAGTCAAATAATCCAGGCCCACGTTCTCCATGAAGCTCAGGCGATCCTTGATCTCTTTAATAATCCTCTGGCCTATGATCCGCTGGCGCTCGTTGAGATGGTCGGGCAACTCCTGGAAGAACCGCTTGGCTTCAGCCACCGACATCCTTGTCACCTCAGCAATGTTCTTCCCCGCCACAGTGATGGCCAGGGATGTGGGCTTGAGGCGCGTCCCTTGGCAGGCGGGGCATGGTCGGTGGGCCATATAGCCCTCAATTTTAGCCCGCACATAATCGGAGGTGGTCTCCTCGTAGCGCCGCTTGAGATTGGGGATGACCCCCTCATAGGTCGTCTCGTAGCTTCGCCATCCTCCCCGCCGGCGGCGATAAGTTATGGGGATGCGCTCCCAACCGCCCCCGTAGAGGATGATGTCCAGTTGCCTATCGGTCAACTCCTTTACGGGCACGTTAAAAGGGATGTTGAAGTGTTCGCAGGCGGCCCTGAGCAGTCGCACATAGTAGCTATCGCTGCGTTTGGAGCCGTTCCAAGGGTGGATGGCCCCCTCGGCCAGGCTCAGTTCCTTGTTAGGGACGATCAGGTCTGGATCGAGCTCCATCTTGGTGCCCAGCCCCTGGCACTCCGGGCAGGCCCCGTGGGGGCTGTTGAAGGAGAAGGTGCGAGGCTCGATCTCCGGCAGGCTGACCCCGCAGTGCACGCAAGCGAAGTGCTCGGAGAAGAGCAGGTCTTCGGGCGGCTCAGCGGAGAGGTTGTGGACAATGATTATCCCCTCGCCCAGTTGTAAGGCCGTCTCCACCGAGTCAGTTAGGCGGGAGCGGAAGTCATCGAGGGAGGAGGCTGACTCATCCCTCCTTGGAACGATCAGCCGATCGACGACCACCTCGATAGTGTGCATCTTGTAGCGGTCTAACTCGATCTCCTCGTCCACCTCTCGCACTTCGCCATCTACTCGCACCCGCACGTAGCCCGCCTTGCGTACGTCCTCGAAGACTCCCTTATGGTGGCCCTTGCGGTCCTTGATCAGGGGAGCCAGGATCATGATGCGGCTGCCCTCTGGCAGGCTCATGATGGCATCCACCATCTGTTCCGCCGTCTGCTTGGTGATCTCTCGGCCGCACTTGGGGCAGTGGGGCACCCCGATACGGGCGTAGAGGAGCCGCAAGTAATCGTAGATCTCGGTCACCGTGCCCACAGTGGAGCGGGGGTTGTGGCTGGCTCCTCGTTGATCAATGCTGATGGCTGGGGAGAGGCCCTCGATTTGATCCACGTCGGGCTTCTCCATCTGGCCCAGGAACTGGCGAGCGTAGGCCGATAGGGACTCCACGTAGCGGCGCTGCCCCTCGGCGTAGATGGTATCGAAGGCCAAGC
>Ga0209426_1001884_pt1 | contig 11039 bp, 8 predicted proteins | sample Deesub1362B_J571_FD_187697 | JGI IMG/M metagenome (GOLD analysis project Ga0209426, IMG submission 187697) | Deep oceanic, basalt-hosted subsurface ecosystem from Juan de Fuca Ridge flank, Pacific Ocean, CORK Borehole 1362B_J2.571 (SPAdes)... ...
CGGGCGAAAAGATTCCCACCGATGGTGTGGTGGTGGAAGGCGAAGGGGCCGTGGATGAATCCATGGCCACCGGCGAAAGCATGCCGGTCAATAAGCGGCCCGGTGACGAGGTGATCGGCGCCACGGTAAACCAGGAAGGGCTGCTGAAGGTGAAGGCCACCAAAGTGGGAAAGGACACTTTCCTTGCCCAGGTGATCAAGATGGTGGAAGAATGCCAGGGATCGAAAGTTCCCATTCAGGAATTTGCTGACAAGGTGACGGGAATCTTCGTGCCTGTGGTGATCGGCATTGCCCTGCTTACGGTGGCCCTGTGGCTGATCTTTCCCGGCTTAATGCATTCCCTGGTGCAAGCCGGCAGTTTTCTGCCGTGGGTGAATCCGAACCTTAGCATTCTGACCCTGGCCATCGTGTCCATGGTAGCGGTGCTTGTCATTGCCTGTCCCTGCGCCCTTGGACTGGCCACCCCCACGGCGCTGATGGTAGGCAGCGGCATGGGGGCGGAACGGGGCATCCTGATCCGCTCCGGCGAAGCCATTCAGACGCTAAAGGACGTAAAAGTGGTTATGTTTGACAAAACGGGGACCATTACCAAGGGCCGGCCGGAGGTAACCGACGTGGTTTCGCTGAACGGGTACACGGAAGCCGAGGTTCTCAGCTTTTCGGGTTCGGCGGAAAAGGGGAGCGAACATCCGCTAGGCAGGGCCATTGTGGAACGGGCCGAGGGGGTGGGCATCCCGCTGAAGGACCCGACAAACTTTCAGGCCATCCGCGGGAAAGGCGTAATCGCCGAAATTGATCACCACCGTGTGCTGGTCGGATCGCGCAAGCTGATGGAAGAACATCAAATAGCGGTGGAGGCGGCAGAATCTGAGCTGCTGAAACTGGAAAAGGAAGCAAAAACCGCCATTCTGGTTGCGGTGGAAAAACAGCTGTGTGGCATTGTGGCGGTGGCGGATTCGCTGAAAGAAGATTCGGTGGCAGCCATCCGGGAGCTGCAGAGGATGGGAATTAAGACGGCCATGATTACCGGCGACAACCGCCACACGGCCGAGGCGGTGGCGCGGATGGTGGGGATCGATTACGTGCTGGCAGAGGTTCTTCCGGATCAGAAGGTCGCGGAAGTACAGAAAATGCAGGAGCAGCACGGCATTGTGGCGTTCGTTGGCGATGGCATCAACGATGCCCCCGCACTGACCCAGGCGAACGTCGGCATTGCCATCGGTACGGGGACCGACATTGCTATTGAGGCCAGCGATGTCACGCTGGTGCGCGGCGAGCTCACCGGTGTGGTGGAGGCTATCAACCTGAGCCGGGCCACGTTCCGAAAAATCCGTCAAAACCTGTTCTGGGCCTTCTTCTACAACGTAGCCATGATCCCAACAGCCATGGCCGGCTGGATGCATCCGGTGCTGGCGGAGATCGCCATGGCTATCTCTTCGGTCACGGTGGTCAGCAATGCCAATCTCCTGCGGAAAACGGACATCCGACCTGAATATCTTCGCAGGATGGAACCGGAAAAAAGCGGCATAGAAGCGAAAAGCGAAGGTTTTCAACCGGTTCACAGTGAAGAACATGCGGTGAAATAAAAAGAAAGAGAGGCAATTCATAGCAACAGCACTCTGGATTTTCGGTGGCCTGGCTGTTCTGTACCTGCTTTTTGGTCGGAATGTGCGGATTGGGCCAAAAGATGGCGGTGGTGAATCTGCTGGGGATTCCCGGCACCATGAAGATCACAGGCGCGGCGGGTCACACGACAAACACGGGGGACACCGCCACGGATGCTGTTAGTGATACGATGAAAGCAAAATGGAACCAGCGGATAAGGAGCGATCGAGATGGCCAAAGTCAAAGATCCGGTTTGCGGCATGCACGTGGACGAAGAGGAGGCATCCTGGAAGGTCGAGTTCAACGGGGAGGTGTATGCTTTCTGTTCGCCGGGCTGCAAAAGTGCTTTTGAGAAGGATCCAGAACGGTATACCGAGCGGGAAAAAACCGACAATCCATAGCCAAAACGGTTGAAACGGTGGTGTCTTTTTCGTAACGTAGAAGGTGTCAGGGGTGCCTCTTCCGCCTGGTGAGTCAGCAGGCGGAGGCCGAAGGTCGATGGCAGGGAACCGGAATAATTCCCGGTTCAGGATAGTGTCAACGAAATGAGGAGTTGTATATGCCGCATACCCGGTGGATTCGTGTTGCTGGAACTGCTTTTGTTCTAGCGTTTGTTCTTACCAGCTGCAGTGGAAAGGGGAAAACATCTTCCGTTCAGTTCCCGGCGAAGCTGGCCGGGCTGGAACTGCAGCGCGAACTGCGTGGAAAAGAAGCAGCCAAAATGATTGCTCAGCTTCACGGAAAAGAGGTTTCTCCCGAGGAAAGCTTTGTGGCGTTTTACGGGCGGAAAAACCCGCCGACGGTGCTCTATGTAAGCGTTTTTTCCGATTCCGGGGAAGCCAATGATTTTCTGGAGCGGATGTCAAAAAAGATAGGCAAAGGGGCGTACGGATTTGGGCACCATGGCCAGTTTCGGGTTCGGACCCTGCCGGTCGAGTTCGTGCTGGGGTATGGTCAGGTCCATTTCTTTTTCGCCCGGGGCGACAGGCTGTACTGGCTGGCCATCGATGGGGACCGTGCCCAGCAGGGATTGGCCGAGGTCCTGGAGGTACCGATAGAAGAAGTGAAATCGCCGGAAGAGTTTCTAGGCGATTTTTTCCGGAGCATGCAGCAGCCTTAGGCACGGCGCGTGGGGCCCAATTGTCACGGAACACAAAAGTGGCACCCAAAAATAGACTTTAGCCCCAAGGCCGGTATGCGGATCCGTGCCTTGGCTGTGTTAAAATAGCGAAAGTTCCTCCACTCTTCAAGCCCGCGAATAGGCGGAAGGCGCGGAATCGGGTGCATCATCTTTCAATGGGTATGTCCACGTAGCCGGCTATCTACCCACCGTTTATCTTTTTGATTTTGATGCGTTTCTCTTCATTCCGGAACTACAGCGGTACAAGCGGCGGGTAGTTGTAGACTATTCGCCAGTCTTTTGTAGATTATTCTTCTTTTTCCTCCGCAGGCTGTATGGATTTGTTTTGTTTAACTTCATAATTAACAAGGAATAAAACGGAATGAACCATTCTGGCACACAATTTGACATATTTGAATAAAACGGAATATGAATTTGGTTGACAATAAAGAATAGAGGGTGTACATTGACATGCAACGACACCTTCAAACTTCTCCGAACAGGGTAAGGAGTTTCCCATGAAAAGAAGAGAATTTGTGCAGGCATCCGCCATGGTTGCCGCGGCAGCCTTTTTTCCGTCCCGTCTGCTTGGCAAGGCATCCAAGGAGGCGAACGCCCATCGGTTTCCAGCACCAATGGAGCCGAGGATGGACGGCGATGTAAAGGAATTCCGTCTGTTTATTGACATCCACCAGCAGGAAATCGTGCCGGCTTTCCGGATTCACACGCTGGCATTTAACAATCAGGTTCCTGGACCGGAAATCCGCGTGCAGCGCGGGGACAAAGTGCGGGTTCTCTTTGAAAACCGCACGGAACTGAACCACACCATCCACTGGCATGGGCTGCATGTGCCCTGGCGCATGGATGGGGTACCCTATGTAACGCAGATGCCGGTGATGCCTGGACAAACATTTGTCTACGAGTTTACCGCCGAACCATATGGGACCCATTTTTACCATTGCCACTGGGGTACACTTCTTCACATGCAGGCCGGAATGTACGGCAGTTTCATCATCGAAGATCCTGACGATCCGATCCGGAAAAAATTCCCGTACAGCAGGGAGTATACCCTGGTTTACTCGGCCCATGATGTGAATTTCCTGCGTGAAGAGCTGAACAGCATGCTGGAACGCATGAAGGAGCGCATGTACCTGATGAAACACGGCCGGTTTGACAAAGAGCGCTTTGCTGTATTTGATTCCAAAGAAGAGTTTGTAGACGCGGTGGAAAAGGGGTACCTGCCGCCATATGTGGTGAACCGAAGGGCGCCGGATGAACTCCCTCAGCCCAACTGGTTCACCGTCAACGGGAAATCCTATCCGATGACGCCCAATCTTTACATCAAGCAGGATGAGCTCATCCGGGTGCGCCTCATTAACGCCGGAACGGAAGAGCATTACCTGCATCTGCACGGGCACGATTTCTGGATAGTGGCGGATGATGGACTTCCGGTTCCACAGCCGTGGCAGTGCAATACCATCCGGCTGAGCCCGGGAAAAACGGCGGACATCATCATTGAAGGCAAAAACCGGGGGATCTGGACTTTTCACGATCATGATACCCGCAGGGTGACCAACAATGGGCTTTACCCGGGCGGCAACCTGCTGGCGCTGGTGTACGAGGATCTGCCGGATGAAGAAACGGAACTGGACATGATGGCCAAAAAAATGGGACTTAATAATCTGCCACTTGTGGCACTGGACGAGTAGCGGAAATTGTGAAAATGCGGGAGATAGAGCTATGAATTTTCGGAAGTTACTGACGGTTTTGCTGGCGCTCGGTACGGCGGTCCCTGCTGTTCTGGGCCAGGTGAAACCTGAAATCCAGCTGGGCGCCCGCGGAGTGATGTCCTTTAATGCTAATGTGGTGTCCGGTGAATCGACCACCGCTGTAAATGACTTTTCGGATACCGGCATTTTGCTGGGATTCCGCCAGAAACTCTACAATCTATTCCGGGGACAGCTGGTTATTGGGATGCAGTTCCCGGACGCTGAATCCGACCTGGGCCAGGTGTTTTTTCATCAAACGTTTATTAAAGTGGAAGATCAAAAAAACGTCTTGAAGATGGGGCGAACCCGTGTTCGCAGCGCGCTGATCGAATTTCCCACCCTGCGGGACGATGATGCCCTGCTGTTTACCGACGTGCTGAATCCATTTTCCAATGGGGAGAATACGGAGGACAATCAGTACGGTAATGTCATCGAACTGGCTCATGTTTTTGCTCAGCGATACTGGGTACGTATTCACGGAGAACATTTTACAGAGTCGCCAGAGCCGCCGGCAACATCTGAAACGGACTTCAGTTTGAATGCCATCGGTGTGTCTTTTGAGTACCGGGTGCCCGAGACCCAGATCTGGAACAGGCCCTTTGTGCAGCAGCTGGGAGTCGGCTTTAACAACTTCCTGGCGAACCGCGAAGGCGGGGCCAACCGGGCGAATCAGGTGCTGAAAAACGTGATTGTTTCAGCCATTCTGAATTTGCGGCCGGACCCGGTGTACTTCTGGGACGCGCGCGGTCAGGTTATTTACAACGTGGGATTCGATGAAGTGAAAACCCTTGCCGGCTGGAGAGATATGGCCCGGGCGCGTTCGGTGGCGGCCTTTGCGTCGCTCCGTTTCCTCTACCGGAAGCTGGAACGGCCCACCCTGCAGGCGGCCCTTTCGCTGGGGTACAAAACGTTTCCAGAATTGCTGGAAAAAACACGTCAAACCCAGATAGTGGCCAACCTGTTTTACCGTTTGGGAGAGAATTTCGATGCCGTGTTTCAGATTCAGCATATTCAGTTTGAGGGATCGCTGCGTGCCCTTTATGGCCGCCGCGAAACCCGCATCCAGTTCGGTTTTGTCTACTCCATTGATCAGTCGTGGAACCGACAGTTTGATGACCGCGAATCGCTGCTGAACCTTGAACATGGGTATATTCCATAACCGGAAGGATTGTAACATGAATAACGAAACGGAAAAGATCAAAAGACGCTATAACCGCATCTCCCTGTTGTTCGATGTGCTGGAGAAGCCCATGGAAGGTTTTTCGGCCCGATGGCGGGAGGAAATTACAGCAGAAGTGTACGGCAAAGTGCTGGAAGTAGGGGTGGGAACAGGCAGAAACATTCCATACTACCCGCCGGATGTGGAAATTGTAGCCATCGATTTCAGTCCCAAAATGCTTGAAAAGGCCATCGCGAAATACGGGGATTCGTACAAGAATGTTACCTTTCTGGAGATGGATGTTCAGAACCTGGACTTTCCGGACAACACTTTTGACTGTGTGCTGACGAGCTGTGTTTTTTGTTCTGTTCCGTTTCCGGTTCAGGGGCTGAAGGAGATCCGCCGGGTATGCAAACCGGGTGGAAAAGTCGTAATGCTCGAACATGTCCGCAGCAACCGCCGGCTACTTGGTCCACTGATGGATCTTTTGAACCCAATTCCTCTTTACCTATACGGAGCGAACATCAACCGGGATACGGTGGGCAATTTGAGGAAAGCGGGTTTTACCCGCATGGAAATTACCGATCTCTGGATGGATATCTTTAAGAAAATTATTGTTATAAACGAGAAACCGGAGGTTTCTCAGCAGATAACCAAACAAGAACTGGAAGGAGCGGTCTCATGATGAATGGAATGGGCTGTGGAGGAATGTGGTGGACCACCCTGCTGACACTGGGCATTTTTGCCCTGGTGGTCTGGGCAATTCTTACAATGGTGAATAAGAACCGGCCTTCAGCACCTGCGCAGGGAAATCCCGCGGCAGAGAAAGAAAATGCCCTGGATATTCTGAAACGGCGTTATGCCCACGGTGAAATCACCAAAGAGCAATTCGAACGGATGAAAAAAGACCTGCAGGGATGACCCGTGAGGAAGCAAGCCGGGCCCGCATCAGGCTACCTGGAGGTAGTGAATTGGAAGGCGAGACGCCCGGAAAAAGGCGGTCCGGTAGAGTCCGGGGCAGCGCTGTTCCGGTGCCCGCGGCCGGATTCCTTATTTTGCAAAAAAGGGAGCGGCGGATGCAGGACGAAGTGGCTACCCTTGCGGAACCTGTCAGATTAACAGGGGCAATCCACCTGGCCAGGACGCGCGTACAGGGGACCGTCTTTAAGAAACGCTGCGACTTGGGGGGCCACTTTCGCGGGGATTTTCAGGACATTGAAAACTGGACCACGGAAGGGGATGCGCGTGATTTTTGGAATGGGGTTGGTGGGGAAGTCGGTTTTTCTTTTGCACCGTTCCGGGATGGGACATTTTTCGATCTGGCAGGTGAAAAGATGCAAATTCGCCCCGGGCTTCCGCCGTCCTATCGGATGAAGAGCGGATCGGCAAGCGCCTCGCCGGATCAGGGGATGAAACTTCAGGCCCTGGATGTCAGGGGGCAATTCCGCTGGAATCAGCAAGTACATCGGCGGCCTCCTGGAGGCTGCGCGTACCTTCTAATTCGTCGCGGACAGACGGCTTTGGCCGCATGGCTTTCCGGGGATTTCGGCCGTGCAAACCTCTGTTTCGAACGGGCCTTCCCGGGGATGCGCCGGCACACGAAAGTGGATCTCCGCCATCCGGTTGTATTTAGCGGTAACGGCGGTTTTTTTCTGTTTAAGCCGGAAACGGAAATCGGTCGGGTGCTGTACGCAGGGGAGTCAGCCAGCTTTCGGGATGTTCTGAGGGGTTTTGGGATTCGCTACGTCATGCTTTCCGGAAATCTGGCGGCACTCAGACGAACATCCTGCCCGGATCTCCGCCGCGCCCTTCTCCAGCGCGCACAGCGTGTTTCTCTGGCGAACCGCTGGCTTTATGCCCGCCTTAAGAACTGGCGGCTACCGGTGGGTTTTGCGCCGGCCGAGACAGACTGCAGACGTTGTGCCACTGCTGCAGAGGCACCGACGCTGTTCGTCAGTCAGTCCTCTGGTTTTCCAAATGGCCAGACACGCCTGCAGGACCAATGCTGCAAAGGAGCCGTGTTACCAGGCCGGCTGCCGGTGTGTCTGGAACCGCTGCGGGAATGGACGCAAGTGGTAAGTTGTTCATGTGCCCGATGTTTTTGGGAGTTTGACAATGGCCGATGAGAAGTACGTCAGGGCCAGGGTGCTTTCGCCGGGCCTCGCCTGCGGGCAGATCTTTCTAGCGGGTACGGGAGAAAGCTCCCGCACCGGAGGGGTTACCGTAGAGGAAGAACTCCGGCGATTTGAAGAACAAGTGCGCCACATTGCCGCTGAGCTTGCGGAACTTTTCCGACGCGTGTCCCGGGAGATTCATCCCAAGGACGCCGAAATTTTGCAGGCGCAGCAGATGATTCTGGAGGATGGTGGTTTCCGTGAAAAGGTGGTCCGGCTGATCTCCGAGGAGTTTTTGCCGGTGGAGCAGGCTGTGGAGCAGGTGATGAAGGCATTTGCCCGCCGGCTGGAGAATTCTTCCAGCGAATACATGCGTGAGAGGGCCAAAGATTTTTTGGATCTGGTGGGCTATTTTCGGAACCGTTCTTTTGAAGCCGGTGGCCGGCCGATGGCTGGCATGAAAGCGGGTGCGGTCCTTGTGGTGGATGAACTTTTCCTTTCGGCGGTTTTGCACTGCAAGAAAACGAAAGCGGCCGGCATTGTGGCCAGAAACGGTACGCCCAATTCTCACGCTGCCATTCTTGCCCGGGCATTCGGACTTCCGGTCCTCGTTACATCCAGTCCAGAACTGGATCGGTTACAAAACGGCACACCTGTGGTGCTGGATGCTTTTTCAGGTACTCTCGTTCTTTTTCCTTCGCCGGAAACCCTAAGGCGGATTACCCTTCCCCAGAAAATGCTGCGGGACCAGGCCGGAGGAACGGGCCGGGTCGACCCGGGAGAAGCCTGCACCACCGACGGCGTGCGCATCACCCTCGGGGCGAACATCGAAAGAATGGATGAGCTACACCTTTTTTCGCCGGATCAAGTGGACGAAATAGGTCTGTTCCGCACCGAATTCCTGTTCATGTTCGACCAGGAGGATTTTCCTGCGTTTGATCAGCAGGTGGAGTGGTACCGTACCGTTGTGCTCCACATGAAGGGAAAGCCCGTCACGTTCCGCGTGCTGGATGTAGGCGGCGATAAGTTTCTGCCCTATTTCTCCATGGGGAAACAGGACAATCCTTATTTGGGACTGCGGGCCCACAGGGTATTCCGCTATCATCCGGAAGTTCTGGAAACTCAACTGCGGGCCATTTTGGAAGCCGCGCGTGTGGGACCCGTGCGGATCCTTTATCCCATGATCAATACCCTGGAAGAAGTGGACTTTTTGAATAAAATCCTTTTTAGCGTGCTTGCCGATAAAAATGTGGAAGTGGGGATGATGGTAGAGACACCGGCTTCTGTCTTCATGATCCACGAGCTGCTGGAAAAGGTAGATTTTGTCAGTCTGGGAACAAATGACCTTGTCCAGTATGCCCTCACGGTGGACCGGAATAATGAAAATGTGATGGCCTTTTACCATCCGTTTCACCCTGTGATTTTGCGAATGCTGGCGCGGGTGGCCGAAGAAGCATCCCGGGCCGGTAAACCGGTTTCGATCTGCGGGGAGATTGCTTCCGATCCCCGGTGGACGCCTCTCTTGCTGGGGATGGGGATCCGGTCTTTGAGCATGTCGCCCATCCTTCTGGCGCCCGTAAAGCGGCAAATCCGTGCGCTTGATTTTGGCGAATGCCGCGAATTGGCCCGTAAGGCAGTCAGCGCTAGGTATGAGGAAGAAGTTCAACATCTGCTGGATGCCTTTTTGGCAGAGCGGAATGTCGGCATGCCGGTGGAAGGATAACCTCATGCTAAAACTGGCTGATATCGTCATCCGGTTCCGCTGGGCCATTATCGGGGCAGTCCTGCTGATTACGGTGGTTTTGGGCTGGCAGGCCACCCGGGTTACGCTCAATGCCGATTTTTCCACGTACCTCCGCCAGGATGATCCCATGGTTCAGCAGTTCAACCGGATTGGCGAGAAATTTGGTGGCAGTTCCACTGCTATTGCCCTCATCACTGCCGATGACGTCTTTACGCCCGGCGCTTTTGATTTGATCCAGCGGATTACCGAAGCCCTGGAAAAGGTAGAAGGGATCTCTTCGGTTACCAGTCTGACCAATGTGGTGGATTTCCGCAGAAGCGAATGGGGGCTGGAGGTAGGGAAGCTAATCCGAAATCCGGATCTTCTGACGGATCCGGGGACGCTGGATTCTCTGAAGCAGTATGTTCTGAGCAAAAGGCGTTATGTGGGAAAACTGGTCTCGGCTGATGGAAAAGCGGCTGCAATTGTGCTTCATTATGCGGGCGGGGATAGAAACAGGGGTGGAGATTTTACCACTTCACTGCGGGTAAAAGAAGCGGCGGAAAAAGTGCTGAAAGGGACAGACACATCCGGACGGTTCCGCATTTACTTCGGCGGGATGCCGTTCATGGTGTTTAACATGACCCTCCTCATTACCAGCAATCTAACGTATCTGCTGCCGCTTTTGCTTCTGGTACTGATTTCGGTTCTCTATTTTTCGTTTCGGCATTGGGCCGGCGTGGTCTTTCCGCTGCTGGTGGTGGTGGTAACCGATATCTGGATTGCCGGAATCATGTCTTTGCTGGGGCTCAAGTTTGACCTGCTTACCGGAATCGTTCCGGTGATTCTTCTGGCACTGGGCAGTGCAGATGGGATTCACCTGCTGAAGCGCTATTTCGAACGCCGCCAGCTTGGCAACAGTGCGGACGAGGCATCGCGCAAAATTTTCAAGGAGATGGGAACGCCTATTGTGCTGACTACCATCACCACGATGGTGGGGTTCGCTTCCCTGGTTATTTCCGACTTTTCGGTTATCCAGCAGTTTGGCCTGATGACGGCGTTAGGTGTTTTTCTGGCTCTGGTGGTCACACTCACGCTGCTGCCGGCCCTGCTGTCGCTGGGGGTTACGCCCGCCCGAAAACGGGGGAGGGAGGTGGATAGCGGCGGCATTCTGGATGTGCTGGCCGGCTGGGTTTACACTCACCGCCGGACGGTTCTGGTAACAGCTGCCGCGGTTATCGCTCTGGCCTTTACCGGAGCTCCCAGGCTTTTCAAAGATGTGGATTGGACACTTTGCCTGCAAAAAGGCAGTTCTCCTTACCATGCCGAAATGCTGCTCCGCCAGAAATTCGGTGGTTCGCTGCCGGTACAGGTACTCGTTCAGGGGGATGTGAAAGATCCGGCCGTGCTTCACCTGGTGCGCAAGGTGGAGAGGAAGCTCAACACGGTGCCTCTGGTAAACCATGCGGAATCAGTTGCCGGGGTAATTGCCGAGATGAACGGCGTGCTGAACGGCTGGAAAACGGTTCCGGAGGGCCGCCAGGCCGTG
>Ga0209426_1001885_pt1 | contig 11026 bp, 12 predicted proteins | sample Deesub1362B_J571_FD_187697 | JGI IMG/M metagenome (GOLD analysis project Ga0209426, IMG submission 187697) | Deep oceanic, basalt-hosted subsurface ecosystem from Juan de Fuca Ridge flank, Pacific Ocean, CORK Borehole 1362B_J2.571 (SPAdes)... ...
GATGATTGAGGCCAGAAATTCCTCGATATCTTCCCTTCCCCACACGAAAGAACGCTGGAATTCTGGTACAACTACCTTGGCTCTATAGGCATCCTTGACGATCTCCAGCAAATTCTCCGGATGGGCTCTGGGGCTGTCCATTATGGCTCCTCTTCACGGTCCTGGGATTCCCAGACTTTCAAACTCCTTTACTGCTTCCCGCGGTACACGGATTTTGGCGGTCATCAGGTGGTGGAGCAGGGTCTTGAACAGGTCATCCAGGGCCCGCTTGCGGTTTTCCTCGGCCTCGATTTTGCGGTCCACCGTTTGCAGGATGCGGGCGATTTCGCGCTGTTCGTCGAGAGGTGGGAGGGGAAGGCGTAAAGCAGTCAGGATCGGAATATTGATCCCTTGCTTGAGGCGTCCCCCTTTGGCGGCGTTGATTTGGTGCCAGTATTGCGACGTGTGCGTAAAGAAGTATAAGTATTCTGGCAAGAGTTGATCGGCTTGAGTGCGGACGCGAATAAGATAGGAGGCGAAGACGGCCTTGGGACATTTCCTTACTAGATAAGTCTTGCCCGTGGTGGCTCCAATTCGCGCAAACAGGATGTCGCTTTTCTGCAGCCGATATTTGGCCAATAGGTCTTCCTCGATAATGCAGTAAGGGACACTGGGCCAGTGTACACGATCGTTTTGTATGTCCGTAATTCGTAGGAACTTTGGGCCTATGGGTTCATGTATTGCACTGGTGGTATAACCGTATTGAGGTTCTTCGGCTACCTCGCCCAGTCTAGTCACGCGCCAATGGGCGGGGAGGGGGCCGATGGGGGTGTCCTGCAACGCCACCTGGTCGGCCTGGTCCACGGGCACGGGGCCGTAGGTGAAGAGGTGGCGCATGAGGGAGCGCTTGAGGTCGCGCAGGGCGGCGATGACGCGCTCGGTGGCCTCGCGGGCCTCCTGCACCGCGCGCAGGACGTGGGCGATGGCGCGTTGTTCGGAGAGGGGAGGGAGAGGGATGGGTATTCGCAAAAACTCTTTTCGAGTTATGTGCTTCATCGTTGAGCCATGCGTTCTTGATCGGATGTTACCAATGATGTGCTTGACAACAAAGAAAAGGAAGAATTTATTGCACTGTGGCGATATGTCGGTCACTTTGAATATATGTTGATTCAGCCATGCCTGTTCTCCACTCCAAATAAACACATCCAGACTCGCAGACCAAGAGATTAATATGTCGCCTGGATTTACTAGGTATCGTTTGTCTATTGAACCTTCAAAGTAGTTTACTTTTGTGGAAGTACCAGTTAAGTTTTGAATCCGTATAATTGGCCTACCTGACATTGACCAGTCTGAAGGCTTGAAGGCATAGCCATTGATGTATCTGGCAATTTCCCCAAGCCGCACCACCCGCCACTCTTCAGGCAGAGGGCCGAGTCCGGTCATGCGGTAGCCGGCGGGCAAATCTTGTACGTCGGTATGGGATTCAGGCATTTTGTTTTCCCTCCACATCGTTTTGCCCCTTTGGTGCCCCTTTTATGCCCGCATCCTCCTTTCGGCCCTTATTTTCTGGGGCATTACCAGATACGGCAGCGTGTCCGATAAATGGCCGATATGTGTCCATTATGGCCGATATGCGCCCGTTAACGAACCAAAGCATAGCGTCTTCCCTTTTTCTCTCCCTTGGCCGTTACCAAACCTCTCCTCACCAGTGCTTGAAGATCGCGCTGAATGGTCTTGACAGAGACTTCGGGAAACCGTCGTTGGATCTCGCCTACGGATGCGCTCCCGGTGTGGCGCAAGGCAGCGATGATTTGGACTTGCCGCTCCGTTAACCCCATTGCCCGCAACCGTTCCGGCGTGTAGGGGTCTTTGAGAAACACCACCTTGAAGCTCCCCGACTGCTCCACAAACTCCGGCTCCGGAAGTCCCTGCGCCTTGCATAGCTCGAGGATGCGCGTGGTCCCCGTTCCCCAGTGCCCGATCAAACCGGCGAAGTAAAAGGCCAGCGCAGCCCTATTCATCTCTTCGGCTCTCTCACATATCACCTTTTAAGCCCCTCAAAGATCTCCACGCCACAGCGGGAGGCCGCCGCCCGGAGCGCCCGATCCTGGGTGGCTAAAGGAAGTCCCTGACGCAGGGCGAGATCCAGATAGGCCGCATCATAGACAGATAACCTCTGTTCCCGCGCCAGAAGGAGCACCTCGCCGAAGATCCGCTCGGGATCAGCTTGCTCCACAGATATGGGAAGTTCTCGGAGAAACGATAAAAACCGGGTTGCCTCGGCAAAACTCAGCCTGTTACGGCGCTCGGCCACAAGGAGCGCATTTCCCACTTCCAGCGGCCAGATCCCAGGGACCAGAGCCTTGCCACTTCCCAGAGAGCGGAGAACGGTTCGGGTGTACACATTCATCTCCTCTTTGAACGCCCAAGCAAGGGTTACCGATGCATCCAGGACGAACAATTGCTCTTCCATCACATACGCCCTTCCTCGATCAGATCCTTGATCTTGAGCCCACCCAGGGAGTGGCTACGGGCAAACTCCTCGATCTCTGCGATCACTTCCTTCACATCCCGCCGCCGGCGGGGGGAGATGGGCTCCAGCACGGCCACGGGCACCCCGTGCTTAGTGATCACAAACCGCTCGCCTTTCTCCACCCGCCGCAGGAGCTCCGAAAACTTCACCTTGGCCTCATAGGCCCCCACTCGTTCCATCGCTCAACCTCCTGTAGACCGGTCTCAGACCAGTTTAAATGGACGGTATGAATGGATCAAAGCGAGGCCTCCGGGGATCCCAAAAGACCCAGTTCCCGCAACACCTCCCGCAGGGCACGATCCGCTTCGGCTCGTTCCTCCTCCGCCTCGCGCAGCCGCACCACCGCTTCCTCCAGGGGCAGCACGTCCTCCCCATCGTTCTGAGCCACGTAGCGGCTGGGGGAGAGGTTGTAGTCGTTGGCGGCGGCTTCCTCGTTGGAGATGATCGCGCTCAGGCCCTCCTCCGTCCGCCATTCGCGGTAGACCCGGGCGATCCGCACGATGTGTTCTTCCGTGAGGTAGTTCTTGGGCCGGCCCTTGGCGAAGAGCTTGGAGGCGTTGATGAGGAGGATCTCCCCGGGATGCCGCTTTCGCCTGTTGATCACGATGATCACCCCCGGGGCAGTGGTGTTGTAGAAGAGGTTTTCCGGGAGCAAGAGCACCGCCTCGATGAGGTCGTGCTCTACGAACTGCCTCCGGATGTCCCGCTCTCGGTTGCTCCCGGAGGTACCACTTCCCCGGGAGACCGAGCCGGTGTCGATAACCAGGGCCAGCCGGCCGCTCTCATTCAGGGAGGCATACATGTGCTGGATCCAACCCCAATCGGCGCTGGAGGAGGGCGGGATGCCGAAGCGGAAGCGGTCGTAGGGATCGTTCTCATAGACCCCCTGGGGGAAGTCCTGGTTCCACATGGGATTGGCCACCACCAGGTCGAAGGTCCGCAGGCGGCCGTGGGCGTCGGTGAAGGCTGGGCGACGCATGGTATCCCCCAGGGAGATCTCGGCCTCCATGTCGTGGATGAAGGCGTTCATCTTGGCCATGGCGTAGGTGGTAGGGTTGATCTCCTGACCGAAAAGCTTGAGGGAGGCTACGTGGGGCGGGAGCACGCGTCGGCCGTTTTCCTCTACCCCGTAGGTCTCCAGGAGCCGAAGGTGACACTTGATCAGAAGGCCGCCGGAGCCGCAACACGGGTCGTAGACCGACATCCCGGGCTCGGGTTCCAGGATCCTCGCCATGAGGATGGCCACCTCCCGCGGCGTGTAGAACTCCCCGGCGGATTGTCCCTGTCCCTCGGCGAACTTCCGCAGCAGGTACTCATAGGCCCGGCCCAGGATGTCCGGCTCCACGTCGTTCAAGCCCAGGCGGTAGCGGGAGAGGATCTCCACCAGGCGGCGGAGGTATTCATCGGGCACGATCCGCTGGCCCGCGGCGGTGGCGTTGAAATCCACCAGGTCGATGACCCCCTGGAGCTTCGGGTTCTCTCGGGCCACGGCCCGCACCGCGTCGGTGAGGTACTCCCCCAGGCCCGTGGTCCTGGTGCGGATCGCGCTCCAGCGCGCCTGGGGCGGGATATAGAAGCGAACGAGCTTGTGGTCTTGCTCTACCAGGTGCTCGGCGTTGTACCGTCCCCCAAGCTCCTGAGCCAGGGATTGAAGCTCGTCCTCGAAGACGTCGGAGAGGCGCTTGAGGAAGATCAAAGGGAGGATGTAGTCCTTGAACTTGGGGGCGTCCACCGGCCCGCGGATGGCACAGGCCGCCTCCCAGAGCCAGTTCTCCAGTGCAGGAAGATCCAACCTCCCACCGACCGAAGACATCGCCTTTTAGTCTATAGCACACAAAAGCGCCCGCCAAAGCGTTTCCCGGGAGGAAGGCCGGCGGGACCCGGGCCTTACGCCGCGAGGATAAGGACGAGGTCGGCCACGTTGGTGCCGGTGGGGCCGGTGACGAGGAGGTCCCCGGCGGCGGAGAGCGCACGGTAGGAGTCGTTGTCCAGGAGGAGCGCCTCGGGGTCGAGCCCCGCGGCCCGGATCCTGTCCGCCGTGCCCCCGTCCACGATCCCCCCGGCGGCGTCGGTGGGGCCGTCGCGGCCATCGGTCCCGGCCGAGGCGATCACCACCCCCGGAAGCCCCTCGATCCCCAGGGCCGCCGAGAAGGCGAGCTCCTGGTTCCTGCCCCCTTTTCCATTTCCCCGCACCGTGACCGTGGTCTCCCCGGCAAGGACGAGGAGAGCCGGGGGGCTCAAAGGACGCCCCCGCAACCGAAGTTCCCGGGCGATGGCCGCTAGGACCCTTCCGACCTCCCGGGCTTCGCCCTCCAAGGTGGTGGTAAGGACCAGACCGTGAAAGCCCAGCTCCTCCCCCTTCTCCAGGGCGGCCTCGGCGGCGTGGCGCCCCGAGCCCACGATCACCACCTGCACCCGCTCGAAGCAGGGGTCACCGGGCTTGGGGGTCTCGGAGATTTCCCCGGCCGCCCCCCGCTCCAGGTGGCGCTTGACGCGTTCGGGCACATCGTCCCAGATCCCGTGGCGGCGGAGGACGCCGATGGCGTCGGCGAAGGTGGTGGGGTCGGGGACGGTGGGGCCGGAGGCGATGGAGTCCAGGGGATCACCCACCACGTCCGAGAGCACCAGGGAGACCACCCGCGCCGGCTGCGCCAATCTCGCCAGCTGTCCCCCCTTGGCCCGGGAGAGGTGCTTACGAACGGCGTTTATCTCCTGGATCTTCGCCCCCGAACGCAGGAGAAGTTCATTGGTCCGCGTGAGATCCTCCAGGGATATCCCCTCCGCCGGGGCGGTGAGGAGCGCCGAGCCCCCGCCGGAGATGAGGACGATCACCAGGTCCCGCGCGCCGGCGCCCCCCACCAGGGAGAGGAAGTCCTCCGCCGCGGCCAGGCCCCGGGCGTCGGGGAGGGGATGCCCCGCCTCGCGCACCTCCACCGCCCGCGTGGGCGCCCGGTAGCCGTCGGCGGTGATCACCAGCCCTCCCGAGACCCTTTCCCCCAGGATGTCCTCCACGGCGCGGGCCATCCCCGCCGACGCCTTCCCGAAGCCCACGACGATGACCCGTTCGACCTCCCCCAGGTCGTAGCCCCGGTCCCCCACCCGGAGGAGATCCCCCTCCCAGGAGAGGGCCCGCCGCACGCAGGCCTCGGGGCGCACCGCGTCTATCCCCGCCCGGATCAGCTCCCGCGCGATGTCCTTCAGATCCTTGTCCATCGGTGCTCCCTCCCCTAAGCTCCGGCCGTGGACCCGAAGAAGAGGATGACCGAGGTCGCCGACCGCCTGCGCCGCCACTACGGGCCCATCGAGTGGCGCCCCCGGACGGATCTCCTCTCCCTCCTCGTGGGCACCATTCTTTCTCAGAACACCTCGGACCTCAACCGCGACCGCGCCTTTTCCGAACTCAGGAAGCGATTCCCGCGCTGGGAGGACATCTTGGAGGCCCCCGTCGACGCCGTGGAGGGGGCCATCAGGGGTGCGGGGCTCTACCGCCAGCGAGCCCGGCGCATCGTGGAGATCCTCCGGCGGATCCGGGAGGAGCGGGGGGAGGTCTCGCTGGAGTTCCTGAGGGAAATGGCGCCGGAGGAGGCACACCGCTGGCTCCTCTCCCTGCCGGGGGTGGGGAGGAAGACGGCGGGGATCGTGCTCCTTTTCGGGATGGGGGCGCCGTACTTCCCGGTGGACACCCACATCAAGCGGGTGACGCGGCGCCTGGGCCTATGGGACGGACGGGGCGACCCCCACGACGCCTTGGGCCCCCTGCCCCCCCGGGGGAGGGAGTACGAGCTCCACCTGCACCTCATCCGCCTGGGGCGGGAGGTATGCCATCCCCGGGGGCCCCGCTGCGGGGAGTGTCCCCTCCGCAACCTCTGCACCTCCGCCCCGGCGCGTGAGGTTTCCGGGCGGGCGGCGCGCGCCGCCCGCCCGGAGACGCCGCGGCGTGACTAGCCCTCCCCGGCGTAGACCTTCCCCTTCACGAAGGTGGCCGTGGTCTCCCAGAGCCGCCCGTGGGGCCGGCGGAGACGGTGCGTTTCGACCTCGTACACGTAGGCCGAGATCCGCACGTCCCTCGGGATGAGGGGGTGGTCCCGGAGGATCTCCACGTTCTTCAGCGCTACATCGTCCGGGGTTGTGACACCGAGATCGTGGAAGAACTTCCACCACCTGCGGAACGCCTCCGCGCCTGGAAGCCGCAGCTCGGGGAGGAGCGGGTCCAGCGGCAGCTCCTCCGGCCGCACCCCCCGGGACCGGAAGTACTCGGCCACCTCGTCGCCGAGGAAGCGGAGCATGCCGCAGTCGGTGTGGGTGACGACGATGATCTCCCGGGTGCCGAAGAAGTTCGTGGTGAGGGCGGCGGACCTGATCGCGTCGTCGGTCACGATCCCCCCGGCGTTGCGAAAGATATGGGCGTCGTCGGGGCCTATCCCCAGCGCCTCCTCGATGCGCAGCCGCTCGTCCATGCAGGTGAGGACCCACAGCCGCCGGTTGTTCGGGATCCCCTTGACCCGCCGCAGGGCGTAGTCCTCCAGACGCTCGATCTCCGCCTCGATACGCTCGCTGATCATCCCTCCACCTCCGTCTGTGATCTCACTCCTGGTCCTGGAAGATCCAGGTGGAGAGGTAGCGTTCGCCGGTGTCGGGCAGGACCACCACGATCAGCTTGCCCTCGTTCTCCGGCCTCTTGGCTACCTCCAATGCTGCCCACGTGGCCGCCCCGGACGATATGCCGGCCAGGATCCCCTCCTCCTTAGCCAGCCTCCGGGCCATCTCCGCGGCGTCCTCGTCCGCGACCCGGATGATCTCATCTATCAGGTCCGGACGGAGCACGTCGGGCACGAACCCGGCGCCGATGCCCTGGATCTTGTGGGGGCCGGGCTTGCCCCCCGAGAGCACGGGGGAATTGACCGGCTCCACGGCGATGACCTTGAACCCGGGCTTGCGTTCCTTCAGGACCTCCGCCACCCCGGTGATCGTGCCCCCGGTGCCCACCCCCGCAACCACGATGTCCACCTTGCCCTCGGTGTCCCTCCAGATCTCCTCCGCGGTGGTGAGCCGATGTATCTCCGGGTTCGCCGGGTTCTTGAACTGTTGGGGCATGAAGTAGTTGGGGTTCTCGGCCACGAGTTCCTCCGCCTTCCTCACGGCCCCCGGCATCCCCTCGTCACCCGGGGTCAGGATGAGCTCGGCCCCCAGGGCCTTGAGGAGCTTACGGCGCTCCAGGGACATCGTCTCCGGCATGGTGAGGATCAGCCGGTACCCCCTGGCGGCGCAGACGAAGGCCAGGGCGATACCGGTGTTGCCGCTGGTGGGCTCGACGATGGTGGTGTTCCCGTCGATGAGGCCCTTTTCCTCCGCATCGAGGATCATCGATACCCCGATCCGGTCCTTCACGCTGCTCAGCGGGTTGAAGGACTCGAGCTTGGCCACCACCTCGACTTTGAGACCCGCCGTCACCCGATTCAAACGGACCAGCGGGGTGTTGCCGATCAGCTCCGTGAGGTCTTTGGCTATCCCCCGGGTGAGTTTCGGGATCTCGATCCCTTTGTAGTTGAGCTTTTCCACACTCTGGCTCATCCGTTTTCACCTCCGTTTAAAGTTTTGATTTAAATGTAATACATCGCTGCTTCGAGCTGGTCTTTCTGCCTCTGGCGTTCAACCAGGTCCTGGAGGGTCGTCGACGCGAGGACGCGGTTCATGGCTTCCTTCAGCTCACGCCAGAGATCACGGACGGCGCAAAAATTGGAACGCGTACAGACGTTGGGGTCATCGACACATTCCAACGGCGCCACTGAGCCCTCGAGGACCTGGACCACCTCGTCGAGCCGCAGCTCGCCGGGGTCCCGGGCCAGGTAGACGCCTCCGCCGACGCCCCGCTTGGTGCGCACTATCCCCGCGGCCACGAGGGGGGAGATGAGGCGCTCCAAGTAGGCGAGGGGAAGCTCCTGGCGGTGGGCGACATCCTTCAGCGGTATTGGCCCTTCCGCTTGATGAAGGGCCAGATCAAGCAGGACTCGGACCCCGTACGCTGTCTTTGTGGAGAATTTCATCCTCCACCTCCAATCAATTGTTGACATACTTGACAAACAATAATTGTAAATCAACTTTATCGACAATTCAACCTGGACAAGGCCTGACGGGAGAACTCGGTGGACACTTGAAAGTCGTGACTCACGCGGGCCAGAACCTGCCGGACCGGAGGAGAGTGGGCTCCGTTGTCCACCCCCGCTTCAACCAGTAGAATTGGCGATGGTTCCGGAGGGATGTCCGAATTGGTAAGGAGCCGGTCTCGAAAACCGGTAGGGCCTTTGTGGCCTTCGGGGTTCGAGTCCCCGTCCCTCCGCCAGCGCCCGTAGCTCAGCCCGGATAGAGCGCTGCCCTGCGGAGGCAGAGGTCGCAGGTTCAAATCCTGCCGGGCGTACCAAATGTGGGGCTTAAAGGTCTCGTCAAGGCCGGGGAAGGATTGAGACGGATGTTTACCGAAAAGTATCCCGCGCCTCTAGACATGATGCAGAATTCTTGACACTTGTTCCGTGTAATCTCATCAGACACTCATGAAGCGATATTATCAGCCTTCGCCATGGAAATTGTCGTCCTCGGCCCCTGTGTAAGCCGACGAATCAGGGAGGGCACCCGAGAGGGCTCGGCCGCCGGTTGGGTTGTTATGACACCCTCTCAGGGGATGAAGAGCTCGCCCTCCAATGTGGTTACCGCAGTCCCCCCGACTCTGACAGTGATTATCTCCTTGCCTCGCCTCACGATCTCGACTTGAACCGTGCCCGGCCTTCCCATGATGTGCCCCTGTTCGGCGATGAACAAGTGGCCGGAGAGGAATCCGTAGCGTACGAGGTAGGCTCCCATGGCCCCGGAAGCGGACCCGGTCACGGGGTCCTCCGGGACCCCCGCCCCAGGGGCAAAATGGCGGGCGTGTACGTGGGCATTTCCATATGCCTCGAGGCAGAAGACGTGGACGCTGAAGAAGTCTGCCTCCTCACCCAGGTGCACGATGAAGTCTCCCCGGGGCCGGAGACGCTCAAGGACCCGCAAGGATCTCACGAGCACCATGAGCTGAGGGGTGCCGGTACTCACTACCTGGGGTGGGGCCGTGAGATCGAGCTCCTCCGGAGATATCCCTAGGGCCTCCGCCACGTGCCTCGACTCGAGAGTCCGCAGGAACTCCGGCCGCTTCTGGGTCATCCAGATATACGACATGCCCCCTTCGTTCCTGATGTCTATCGGCAGGACCCCTACGGGGAATTCGACCTCCACGGTGGCCCCTCCTCCACGCAGCGAGATTCTCCCCTCCTCGAGCAGGGCGTGGACCGTGGCAATGGTGGGGTGGCCGGCAAGGGGGACTTCCTTCCATGGAGTGAAGAACCGGAGCTTGAAGTGGCCCACCTCTGAAGGGAAGACGAAGGCCGTCTCCGAAAGATTCATCTCCCGGGCGATTGCCTGCATCTCCTCGACCGTAAGCCCCGCGGCGTCGAGGACCACCGCCGCAGGATTCCCACAGAAAGGCCTCTCCGTAAAGGCGTCTACTTGCTTGACCTTGAGCCTCTTCATCTAGACCCCCTTTCCAGCCAGATCCCGCGCTCGGCGAACCCGAGGCCGCGGTAGAGCGCCAGCCCCACGGCGTTCCCCCACGCTGTGCTTACCTCGACCTCCGAACACCCCTGCTTCAGACACCACGTGATGGCTGTAGAAATCAAACGCCTCCCAACCCCGCGGCCACGATAGCGCCCGGAGACGACGAGCTCCTCGATGGTGCCCGAAGGGGCCCGATGGAGGAATGAACGGAGAAGGCAAATATGCACGAGGCCGACCGTCTCCCCCTCGAGCTCGGCCATGAAGATGCGGGAGCGGGGAGATCCTCGAGGAACCTCTCCCTCATCCTTGAAAGATCGAGACCATCGCGATCCGCGAGCTCCTCGGCTAGCTCCCGCACCAACGCCACGGTGGCCTCGAGATCGACCTCACGCGCCCTGCGGACGGTCAGAGAGGATAACCTCGCATCCCTTCCCTCCTTCTCCTCTTCGCCTCGCCTAATCTTGAACATAAAAACCCTCCCTTATTGGGAAGAAGCCCAGCATCGCGCCGGCATGTCCCCGTGAGGGGCTCACAGGTGAACGTAGTAAAAATCACCGGGACCCATGATCCTCCCTTCCTCCCCGATAGCAAGTTTTCCCTTTCCCCCTAGATGACCTCGAGCTCTGCATGGGTATGGGGGGCAGCCGTACCGAATGTCCCGGAAGGTGACGTTCGAGGCCATCACCCGCTCCCCCGAGAGGCCGGTGAGGACCGCCGTCTCGAGCCCGGGAAGCTGCTTGAGCTTCCCCCCTTGTATGCTGCTTGTCGTAGGAAAGGGACGGGGTAGACCGCCTTCCCTCCTGGTTGAAAAGGCCGCACGAAAGCATGGGTCGCCCCGTCTTTCTCCCAGAGAGCTCGTACGGTTGAAGGGGCAGGAGCCCGTATTACAAGGCTGGGCCCTGGGCAGAGGCAGGAAGGAGGTTGTGGTGTCCA